>OIYY01001138.1_pt1 | contig 15253 bp, 10 predicted proteins | sample 1588341 | NCBI WGS metagenome assembly OIYY01 (sample SAMN03283287) | human gut metagenome | biome: human-associated habitat; material: feces | host: Homo sapiens | place: Peru | collected 2012 | reverse complement strand
CCGTGTAACCGCCGCCGTCCAGCTCCAGGCCCTGGCCCACCCGGGCTGCGCCATCCAGCTGATCCGGGACGGGAAGCTTCTGCTGTCCTCCCCGGGTACCGGCAGCTTGCAGGCCGCCGTCTACAGCGTCTACGGCCGGGAATCCGCCGGGATGGTGCCGGTGCAGAGCCAGTGGGAAAAATACAAACTCACCGGCTTCGTCTCCAAGCCTACCGATGCCCGGCCCAGCCGGAACCTGCAAACCTTCTTCGTCAATAACCGGCCTGTCAAATCCAAGCTGCTCATCACCGCTTTGGAGGAGGCCTACCGGAATCAGCTGATGGTGGGCAAATTCCCCACCTGTGTGCTGTACTTGGAGATCCCCGCTCAAGCGGTAGACGTAAACGTCCACCCGGCCAAGACGGAGGTCAAATTCTTAAACGAGAAAGCAGTCTTCGACTGCGTCCATTACGGAGTCCTGGGGGCACTGAACAAGACCCCGGACCGGCCGGAGGTCCGGTTCCCCCAGCCAAAGGCCCCCGTCCAGGCTCCTGTCCCCCAGCCTCTGCCGGAGCGTTCTGCCAGACAGCCCTCCCAGCCCAAGAAGGACTTTTTCCGGACCATGACTCCGGAGCAATACAAAGCCTTCTCCGACACGGTCCGTCAGGCTCCCAAGCCGGATCCCGCAGCGGCCCAGGCAGCCGCGAAAAAGCTGCCGGAAACCACACCCATGCTCCATGCCCCGGTGATCCTGCCCTCCAAGGGCTCAACCCCGGCGGTGACTGTCCCGGTGCCAGCGGCCCCTGTTTCCAAGCCTGTCCCTGAGCCGCCGATGCAGGAACCCATGCCGGAACCCATGCCGGAACCTATGCCGGAACCCATGCCGGAACCTAGGCCGGAACCTACGCCGGAGCCTGTTCCGGAGCCGGAGCAGCAGGAGCTCCCCATGCCTCAGCCTCCTCAGTGGCGCATGGTGGGAGAGCTGTACCGGACCTATATCCTGGTAGAGCAGGGAGACAATGCCTTTCTCATCGACAAGCACGCCGCCCATGAGCGGATCCTCTTTGACAAGCTGAAGGCCAACCAGGAGGCCATCCTGGGCCAGAGCCTCCTTTCTCCCATTGCCCTTCGCCTGGAGCCCCGGGAGGTCTCCGTCCTGATGGCAAACCTGACCATGATGGAGGCCCTGGGCTTTGAACTGGAGGAATTCGGAGAAAACACCCTGCTGCTGCGGCAGATCCCCATGGATCTGAGCCCCGATGCCGCCAAGGAGGCGGTGGAGGAGCTGGCAGACAACCTGCTCCGGGGCAAAATCACCGCCCCGGATACCGTCCGGGATGAGATGCTCCACACCGTAGCCTGTAAAGCTGCCATCAAAGCCGGATGGGCCAATGACGACCGGGAGCTGCTGGAAATCGTCAAGGCGGTCATGAGCCGGGAGGACCTGAAGTATTGCCCCCATGGGCGGCCCATCTGCGTGACCCTGAGCAAGAAGCAATTGGAAAAACAGTTCAAGCGAACGTAAAATAAGGACCCATTTATGAGGAACAATTTTCAAGCAACACTTTGGGCATTGGCCGCCGCTACCGGAATATTGACCGCCCTATTTGCGCTTCTTTCCCGAAACAGCCTCTGCCTCACCCTGGCCATTACCTTCGGCACCACTTTCTACCATTTTGCCATGCGGCTGACTGTCGGCTGGCTGGGCAGGGTCCTGTTTCCGGAGGGCGGCGAAGATGCCGCTTGGTTCCGGGAAAAGGGCTGGGAACGCCCATTTTATCGGCGCTTACGGGTGCGGCAATGGAAAAAATATATGCCCACCTATCGGCCGGAAACCTTCGATATCCGGCGCTGTCCCATAGCAAGCATCATCCGCACCACCTGTATCTCCGAAATTACCCACGAGTTCATCATTCCGCTGAGCTTTCTGCCGCTGCTGGCCATCCCCAGATTCGGGGCAGCTCCGGTATTTATCCTCACATCGATCCTGTCTGCCTGTATCGACTTGCCTTTTGCGATGATGCAGCGCTTCAACCGTCCGAGGCTCCGGCAACTGGCCCGAAAGGAGAAACGCCTATGAATCCCATCATCTGCCTGGCCGGGCCTACCGCCTCCGGCAAGACCGCCCTGGCAGTAGCCCTTGCCCAGGCGCTGAACGGCGAGGTGGTCTCCTGCGACTCCATGCAGGTTTATAAGTTTATGGACATTGGCACCGCCAAGCCCACCCTTGCGGAGATGCAGGGCGTTCCCCACCACATGATCGATGTGGCAGACCCAAGGGAGGACTACTCCGTGTCCCGGTACTGTAAAGACGCCGCTCCCATTGTAGAGGATATTGTATCCCGGGGCAAAACCGCCATCATTGCCGGAGGGACCGGGCTCTACATGGACTCCCTCATCCGGGGCAACGACTTTGCCCCCTTCCCTTCCACCGGTGTCCGGGAAAGGCTGGAGCGCCAGGCAGATGCCGAAGGGCTGGAGGCCATGCGCTCTTGGCTGCGAAGCATCGACCCGGAGGCAGAGGCGCGCATCCAGGACCGAAAGCGGCTTCTGCGGGCCCTGGAAGTATATCTGGAAACCGGAGAGACCATCACGGAGCACAACCGCCGGACTCAGGCTCTCCCGCCCAGATTTACCCCTCTGTGGCTGGGCCTGGATTTTGAAAACCGGCAGAGCTTATACAGCCGCATCGACCTGCGGGTGACCCATATGCTGGAGGCGGGGCTGCTGCAGGAGATCCGGAGTCTGCTACAAAGCGGTGTGCCGGATACCACCACCGCCATGCAGGCCATCGGCTACAAGGAATTCGTGTCCGCTCTTGAGGGCCACGGGACAGTGGAGGCCGCCGCCGATTCCGTCCGCCAGTCCTCCCGGCGGTACGCCAAGCGGCAGCTGACCTGGTTCCGCCGGAATCCCGCCGTTCACTGGCTCATTCGGGAGGATGAAACCAGCGGGGAGGAAATTTTCAGGTCCGCCCGACAGATTATTCAGGAATTCGACAAGTGAACCGTGGTAGCATATGTGTACTTCAACCGGGGGCCCAAACCGCTCCCAATACAAGAAACGAGGGTATACATATGAACGAGACCATGAATTTACAGGATGCCATTTTGAAGGAAGTACGCCGGGAGAAGGTTCCCGTCACGCTGTTTCTCATGAATGGCTTCCAGCTCCGGGGAGTCATTACGGGGTTTGACAGCTTTGTGGTAGTGCTGGTTTCCGATGGAAAGCAGCAAATGATCTACAAGCACGCCATCTCCACACTTGCACCCATTCGGCCCCTGAAATCCGCCGCGCCTGCCGTGTAACGGATCTCACGCCGCTTCCCGGGTCGGCGGACAACGCCGCCCGGGTTTTCGTTTACAGAGAGGAGAATTCAACCATGTCCATCGCCGAAAATGTGGCCGCCATCCGGGCAGCCATGGAGTCCGCCGCCCGGGATGCCGGTCGGGACCCCAAAGAAATCAAGCTTTGCGCCGCCACCAAAATGAACGACGCTGCCGCCGTCCGCCAGGCCATTGCCGCCGGGGTGGATGTCTGCGGCGAAAACCGGGTCCAGGAGCTGACCCAGAAGCTGGGAGAAAAGGCCTACGTCGGCGCTCCGGTCCACTTCATCGGCCATCTGCAGACCAATAAGGTCCGTCAGGTAGTGGGCAAGGTGGACCTGATCCAGAGCGTGGGAAGCCTCCACCTGCTGGAAGCCGTCAACAAGGAGGCTGCCAGGCAGAACCTCCGCCAGGACATCCTGCTGGAAGTAAACATCGGAGAGGAGGCCGCCAAAACCGGCTTCGCCGCCAGTGAGATCCTGCCGCTGATAGACAAAATTGACAGTTTTTCCAACATATGTGTCCGGGGGCTTATGGCAATTCCCCCAATCAGTGAAAATCCTGGAGATAATTCAAAATTTTTTCTGAAAATGCGGGAAATTTATGTTGACATACGGGCAAAAAAGAAGGATAATGTCCAGGTGGACTGCTTATCCATGGGAATGTCCGGGGATTACCTCGATGCGATCCGCTGCGGCAGCACCATGGTGCGCATCGGCACTGCCATTTTTGGCGAAAGGCATTATTGATACGCCGCATCTGAAGATGTAAATATACAGGAGGAAAAACAGAAATGAGCCTTTGGGATAACGTGAAAAAGTTTGCCCAGCCCTACACAGACGACGATTACGACGATTACGACGAAGACGAAGAATACGCCGACGACGATTACGACGAACCCGAAGAAAAGCCCGCCCGCCGCCAAACTCCTGCCCGCCGCTCCCGTCCCGCCGCAAAGGCTGCGGAAGAAATCGAGGATGAGGACGATGAGGACCACGATGACTTCGGCTTCGGCAGCATTGCCCCCGCCACTTCGTCCAGTCCCAGCGTGACCACCGGCAGCTTCAACGGTCCCATGCTCCATACCCCCGGCTCCACCAACAAGCAGGAGGTGGTGCTGTTCCGTCCCGGCAGCTTCAACGACACCTCCAAGGCCGCGGATGACCTGCGGAACCGGAAGGCCGTCATTGTCAACATGGAGAATGTGGACAAGGCCATGGCCCGCCGGGTGGTGGACTTCCTCTCCGGCTGCGTTTACGCTCTGGACGGCGACGTGAAGAAAATCGCTCAGTCCGCTTACCTCTTCTGTCCCCACAATATGGAGATCCAGGGCGATCTGGAATCCCTCCAGGCGGAAGTGGAAAGCTACATCTGATCACCAACAACACATAAGTAACGGAAGGAGAAACAGATATGATTACTCCCCAACAGATCGACCAGGTTGCCTTTAAAAAGTCTTCCTTCGGCGGCTACAATATGCAGCAGGTGGACGAATTCCTGGAACCTCTGACCGAAGATTACGTCACTCTCTACAAGGAGAACGCTCTGCTGAAGAGCAAGCTCCGTGTTCTGGCCGGAAAGCTGGAAGAATACCGCAAGGGCGAGGGTGCCGCTAAGGCCCCTGCCGCCGACCCCCAGGCTCTGCAGAATGCCCAGGCCCAGGCCGCTCAGGTCCTGCAGACCGCTCAGGTCCAGGCTGCCCAGGCCGTAAAGTCCGCCCAGGCTCAGGCCGCTCAGATCCTGGCCGATGCCCAGGCCCAAAGCGACAAGCTCCTGAAGGATGCCGCCGCCAAGGCTCAGGCTGCTGCCGTGGCTCCTGTAGCCGTCTCTGTGCCCGGCAGCAATGCTGAGGCTCTGATTGCCGCCGAGAACGCCCGGGTGGAAGAGGCCCGGAAGGCCGCCAACGCCCGCATCGCCGAGATCCAGGAGCAGATGCGTGCCTGCATCCAGGCTCTGGAGCGGATCAAGGCTGCCGCTCCCGCTGCGTCTGTGGCTCCCGCGGCCCCTAAGGCCGCCCCCAAGCCCGCCAGCTTCACGGCTCCGGCGGCTCCCGTAGCTCCCGCTTCCTTCTCCGCTCCCGCGGCCCCCAAGGCCCCCGCCGGCTTTGCCGCTCCGGCTGCCCCTGCGGCTCCTGCCGCGCCTGTGGCTCCCGTTGCGCCGAAAGCACCGGCGGCACCTGCCGTGTCGGATCTCAGCTTTGACAGCGGGTCCGTAGCGGACGAGATCGCCCACAGCGTGGAGGCCCTGGTAGGCACTGCTGAAGAGCCCGCTCCCAAGCCCGTTCCCAAGCACCCGGTAAACGACACCACCACCAGCCGCTTCGCCAACCTGAATCTGCAGTTTGGCCGGAATTACGATCCCACCCACAAGTAACCGTCCGCCCTGCCCCGCCTAGGGGACGATGCCCACATCGTCCCCTAGGAGCATAGAGCGGTAAAAAACATATACAATGCCAGGATGAGGACAGGAGCCTGGGTTACCTCCTTTCAGAGAGCCGCCGGTTGGTGCGAGGCGGCAGGAAGGCCCACAGCTTATCCCCTCAGAGCAGCGCGCCCAACGTCACAAGACCAGTAGACCGCGCCGGGTTCGCCCGATACAGCGTAGACGAGTGCCGCGAAAGCGGAACGAGAGTGGTACCGCAGAGGTTTCAGCCTTTGTCTCTTGCTTCAAGAGGCAAAGGCTGTTCTTTTCTCTATCCCTTCCCCCAGGGGAAGGAACAAAGATTATTATATGGAGGTAACTTTCCAATGGATTATAAAAACACCATCATCACCCCAAAAACCGACTTCCCCATGAAGGCCGGCCTCCCCGCCCGGGAGCCTGGTATGCTGGAAAGCTGGGAAAAAATGGACCTGTACCAGGCCATGCTGGAGAAGAACAAGGATCTGCCCCGGTTTGTGCTCCACGACGGCCCTCCCTTCTCCAACGGCTATATCCACATGGGCCACGCCCTGAATAAGACCCTGAAGGACTTCATCGTCCGTTCCCACGCCATGATGGGCTACTATACCCCCTACGTTCCCGGCTGGGACAACCATGGCCTGCCCATTGAGCGGGCCATCGAGACCTCCAAGAAGAAGCTCAACAAGGACCTGACCGTCCCCGAGTTCCGGAAAGCCTGTGAGGCCTTCGCCGAGGACTTCATCCAGAAGCAGATGAGCGGCTTTAAGCGTCTGGGCGTGGTTGGCGACTGGAAGCATCCCTACCGCACCATGGACAAGCACTTTGAGGCCCAGGAGGTCAAGGTTTTTGGCCGGATGTTCGACAAGGGCTACATCTACAAGGGCCTGAAGCCCGTGACCTGGTGCCCCTACTGCGTTACCGCCGTAGCCGAGGCCGACATTGAGTACAAGGACGACCCCGTCACCACCGTTTACGTCAAGTTCCCCATGAAGGACGATCTGGGCAAGCTCAGCCAGTTTGACCTGTCCCACACCTACTTCGTGATCTGGACCACCACCATCTGGACCCTGCCCGGCAACCTGGCCATCTGCCTCCATCCCCGGGACAGCTATGTTCTCGTCAAGGCGGACAACGGCGACACCTACATCATGGCCGAGGCCCTGATGGACAAGGTCATGCACATCGGCGGCTTTGAGCACTACGAGGTCCTGGCCAGCTATCCCGGCTCCTTCTTTGAGAATATGCTGGCCCAGCATCCCTTCATGGACAAGACCTCCCGGCTGGTCAACGCTGAGTACGTCACCATGGATTCCGGTACGGGCTGTGTCCACACCGCCCCCGGTTTCGGTGCCGACGACTACCAGACCTGCATGCGCTACGGTATGGAGCTGGTGGTGCCTGTGGATGACTACGGCCGCCACACCGACTACGCCGGAAAGTATGCCGGCATGAAGACCGAGGAAAGTAACCCCGTCATCCTGGAGGATATGCGCGCCTCCGGTGCCCTCTTTGCCTCCGAGGAGATCGTCCACTCCTATCCCCATCACGACCGCTGCAAGAAGCCCGTCATCTTCCGGGCCACCCCTCAGTGGTTCTGCTCTGTGGAATCCTTCAAGGACCAGGCCATCAAGGCCATTGAAAATGTCCAGTGGTACCCTGCCTGGGGCCAGGACCGCATGACCAGCATGATCCGCGAGCGCGCCGACTGGTGCATCTCCCGTCAGCGCCGCTGGGGCCTGCCCATCCCCGTGTTCTACTGCAAGAGCTGTGGCAAGCCCGTGTCTACCCCGGAATCCATCGAGAAGCTTTCTAAGCTCTTTGACGAGTACGGCTCCAATATCTGGTTCGAGAAGGATGCCATGGAGTTGGCCCCCGAGGGCTTTACCTGCCCCCACTGCGGCGGCAAGGACTTCACCAAGGAGAAGGACACCCTGGACTGCTGGTTCGACTCCGGCTCCACCCACTATGCCTCTCTGATGCACCGGCACCCCGAGCAGTGGCCTGCCGATGTGTATCTGGAGGGTGCCGACCAGTACCGCGGCTGGTTCCAGTCCTCTCTGCTGACTTCCGTCGGCGCTCTGGACCAGGGCGCGCCTTTCCGCCAGGTGCTGACCCACGGCTGGACCGTAGACGGCCAGGGCCGGGCCATGCACAAATCGTTGGGCAACGGTGTTGACCCTGCGGACCTGATCAAGGAGTTCGGCGCGGACATCGTCCGTCTGTGGGCCGCCTCCTCTGACTACCACGCGGACGTGCGCTGCTCCAAGGAGATCTTCAAGCAGATCGCCCAGAACTATCTGAAATTCCGCAACACTGCCCGGTACTGCCTGGGCAACCTGAACGAGTTTGATCCCGATGATCTGGTGGCCCCCGAGGATATGGAGGAGCTGGACCAGTGGGCACTGACCAAGCTGAACGCTCTGGTGAAGGAATGCCGGAGAGCCTACAATGTGTATGAGTTCCACATGGTCTCCCATGCCATCAATGATTTCTGCGTGGTGGAGCTGTCCAGCTTCTACCTGGATATTCTGAAGGACCGGCTGTACTGCGAGGAGAAGAACGGCCTGCGCCGCCGTTCCGCCCAGACTGCCCTGTTCCTGATCCTGGATGCCATGGCAAAGGTCTTTGCTCCCATCCTGGCCTTCACCTGTGACGAGATCTGGCAGTCCATGCCCCACCGCGCCTGCGACGACGGCCGGAATGTGCTGCTCAATCAGATGCCTGAGAACTTTGACGCCTATACCCTGGATGAGGCCACGATGGCCCGCTGGGATACCGTCATGAAGCTTCGCCAGGATGTGAACGGCGTTCTGGAGAAGGCCCGTGCCGACAAGCGAATCGGCAAGGCGCTGGAAGCCCATGTGACTTTGCAAACCGAGGACGAGGAGCTGAAGAAGGCCTGCGCCGGGCTCAATCTGGCTGAGATCTGCATCGTCTCCGATTGCACCTGGGCTTCCCCCGAGGAGGGCGCCGAGGTTGCCGCCGGTGTGAACTTCCCCCAGCTCACTGTTGGCGTATCCGAGGCCAAGGGCACCAAGTGCCCCCGCTGCTGGATGCACTCCGTAAACGCCAACGCCGAGGGCCTGTGCCCCCGCTGCGCTGCCGTCATCGCCAAGATGGACGTGGAGCTGTAAACAAAAAGCATTCGCCCTGCCGCGTCCTCTCAAAAGGGGACGTGACAGGGCGTACCTGTTTTCGCTTAGAAACCTTTTTTGAAAAGCTAAGAAAAAGCACCCCGAAGGGTGCTTTTTCTATTGGTGCCGGTGACCGGACTCGAACCGGTACGCCATCGCTGGCGGTGGATTTTGAGTCCACTACGTCTACCATTCCATCACACCGGCAGAAAAGAAGCTGGGAAGCTTCCGGATAGCTTTTATAGGATAACATATCCGACGGAAAAAAGCAAGAGAAATGTTTTGCATCAGATCGAGAGAAAAGTCTTGACAGATAGACGGTTCCGGGGCATAATAGAGACGGTTACATAATACATTTACCGTCTCGTTATGGCGGGAATGGGGGAAGAGAAGGATGAAAACCAGAAAGCGGCTTGGCGTCCTGCTGGGATTAGGAGCCCTGGTGCTTGCGGCGGCCATGGGGCTTGGCGGATGGCTGCTGGCAAAAAATTATGTTTTCCTGGGGGGCAGGCCCTACAGCATCCAATCAGAGACACTGGACCTTTCCGGTGTGCAGAACCTGAAGCTTGAGAAGCTGACCCGATTCCCACAGCTGAAAAACGTGGACCTTCGGGGAACCCACATCACCCTGGAGGACTATGCCCGGCTGAAGGCGGCGCTGCCAGATTGCAGTGTCTCCTGGCAGGTGCCCTTTCACGGGGAGTACCTGGAGTTGAATACCCAATCTGTTTCCATAACAACAATCCTGCCGGAGGATGCTCAGGCGCTTTCACTGCTTCCGGCCCTGAAAACGGTGGACTGCACCGGCTGCACGGATTTGGAAATGCTGGCGCAGCTGATGGAAGCCCTGCCGGAATGCGATTTTCGTGATACCGTCCTGCTGAATGGCGAGACCTACGACCAGGACACCGAGGAGCTGTGGCTGGAAACCATCGACTTGGCGACGCTGAATCGGGCCTTGCCCTGCCTGCCTAAGCTGCAGCGAATTATGGCTGTAAACTGGGTTCCGGAGCCGGAGACGGTGGAGGCACTGCACAGGCGCTTTCCCCAGGTGGAACTGTATTTCGACTGGCAGGACCGGCTGGTATCCTTGGATGAAGAAACGAAGGTTTTGAATCTGGATGGCTGGCCATTGAGCGCAGCGGCGGCCCGGGGGCTGCTGGCGTGTTTCCCCAAGCTGGAGCAGGCCAAAATGCTGGACACCGGACTGACGGACCGGGAGATGACGGCTCTGTGCGATGCCTTCCCGGGCTGCCAAATTCTGTGGGAGGCACCCTTCGGCCCTGAACGGGTGCGGACGGATGCGGAAGAGATTGACATTTCCGATTATCCCGTAGACGATCCGGGCTGGATGGAATCCCTGCTGCCCTATTTTCCCAAGCTGCAAAAGGTGATTATGTGCCGCTGCGGCCTGGACAATGAGGCCATGGACGCGCTGAACAAGCGCCATGAGGATGTGAACTTCGTGTGGGAGGTCAGCGTTGGCCGGGTAAAGGTTCGGACGGATACCGATTATTTTGCCCCAGTGGTTACCGGCGGCCATGTCTATGACGGGCAGATGGACAATTTGAAATATTGCCCGGATATCATTGCCGTGGATGTGGGCCACATGACCCTGCGGGACTGCGAATGGGTCAAGTATCTTCCGAAGCTGCAATATCTGATCATTGCAGACAGCGATATTCAGGATATTTCGCCTTTGGCGGAATGTGAAAATCTGATCTATCTGGAGATGTTCCTGACACATGTGACGGATTATTCTCCGCTGCTCAGCTGCAAAAAGCTGGAGGACCTGAACCTGAGCTATACCTATGGCGATCCGGAGCCCATCAGCAAGATGACATGGTTGAAGCGGCTGTGGTGGACCAAGATTCCCTACAGCTACAAGTCCACCATGGAGCAGTACCTGCCGGATACAGAGGTGATGATCTATTCTGCCTCCTCCACCGGCGGCGGCTGGCGGGACGGCGCCCACTATAAGGAGCAGCGGGACATTCTGGGAATGTGGTATATGACCGGTTGATTTCCGGAATTTTCCAATATTTAAGAAAAGGTTAATACTTTGCCCCGCTTCTGTGCTTGACAGAAAATCAAAATACGGCTATAATAGGTTACAGAAAGTTACATTTTAGCAAAGATTTGGTTTTGTGAAACCCTGTCTTGCTGAAGTTGGGAGGTATATCCATGAAAAAAGGCGTTTACATAGCCGTCGTTTCCGTTCTCGCAGTGGCGCTCCTGGGCAGCGCAATCTATCTGTTCAGCTATTTCTGGCAGGGGAAAAAATCCGAAGATGCCTATGACAAGCTGCGCAATGATGTGACGGCCTCTACGGGAGAAGCACCTACCACTACAGCGCCTGAGACTACGGTTCCTGGGGAGACCACGGAGTTTATTCCTGACCCCAATGAGACCACGCCGGAGGAAACTTTCCCCCTGAATGTGGACTATCAGGGCTTTTATGACAAAAACAAAAATGATGATTTTGTGGGCTGGCTGCGCATTGAGGGCACCAAGCTGGATTACCCGGTGATGCAGTCCTCCGCGGACAATGCCAACTACTACCTTTACCGGGACTACAATGGCGCCAACAGCAGCCGCGGCAGTATCTATGCCCGGGAGGAGTGCGACATTTTCACCCCCAGCGACAATATCACCATGTACGGCCACAATATGAAGGACGGCTCCATGTTTGCTGCCCTGAATGCCTATGTCAACAAGTCCGCATTCGACAATAACCCGCTGATCTTCTTCGATACCTTCAATCACAAGACCGGAGAGGTTGGCTACCATGTGTACAAGATCTTCGCCGTCTTCAAGACCACGGCCAACCTGGGCGAAGGCTTTACCTACCAGAAGTTTGAAAATGCCGCCAGTCAGGAGGAGTTCGACAAGTTCGTCTCCACCTGCAAGAGCATGAGCTTCTACGATACCGGCGTGACCCCGCAGTATGGCGACAAGATGATCTGCCTGTCCACCTGCGAATACACCCTGGACAATGGCCGCCTGGTTGTTGCGGCAGTGCGCATCAGCTGATTTTTTCAGGGCAGCACCGCGCAATTCGTCTGCGACAGTCAACGGATCTTTTCCACCGGCTGTGCGGTTCTGAAAGCGGGAGATACACAAAGTATTCCTCCGCGTTCGGAACCTTCCTCCGATGAAAAATCTCTCGTTGGCTGCGCTTGCCGAATTGCGTGGTGCTGCCCTATTTCCCATCGGGATAGAATAGTCCATTTCCTTTGTCATAGACTATTCACACTTCGTCTCTTTACTTTATAGCAAAAAAATGCTATAATCTCCCCCAAAGGAGTTGATTTCTTGCATCGTTTTTTGGAAGAATTGAAGGACTTTAGCAAAAAGGCCGACTGGGTGCTGCTGACGCTGTGCCTGGTCACCTCGGGCTTCGGCCTGATCGTCATGGCCAGCGCCACCAGCGCGGAGAAGTTCGGAAGCAACACAAAATATATCATCATTCAGCTGCTGGCAATCGCCTTGGGCGTTCTGATGTTTGCCATCGTGTCCTCTATCGATGCGGATACCATCTCGGAGAACAGAATGCTTCTGACGGCCTTTAACATCTTCATCCTGCTGCTGCTGATCCCCTTCGGCACGGATAACAACACGGGCAACAAGAGCTGGCTGAAATTTCCGGGCATCCCCATCGCCATCCAGCCCGCTGAGATCTGTAAGATCACCTATATTCTGATCATGGCCTCGGTCATGTCGTCCCATCAGAACGATATTTCCAAGATCCCCTCGGTTATGCACATGGTGGTGCACCTGGGCATTCTGGTGGGACTGAACATGGTTTTGTCCGGTGATGCGGGCGTGTCTCTGATCTTTGTCTTCATCTTCATCGGCATGGCCTTTGCCGGCGGTGTGAGCCTGGTGTGGTTTGCCATCGCAATAGCGGGAATTGCAGCGATCAGTCCCCTGGCCTGGAAGTTGATGGGCACCTACCAGCAGGAACGAATACGTGTCCTGGTTGACCCGGAGTTCGACAAGCAAGGCCTGGGTGCCCGATACCACAGTAAGATCAACATGATGTCCCTGACCGGCGGCGGCCTGACGGGCCAGGGCCTGTTCCACGGCAACCGTACCCAGGGCGGCATGCTTTTCGCCCAGCATACGGACTATATTTTCTCCTCCGTGGGTGAGGAGCTGGGCTTCTTTGGCTGCTGCGCCATTATGATTCTGGAGCTGCTGATCATTGCCCGCTGCATTCAGGTGGGTATGCGCAGCCCGGAATATATGCGGCGGCTTATCTGCTTCGGCGCTGCCTCTGCACTGATGTTCCAGCTGATGATCAATGTGGGCATGTGCATCGGCGTTATGCCGGTTATCGGCCTGACCCTGCCGCTGATCAGCTACGGCGGCTCCTCCACCGTTACCATCTATGCCATGCTGGGCCTGGTCTCCGGCGTGTATGCCCGACCAAAGCCGCTGAGCCACGAGCGCTATATCCAGCCCTTCCGCTCCTACGGATTGGCTAAGCACTGAATCTTTCCGAGAGCTCCCCCCAGGTGGGGAGATCAGACTGTCGAAAAAACCCTACGGGCTTTTCCGACAAATTTTTGCAGTCTGCTGCGCGCACTCCTTGTTCGCCTACGGCGAACAACTCGCACACTTGCAGCCTGAGAAGTATTTTCTGCCAGGTACACGCCCCGGCAGAAAATGATTTAATTCTATTTGGCGGCTTACGCCGCCAAACTCTGCGAGGCTTTTTTGTCAAAAAGAGCTCCCCCAAGTGGGGAGCTCTTTTTGCGTTTGTGGGGCGAGAGCGTCTCTTTTGAAACGTTTTATGAACATTTTATGCCAAGGATTGCGGGAAAAGAAACAATATGGTAATATGAAGAAAACATTTCGGAAAGGAAAACGGCTATGACCACAACCATATTGATTGTTGCGCTGGTGCTGATTCTCTGCGTGGCTGCGGAAAAATGCTCGGACCGGCTGGGACTGCCCGCACTGATTCTGTTCATGTTCATCGGAATGCTCTGCGGCAGTGACGGAATCCTGAAAATTCAGTTTGCGGACTTTTCCCAGGCGGAGACCATTTGCTCCGTGTGCCTGGTGTTTATCATGTTTTACAGCGGCTTCAACACTAAGTGGAGCGCCGCCAAAAGCGTGGCAGGGAAGGCTGTGGTCATGTCCACCCTGGGCGTGGCGGCTACGGCGGGGCTGACCACCGTGGGGCTGCACTATCTGCTCCACTTCTCCTGGCAGGAGGGCTTTCTGGTGGGAGCGGTGCTGTCCTGTACGGATGCTGCCAGCGTATTTGCCATCCTGCGAAAGCACAAGCTGAACCTGAAGGAGGGCACGGCGTCTCTGCTGGAGGTGGAGAGCGGCAGCAATGACCCCATGGCCTATATGCTGACGGTTATTGCCGTGGGCCTGCTGGGTTTCGGGGAGCAGGGAAGCTTTGCGCTCCAGCTGGTGCTGCAATTGGTGGTGGGGCTGGCCGTGGGCTGCGCAGCGGCGTGGGTCAGTCGGAAAATGCTGGACCGCTGGATTTCCAACGGCCTGGAAACGGTGTTTCTCATCGCCATGGTCCTGCTGTGCTACGGCGTTTCCAGTCTGCTGGGGGGCAACGCGTATTTAAGCCTGTACTTATTCGGGATCCTGCTGGGCAACCGGTCCATCCGGCAGAAGCGGACGCTGATCTCCTTCTTTGACGGTGTCACAAGACTTGCTCAGATTGCGGTGTTTTTCGTTATTGGCCTTTTGAGCTTCCCAAAGCAGATGCCTGCCAATCTGCCCATGGCGCTGGCGGTGTGCGGCATTGTGACCTTCCTGTCCCGGCCGATTGCCACCTATGTGCTGCTGCGGCCGGCGAAATGCAGTCTGCGGCAGATTGCGCTGGTCTCCTGGGCAGGGCTCCGGGGCGCGTCCAGCACGGTGTTTGCCATTATGGCGGTAGCGGCAGGTGTAACGATGCACAGAGACTTGTTCCATGTGGTCTTTACGGTGACGCTGCTGTCCGCTGCGGTCCAGGGCGGGCTGCTGCCCTGGGTGGCGAAGCGTCTGGAAATGGTTGACGACAGCCAGGATGTGCGCAGAACCTTCAATGACTACCAGGAAGAAAGTGTCATGCACCTGGCCCGGGTGGAGATATCTCCGGGGCATCCCTGGGCGGACCGTCGGATTCGGGAGATTCAGCTGCCGACGGGGTCCCTCGCTGTGCTTGTGCGCAGGGGAAATGAGAGCATTGTCACGCGGGGGGATACCATGCTTCTGCCCGGAGACAGCTTGATTCTGAGCATGCCGCCCTACATTCCCACAGGGGAGGAAATGCTGGAGGAGACCCAGGTCCTGCCCTGGAATGAATGGATTGGCAAAAATCTGCGGGAACTGAATTTGCCGGAGGACAGAATTGTGGTGACGGTTCTGCGGCAGGGAAAGGCCATCATCCCG
>OIYY01001135.1_pt1 | contig 15279 bp, 18 predicted proteins | sample 1588341 | NCBI WGS metagenome assembly OIYY01 (sample SAMN03283287) | human gut metagenome | biome: human-associated habitat; material: feces | host: Homo sapiens | place: Peru | collected 2012 | reverse complement strand
AAAGGATCGTTGCCAGCAGTGCGGACAGGAAGCCGGAATCGAACACGAACAGCGCCCGGATGTAATTGTCCAGTCCTACCAGAGTGAAGTCAAACCAGTGGTAGACGTTCATATTGGTCAGGCTGATGTAAAAGGTATAGAGGATGGGGAATACCACCAGAAACGCCCCGCCCCAAATGTGTGTTAGCTTCAGGACATCCGTGTAATAGACATTCAGGTAGGTTGCGAGCACGGCGTTGAGCAGCAGCGCACCCGCCGGGCCGAGCAGATAGCCTAACCACTTTTCCTTGCGACTCAAGTCCGTCGTATGAACCCTGCTTTGAAATGCTTTGCGGTCTAAGAACGCTCCCGTTTTCATATCTGCTTCCTCCAAGTTCTGTGGGCATCATTCTGACGAATTTTCTGATGCTCCCGCTTTGTTGATTATTAGTATAGCACAAGCGAAATGATAACGCTTGCATTTTTGTTTCTTATACGGTATAATTGTGACCAAAAGCCTGCAAAGAAAAAGTCAAGCCCCAAATGGGACTTGCTGCAAGGAAATTTGGCAGAAGGTGGGGAGAAAGAAGTGCAGCACAAATAAGCCACCACAAAGTGCCGGCTTAAAAAGAGAAAAAAGGAAGTGATGTCAGAGGGTTGCTTTCAGGATGGTGGGAATGGGAGCTACTGGCTGGAGAGTGTCCAGCGTGGCAAAATAATCTCGCAGCTTAGCATAGTAGCGTCGTAGAAACTTGTTGGCTGCTGCAAGCATATAAACATAGAAGGGCTTGCCTTCCGCCCGTTTCCGGTTAAGGAACTGAAACACCGGTTCATCTTGGGGAGCACATTGCAGGTAAGTTCTAATGACATTAAAAAGGGTTTTGCGGAGGTAGGGAGAGCCTCGTTTAGAAGATTTGTTGCTTCTGACGTTTTTGTCTCCGGACTGGTTAGGCATGGGGTCAATACCAGCAAAGGCAACAAGAGCCTGCTTCCGTTCAAATCGGCGAACATCGCCGATCTCCGCCATAAGCTGCGGCCCGTAGGACTTGCCAACGCCGTACATTGCCATGACAACGGGGTATTCAGGCAGCATAGCAGCAAGCCGATCCATTTCCGCACGATAGACTTCCACTGAGCGCGAAATACTGATGAGCTGATTTGCAGCTTCCTGCACAAGCACTTTCACGACCTTTGATTTAGGGGTCAGGACAACAGCGCTTTTCGCAAGCGCGTATACTTTTTCAGCGTTGCGCAGCTTGAAGAAATAGGCATGGCGCTTGCACCATTTTCGGTAACGCTCACAAAAGGCAGCGAAGAGCTGCTTGCGCACACAGTCTACATGCCAGAAAGAATACGCAAAGTCAACCCATTTCTGCGTTCCATCACTGCGCACCGGGCTGTCAAAGCACTTTCGGATACCGGGAAAGGATTGCTCCAGAAGTGCAATCAGATTATTAGCAGAGGCCGTCCGCTGCTTAGAGGCAAGCTGAAACTGGCGGTTGAGGGTTTTGAGATCGTAGCGAATTGCATCCATGGGGGTGAAATCGCGCAAATCAGCCCAATTATCAAGCGCGTAACGAGCAATTTTTACGGCATCAGCCTTATCAGTTTTTACGCGGCGCAGAGAATTAGCACCGTACTCCTTGATGAGAAGCGGATTAACAGCGCAGACAAAAAGTCCTGCTTCGTGCAGCGCTTTTGCAACCGCTTCATAGTAACGCCCTGTGTGTTCCATCACGACGCGGGTTTCACCGTCAAGAGCCTTCAACTTCTCGACCAGTGAAGCAAGCCCTGCTATATCGTGAGTCACATCAAAAGGCAAGCAAACAACTTCCCCCAGAGGACGAAGCACCGCAACTGTGCTTTTCCTGCTGGAAACATCAATACCTACTGCGTTCATAGAATCACTCCTGTACTGAACTTGTAATGGACAAAGACCATCTTTCCTGTTGCCGGTTCTATCTGTTTGATGACACGAACGCAATGGCTCTACCTGCACAAATCGAACACTGCGAATAGGAGGATGGCTGACTGACTTTCATGCGGACGTAAAAGCCCTTGGAGATGAAGGTCAGACCATTACCTCTCTATTCTAACAGTTTAGGCAACGAGATGTCCCATGCCTATGGCTGGCTGCCATAAATCAAGGGGCAAATATATAGTAACAGGAGAACAAATTGCAATGAGTAAAACGAAATTGGCGGTCGTGACGACGGCATCCGGCAGCCTGAACATGCGCAAAACGGCGAGCAAGTCCGCCGAAGTGATTGCGAAAATCCCGCAGGGCGCGACCGTAACTGTTCTTATGGAAGCGGATGGTTGGTGGCGCGTGCAGTACAAAAACAGCACCGGCTGGTGCGCGGCGGAGTTCCTCACGAAGCAGGAAAACGCGGATAATCAGGCGTGGAGGAACATCCGAATCGTCGATAGCGCCGGAAACGTGTTTGAACCTGTAGGTGATTTTTCGGTGAAGGTGGCGAGCGCAGATGTGGGCGATTCTTGAACAGATGCGCGACCACGCGACAACCATCGTTGGACTTGTGACGGCGCTGACGCTGATGTACGGCTGGTTTCGGAAGCCGATGAAGCAGCTGATTGCAAGGGAACAGCAGCAGGAGGAAGATCTTGCGATTCTGACATGGGCATTTTTGCAGAATGCGCATGACAACTATACGCGGCAGGGCTGGTGTACTGCGGCGGAAAAAGAGCAGGTGCTGAATATGCACAAAAGTTACGCGGCGAAAGGGCGAAATCACCTGTCTGCAAGCTACGAGCAGGACATTCTTGCTCTGCCTGAAACGCCGCCAGAAGGGAGGCAGGGCAAATGACGAAGCAGAAAGCATACGTCCAGTTCAGCAAACGAATTGTTCTTTTGGTCACTATTACAGTAACAGTGATTTCGCTGCTGGCGGTGGTGCTGTGCTTCTTCCGAAACGACACGGAAGCGCTGATTAGTACGGTTCGGACGTACATCAACTACGCGACGATTGTTTTCGCAGCGTACAGCGGCAACTCGGTGTTCGAGAAGTGGCTGACGCAGGGGAAGAGCGGCGAGGCGGCTGAGAATACGGCTGAAGCGTAAGGCAATATTCCTTGCAGCAATTCTTGTAAAATATCAAAAGTGCCCATCAGCAGCCGCACTATTCGCCGCCTGCTGATGGGCATTTTTGTTTATTCTTTCTCGTACTTTTCAATCAGACACTGATGCTGCTTGCTGTCCTTATCATAATTGATACCAACCAGCAAAATCTCGCCCGTGTAATCCAATATCGAAGCTGGATAATTCTTCTCCCGGATTTGCTGCAAAGCAGTCCGGGCATTCTGATCCCATTTCAGTTCTACAATCAATGCCGGATAGTCATTCCTGTATTCAGGCTTCGGCACGAACACGAAATCAGTAAAGCTTCGACCAGTCGGCAATTCGCGAAAGGGCTTAAAGTAATACTGCATCGCGCTCAAATACGCAATTGTCAGCACACTGCTCAGCGAATTTTCGTTATGATACTGGATAACGGATGTGTACTCATGATGGATTTTTTCAATCTGCGCGGCAACGGCTGCATTGGCCATGTTCAGCGTTGCATCCAGCAAGCGGTCAGATTCCTGCTGAAAGGTTATCATTTCATTCCAACGCTTGCTTTCAACCGCCATCGTCAGCTCCTGACGAATTTCTTCGTTCGGGACAAACGCTGTTTTTCGATTCTGATTATATCCAAGATAGCCCAAGTGAATCATGTAGGTCAGCACATCGTCCTTGCTTGCGATACTGGATGGATCATTTGTGAAAACTGCCGTATCCACCTTGACCGCTGCACCCGAAATTATCTCGATAATGGCGAATTGAAGCCCGTCGTAATTCATGCTGATTAGCGGCACGATGGCATCGTTGGAAGCTGTTTCTGCCCAGAAACTACTGAACGTCGATGTGAATCACGTCGTATTTGTTCAGATGATTCTTGAAGTCGGCAGACTTGCTGATTTCCAATCCGGCGAACATTGCTTCCGAGTCGCAGCCGCGGCTGTAATAAGCTGTGAGCATATTCGCTGCATATGATTTTCCGAACCGCCGCGGACGGCTGTTACAAATATAACCTTGCATTGTAGCAAGAACACTATTGGTGTACGCAATCAGTTCGGTCTTGTCAACATAAATGGGAAAATTTAGTGCAACCTGAAAAGCGCTGTTATTTGGATTCACAAAGCGTCCCATTGCCTCTGCTCCTTTCCGAAGGATGTTTGCTGAGGTTTTGATTTCTGCGACTGCTCAAATGAAATCATCCCTTAGCCTGCTCTTATTTTACCATTGATTTCGGGAAATAGCAAGGAAATCGGATGACGAGCGGCAGGTTGATTTTTCGTTTCTCACAGAGGAAAGGTGATATGCGTTCCTGCGTCTCAACACACGGCACTGCCTTGTCGCAGAAAGTATGAAAATCACGTTTGGGAAGTGCAAACTTTTTTCTGTTTTGTTCTCCGACTTTCTGTCGGACGAAATGCTAAACAGACCGAAAAACATTTGTAATGCGGAAAGTTTTTCTGGAATTTCAGCAAAAACTATTGACGGCATGGTCAGTAACACACGAATTTATATTTCTCGAATTACAATCAATGCTTTACTTCCACTTTGTTATGATTATATACGCATTTTCGTCTAACAAATTCCGGCGTTGGCGAAGGGGACTACCGCCTTTGTTAGCGTATCTAACACTTGTCTAACAGCACGGTTGGCAATTGCGGTTTTTTATGTTCCGTTGCCCACCATCGAAAACGTAGAAATGTGCTGGAAACGCAGGAAAATCGGGCATTACAGGGCAGTGCAGTTCTCTGGAAGGGAAGCGGTGAGCATTTCGCCTAAGCAGTAGGCCGTGGGTTCAACTCCCACTGGGCTCATTACCAAATAAACAATTCTTTCTGGTTGACGTTCTCGCAGGCGTGTTGGCAAACGCGCAAAGGACATCGGCTGGAAAGAATTTTTTGCTTTCTATTGGAAATCCACGTTTTGCTTCACTGCTGGCGCTGTTGGCAGCTTTCCAACATTTCGCCTTTTTTGCCAGCACCGCTGTTCTGGCAAACGGGCGATTTGCCTAACATTAGCGTACGCACCGTGCCAGCAATTTTCTACGCTCCACATTTTTATACATTATTCAGCGCGATTTCACGTTTTTGGGGCGACCAAATCAACAATATTCTTTAGTAAATATGCTGCTTTTCGCAGCACTTAGCGTGACAATCATCCTCGCTCATCGTTGTGCTGTGGTGGATGACGTTAGACAGAAAGACGACTGCGTGTTGGGACGCAAACCGCCTGCCGCTTTTGATGGCAGCAAAAAACTCTGCGGGAGATTTCCGCAGAGCTTTTGAGGATATTGTGGTGTTCGTGATTATCCCAGCGTCTTGGCGAGCATTTTCAGCATAGCGACCATATCCGGATTGCTGAAAATTTTGAGCAGCACTTCTGAATTAAGCCCAGCCTGCTGCGCCTGCTCTTCCACGGCTTTGTCCTGTTGTTTCTGCTCGATTTTCACGCCCTTCCCGCCATAAAACGCCTGCTCAAACAGCTGTGCATTGTTTCTGCGGCTTTCGTCCAGAATGTGCGAATACTGATCCGTTACCATTGTCGCCTGCGCATGACCGGAATCCCCCTGCACCGCCTTAATATCGCCGCCATTCAGCTTGAGTTTGCGGTTCTGCTATGCGGTCAGAAACTACTTGCGCCCTGCGTCGCTAATATGATACTGTACGGTATTTATACTATTTCCAAATTCACCTGCGCCATCTGCTCGCGCCTTGGCGCATTCTCATTTGGAAATAGTATTACGTTAGCGTAGAAGAGAAATTTGCTTTACAGCCGAGCGTATTTCAGTGCAAATGCAAAAGAAAAATATACGCTATTTTTGAAAATCGCGTAAAAAACGGCGAAGAAATTGCCAGTTATAATGGAGGGGAAAGCTGTCATGCAGCAAAATAATAATTCCCCGCGGAGGAAAAGATGAGCTTTACAATGAAAGATGCTTACAGCGTTATGCTGAGGGAGTACCCGGATGTAATGAACATCGAGCAGATGAGCCAAGCATTGGGGGTAAGCACCAAAACGGGTTACGGTCTGCTGAAAAGTGGCAAAGTTGCCTGCTTGAAGGTCGGACGCGCTTATCGGATTCCCAAGGTGCATCTGCTGGATTACATGAAGGTTATGGAGCAGGAGAAGTCAGGGAAAACTAACGGATGATAGCGGCGCAGCGACAAAAAGATGAGGGAGGGACAAGATTGTGGTTGCAGGACATTTGCAGGAAAAGAAAGGGTACTACTATGCGGTGCTCAGTTACAAGGATGCTGATAAGCGACGCAGGACAAAGTGGATTGCCAGCGGTCTGCCTGTGAAAGGCAATAAGAAGAAAGCAGAAGGATTTCTTCAGGAGCAGCGGCGCAGCTTTGAGATTCCGCTGGCGGATCAGCCTATTGCCAAAGATGGGCAGGAACTTTTTGCAGATTATCTTCAGCGATGGCTGCAAGTCGCCAAGACAACGGTTGCACCGACCACCTATGGTTCTTACGGCGGGCTGCTTCGGAATCCGATTGACCCGTGGTTCCGGAAGAAGCGAATTACGCTGCAAGGGCTGACCGCTTCCGATCTTCAGGCGTTTTATATGGAGCAGGGGAGGCGCGTGAAGCCGAACACAGTCATTCATTACCATGCTGTGATTCATCGAGCGCTCAAATATGCTGTCAAGATGGATTTGATTTCTGTGAATCCGGCGGATAAGGTAGACCGCCCGCGCAAAAATGGCTATCAGGCGAATTTTTATTCGGAAAGTGAAATTGCAGCGCTGTTTGCTGCAATTTCAGATACGCTGATTGAAGTGCCGGTGAAACTGGCAGCCTTCTATGGTCTGCGCCGCAGCGAGGTGATGGGCTTGCGCTGGGATGCCGTTGACTTTGTGCATAACACCATTTGCATTCGGCACACAGTGACTGGATGCACGATTGACGGGCAGTACCAGATTATCGCGGCGGACACGACCAAGACTCGCTCCAGCCGCCGAACACTGCCGCTTGTGCCTACTGTGCGAGAAATGCTTCTCCGATTGAAGGAACAGCAGGAACAGAACCGAAAAATCTGCGGGCAATCTTACAGCCGGGAGTTTGCAGATTACATTTGCGTCAATAAACTGGGGGAACGGATTCGCCCAGCATATCTTTCCAGTTGTTTCAGCAAAGCGCTGGAACAAAACCACTTGCGGCATATCCGCTTTCACGACCTGCGCCACAGCTGCGCAACGCTGCTGCTGGCGCATGGTGTGCCGCTCAAACAAATTCAGGAGTGGCTGGGGCACAGCGATTTCAGCACGACGGCCAACATCTATGCGCACCTTGATGCGGCGTCCAAACAGAAGTCTGCCGAAACGATGGAAGAATTTTTGAAATTGGTGTGAGAGAACAAGAAAAAAATCTCGACAGACTTGCATCAGGCTCGAAACGGTGCTACGATGTACTTGTCCAACACCAGCGGGTGTTCATGCGGCGCGAAAAGGAGGTTGCTATGGTCGCAGGACATTTGCAAGAAAAGAACGGCTATTTCTATGCCGTTCTCAGTTACAAGGATGCACAGGGCAAGCGGAAAACCAAGTGGATTCCCACAGGCTATCTAATCCGTGAAAACAAGAAGAAGGCGGAAGCGTTCCTGATGGAGCAGCGCCAAACCTTCCAGCTTCCGGCGGAAGATACGGAGGCAGTGGAGAAGGGCGAACTGTTTGCGGATTATCTGGAACGCTGGCTGAAAATCGCGAAGAGTACGATTGCGATTACGACGTACAGCTCTTACGACGGGATGATGAAAAGCACCATCGTTCCGTGGTTCCGCAAAACAGGCGTGACCATCACGGAATTGACAGCCCAAGACATTCAGGACTTCTACACAGCACAGCTGGCGCGGGTAAAGTCCAACACGGTGATTCACTATCATGCCCTCATTCATCGGGCGCTGAAATATGCGGTAAAGACAGAACAGCTTTCCGTGAATCCAGCGGATAAGGTAGACCGTCCGCGCAAGAACGGCTTCCAGCCTGCTTTTTATGACAAGGATGAAATCAACCAGCTTCTCGCCTGCGTAAAGGGAACGCTGATTGAAACGCCGGTCATGCTGGCGGCATTCTACGGTTTGCGGCGCAGCGAAGCCGTTGGGCTGCGCTGGAATGCCATCGACTTCCAGCAGAACACCATCACGATTCAGCACACGGTGATTGCGTGCAGGTTGAACGGAAAGTACGAGGTCATCGCCCGCGATACCACGAAAACGAAGTCAAGCCGCCGGACGCTGCCGCTTGCAGCGCCAATCCGGAAGTATCTGCTTGATTTGCAGGTTCGGCAGGCGGAGAACCGCAGACTTTGCGGCAACTGCTATTGCAAGGATTATGAAGGCTATATCTGCATCAATGAGATGGGGTATCTGCTGAATCCGAACAGGGTATCAGCGATGTTTGAGCTGACGCTTCAGCAAAACCATCTGCGGCATATTCGCTTTCATGACCTGCGGCACAGCAGCGCGAGCTTGCTGCTTGCGAACCATGTGCCGCTCAAACAGATTCAGGAGTGGCTGGGGCACAGCGATTTCAGCACGACGGCGAACATCTACGCACACCTTGATGTGGCTTCCAAACAGAACACAGCAGAAGCAATGCTGCATGGACTGGGATTGGAAGAAGAATGAGGCTGCTTCCAAACGAACATGCACCGAGGCGTGAGCAGACGAAAATAGGATGAGATTCGAGCCCAATAAAAAATTCGGCTAAATAACACACTTGTCATTTAGCCGAATGTGGCGGAGACGGTGGGATTCGAACCCACGGACCCTTGCGGATCAACTGATTTCGAGTGTTTTATCAATCGTGGAAATTAGCAGAAAATCAGGTGCTGAACTGGAAGTTGGCATACCCGGAAAATGTTCAAAAATCAAGTGTTTCTGGACTTCGCAAAGGCGGCAGGCAAGCAGAGGCAAAGGCTCGAAAAATGTAAGCTGTTCTCTCCGAATTTGGAGAGAAATTGGCAGGTTGGAGAGAAAATTGGAGAGAAAAGAACGAGAACAGCGCGCAACGCACACCCGTCTGGTGTTGGTAAAACAGATGAGGTGATATGCAATGAGTCAGAACATCGACTATAAAGCGATTTTGAAGGCGTATCCGGAGACGATTTCGAAGGAACAGCTCTATAAATTGTGCCATATCAGCAAGCGCATGGCTAAGTTCTATCTTGACAATGGGATGATTGCTTGCACAAATACGGGGCATTCTACGCATAAGTACATTATCCGAACGAGTGATGCAGTGGCATTTCTTCGGGATAGGGAGAAGCATCCTGACAGGTATCGTGTTACAGGAGTAGGCGGAGCGGGGCGTGAGCCGATTGTGCATCCGTCAATCAACTATGATCAAGCAGTTATGCGAGCGTATCAGCGGCTTTTAGTTCGGAAAATCAGCGTGTATCCAGACTTGATGACGGCGGCGGCGATTTCCCAGTTGACGGGTTACTCAAAAAAGACCGTTTTGACGTGGGCAAGCCTTGGAATGATTCGCTGGTTTAAGAACGCTCAGCAGCAGTATGCACCAAAAGAATTGGTGATGAAGCACTTGTTGAGCAGGGAGTTCCGCGAAATTCGCAATAAGAGCGATACGCACGAGGAATGGATTCGGGAACTTATGGAAAATATGAACGCACAAAAGAATCAAAAGTAAAAGAGGCGTATTCTGGATGCGGCGCGCAGAAGGACGACAGCGCAACGTTAGCAATGGATTGAAGTTCTTCAATCGTGTTTGCGCACGTCCTCGCTCATCATGGACTCCGTTACCTGAATATACTTTTTTTCGTCAGCTGTCGTTGCGATGAAATCCACCTCGCCATTGCCGATTTTGCCGATTGCTACATCATAGCCACGGCGAAGAAGCTCAAAGTAAACGACATTCTCGATGGCGTGACCGCTGTCGCGATTGCGAAAACCCAGTAAACAATTGCGAAGCCCGATGTCAACGATATAGTATTTTCCGAGCGTGCGGAGGTAGGCTTTGCCCTTGATATCAAAGCGTTTGATCTCGTAGAAGAAGTAGCTTTCCAAAAGCGCGTTCACATACGCCTGTACGGTATGAGCACTGGGTGTACCCTTGCGCTTGCCATCGTCCAGAAGTCCTTCGTTGACCAGTGTGTTGCCGATGGAGGCAATAGAAACGCTGGAGCCGATATTATCTGCAAGGAACAGGATAATCTTGCGAAGCAGCGCAGGGTCTGTGATTTGCTTTTGCCCTCTGCGAGTTTCTCGCTCCAGAATATCGCGGATTACGACTGTGGAATAGATGCCATCGAGAAGTGCCAGCACCTTTTCCTGCTCCAGACCAACATCAGCAATGCCGGGCATCCCGCCGAAGCGCATATAGGCAGCGAAAACCTCTCGCAACTCATAGCGTTCATTGTTTTTATCGAATACCTGTTTGCGAAGCCCGCCAAGCGCACTTTGCGTTTCACGAACATCAAAACCATGAAAATCGAGAAATTCGCGGAAAGAGAGCGGCAGCATTTTGATTTCTACGCACCGTCCGGAGAGATAGGTGGCATACTCCGAAGAAAGAAGATAGGCATTCGACCCGGTAACATAGATATCGCAATCAAAGTCCACACGGAAAGCGTTTACTGCATCTTCCCATGCTTTGATTCGCTGCAGCTCGTCAAAGAAAAGGTACATCCTCTTTCCGGCGATGATGCGCTCTTTCACATATCGGTAGACATCGTCAGCACTCATCTTATGAAAATCAAAGGACTCAAAATTCATCTCGATAATCTGCTCCGGCAGAACACCGGTATCCTTCAAATGCTGAACCATCAACTTTAACAGACTGGACTTACCGCAGCGGCGAATACCGGTAATAACCTTGACTGGTTCCGTATCCTGAAAGCCAATCAGCTTATTCAAATAGCTGTCGCGCCGTCTAAGTTCATGAGAATCTATCATGTGATACACCTCCTGTATCATTAGTATAGCACAAATCGGCGAAAAAATAAAGTAAATGCACTGCAATGCAAAAACTTTTAACATTCGACCGATTTTGCAGCGCTAATCAATAACAGTCTGTGGATACTATGCGCAGCGCGGTATGCTGGGGTTCATTTGCGTTAGTCAGAATACAAAGATTCGCGGCGCATTCTCATTTGAAAATGGTAGCGGCTGGTTTCTATTGGGAATATGATTGCATGAAAACACAAAAAAATTCCGGTTTCGGAATACTATATTGACTTCGAGAATATTCTGTTCTATAATAGAGATACTTCTTGCAGGAGGTGTATTCAGTGGTAGAGCGAAAAGAGTATCTTGACGAGCTGATTGGCTGGAAGGACGAACAAGTCATCAAGGTCGTGACCGGCATTCGCCGCTGCGGAAAATCTACATTGCTGGCGCAGTATCAAACTTGGCTCAAAGAGAATGGCATTGCAGATGCGCAGATTGTTTCGATAAACTTCGAGGAACTGGAGTATGAGGAACTGCTGGATTACAAAAAGCTGTACGCATATCTGAAAGAGCGGCTGATTCCCGAAAAAAACACCTACATCTTTCTTGATGAAATTCAAAAGGTTGCTGACTTTGAAAAAGTTGTGGATAGTCTGTATGTGAAGCCCAATGTGGATATTTACATCACCGGCTCTAATGCGTACATGCTTTCTGGCAACCTTGCCACGCTTCTGACAGGGCGCTATGTGGAGATTAAGATGCTCCCGCTTTCGCTGAAAGAATTTCTGACGATTACAGGGATGGACGAAGAGAACGGCTTTGCGGAGTACTTGAAATGCGGCGGACTGCCTTACGTCGCTCGGATGGGGCGCACGACAGCAAAAGTAGAAACCTATTTGGAGGGCATCTACAATACCGTTATCGTGAAAGACATCGAAGATAGGCAGGTGCGGCGCGAAAGCGAGCCGAGCAAGCGGAAAATCACAGACATTGCCCTGCTGAAATCAATTGCCAAATACCTTGCAAGCGTGGTGGGCAGCCCTGTTTCCATTCGCAGCATTACCGACTATCTGATTTCTTCCGGCAGAAAAGTTTCTCCGAATACGGTGGATGATTATGTGGATGCGCTGACAGAATCATTCATATTTTATCCTGCTGAGCGCTTCGACATTGTGGGAAAACAGCTTCTGAAGGTCAACAAGAAGTTCTACATTGTTGATCTCGGTTTGAGAAACCACATTCTCCCCCGCAGAAATTACGATTTCGGCTTCACGCTTGAAAATGTAGTCTATTTTGAGCTTTTGCGACGGGGCTATCAGGTGATGATTGGCAAGCTCGGAAGCACGGAAGTTGATTTTGTGGCGGAGAAGCATGGCGAATACAGCTACTATCAGGTAACAGCTGATATGATGGCACAGGAGACGTTTGACCGCGAAATGCGTCCATTGACACAAATCCGCGATAATTACGAAAAAGTAGTCCTTACATCAGAACGCCTGACAGTAGGAAACTATAATGGCATTCGCGTAAAGAACCTTACAGACTGGCTTCTTGGAAAAGATAGCTGACATCATGAATATACCCTATCGGGGATAAAATGCATGCCGAATGCAGGATTATACCCGATAGGGCTCTTTTCCTTTATGCAAATACAGCGGCACGCTCTATCAGCAGTGCAATGCAGGCTTGCCGAATATCATCGGGAATTTCAGCATGTTCGGCAATAGAAATCAGCACGTCAACCTTTTTAATCAAATTTCCAATCATCTTTTCAGCAGCAGCGGACGACAAGTGGCAGGCTGCTGCTAACGCAAAGAAATCCTTCTTGCGCAAGTTACTCTTTTTGCCGTTCAACGCCAAAGCGGTTTCCTCTGTGTCATTTGATACGATGTTTACAGGAAGCATATCATACGCGGGAGACAACATAAATTCCTGTGAGCCGGGGGCAGTTTCAAGCAATGAAAAGTTTTTCAAATGCATATCGGAATTTCCCACCAGAAAAGAAAAAACAATGCGAATAAAGAATTCTGCCATATCTAATCCCTTTTGTGAAGACCATCGGTCAATGACTTTGGCACATCGTTCATAGGAACTTTGATACTTGTCATTTGTCAACCGATAGGTTAATTGACAGAAATCCTCCATAGCTAACAGTCGAATTGATTGATCTGGCAGCACCATGCGGTCAACACGCTTCGTAATATAAGCATATGTACCATCTGATTGGATGAGTCCATGCGGTACTGTGGTGATGCCTGCTGCATCGGCCATACACATAATCATTTGCTCTGCTTCTGGCAAGGCACGATACTCATTTGTCTGCGGCTTTAGAATATATCCGGATGGATAACCAACTAAAGTTAGGCGAGCTTTCTCTTCTTTGGACAGGTGCAGCGACAATTTTTTTTGCACACCCGGTACAGTGTAGCCCTTACTGATTGTTTCATTTGCAATCCATTCTAATGCTTCGTTTGAAATGGTGATTTCAGGTAATCTGGTAGTTCCAAAGAAATGTTTGATGCAGGAGTGATGCCAGCCGCAGGAGGCAGCTTCTTTATTCTTGATGGGCTTTCCACAGCAAAGGCAGATCATTTGCGCACCTCTTGAATGGTTACATTGCCAATCGTATCACGACATGCGACAAGCAGCAAACCAAAACGGTCTTTTCGATTAAGTTTCCAGTTGCGCGTGACAACATTTAGCAGCCACCCTTCTGGAATGAGACCGTCGAAGAAAGAAAATAGTGTGCTGGAGTCATAAGGCTCATCACGCAGCGGAAGAGTCAGCGAAACTGCTCTCGGATGCGACAGGAAAATCTCCGCACGTGTCTCGCCATTTTCCAACCTTTTAAAGTATATTGCTTCTGCCTCACTATGCGAGATATTCTGAGTCTTCATAATGTTCATCACATTATCCGCATCAAGATCAGCCATATAATCATCTGGTGGCCTGCCGCGTCGTGGGTGTAGCGGGTCACGTTTCCTGTTCAAGATCAATTTTCTACTTCTTTGTATACAGTCTCAAATTCGCCCAAAGTATCTTGAAATAATGTAGTGGGATTTCCTGTACGCCAATTTTCAATTAGTGCCGTTTTAAATACTTCTGTTACACGCGCATAGAAAGCTGCCTCTGAGATTCCATACTTCTCAAAAAATCCATCCACTGCTTCGCGAGAGGTGTCTCCGTATATATTATTGTTACTGGCAACGCGCAACGGATGGACTTCCAATCGCTTTTGACAGGGTGAATAGTATATGTCTAAAATAATCTCGTTGATCTCTTCTGATTTTTGAAAGTATACTGAATATATAAATTGCAATTGCTTTATATCCATTCGCCACAAAACCGAAAAATTTTCGTTTTCTGTTAAATAGAGCTTACTAAAATAAATTCTTATAATGTTAGGTATTTCATATTTTGATGAATCATTCATCTTTGCTAATCCGCTCATATTATTCCATGACGTTGAAGTAAGGTGCCCTCCCCAAATATCTTTTGTGCCAAAATACATTTCATCAAAAATGTTTCTCATCAAAACTTTTTTAGCGCAATTGAACGTTCCAATAGTCAGAATAAGTATTAGTATGATGATTAATATCTTCTTCAATCCCCGTTTCATGGAACAACCTCCAATTCGTTTGACCCGTTTTCCAAACTAACTATAAATGCATACGCTTCGGGCTCGATCGTTTTCAATTCTTCTAGAGAATTAATATTTAGCCGACTCAATACCTCTGATATTACAAAGTCAAGTGACGTATTCTCGCTGCTTAGATAATCTGCATCATAGGCAAAGCGGTAGCCATCTTCTGTCTCAGAAAGTGTGCCAGCATAGCAATCTTCGACATAAACAAATCCTGTTCTAAATGCGTCCATCAGTTTGTTTCCTTTCTGCCGGGGACGGCTTCCATGCCAAACATAGCAAGCGCTATATTTACTTTGTCCATGCGGACAGTAGGCTTTCCTTGCTCTAATTCACGGACAAAGCGAAGTCCAAGACCGGAACGGACAGCAAATTCTTCTTGCGTGAGTCCTGCAGCCTTGCGGCTTTCGCGGACAAACAGGGCAATCTTGTTCACGATAAACACCTCCAAAGGCTTAAATCATCACTATATTTTATACCCAATCGGGGCGAAAGTCAATAAGGAAGGTAAAATTATACCCGATAGGGATTACATGAATTCGTGACGGATAGAGAAGAAAGACAAGCCATGTCTAAAAACGCGGATGCACACGCTATAAAAGTGTGCTAAAATCATACCGTCGAAAGATACAGAGAAGCTCCCGCGCACGGCGCGAGGGGCTTTTTTCGTACC
>OIYY01001133.1_pt1 | contig 15314 bp, 15 predicted proteins | sample 1588341 | NCBI WGS metagenome assembly OIYY01 (sample SAMN03283287) | human gut metagenome | biome: human-associated habitat; material: feces | host: Homo sapiens | place: Peru | collected 2012 | reverse complement strand
TTTTATAAACCTCATTTATAAGTTCAAAAAGTTTGTTAACTCTTTGACCAGTAAGTGCTGATATAAACATAACTGGAGCATATTTTAAGTACGCTAATTTATCATAAACTTGTTTCTTATAATTTTCTAAAGTGTTTGTTTCTTTTTCAACTAAATCCCATTTATTTATAACAATTATAACCGCTTTTCCAGCTTCATGGGCAATTCCTGCAATTTTTTCATCTTGTTCTGTTACTCCCTGAGTAGCATCAATCATTATAAGACATACATCTGCTCTCATTATTGCAGCTTGTGCTTTTATAACAGAATACTTTTCTAATTCTTCATATACTTTATTTTTTCTTCTTATTCCTGCTGTATCTATAAAAATATATTTACCATAATCATTTTCAAAATGAGAATCAATAGCATCTCTTGTTGTTCCTGCAATATCTGAAACTATTACTCTTTCTTCATTTAAAATTTTATTTACTAAAGATGATTTTCCTGCATTTGGTTTACCAATTATTGCAACTTTTATGGCATCTTTTTCATCAATATCCTCATTAACGTTTTCAAAGCTATCATAAACTGCGTCAAGTACCTCACCTATTCCAAGTCTCTTTCCAGCAGAGATCGGATATACTTCACCTATTCCTAAGTTATAAAATTCATAGAATTCTTCAGGTGGCTCTCCAACTCTATCACACTTATTTGCTGCAACAATAATTGGTTTATTAGTTCTTCTTAACATCTTTGCCACTTCTTCATCAGCAGCAGTAATACCAGCTTTTACATCTACCATAAATACTATAACATCAGCAATATCTATAGCAAGTTCTGCTTGTCTTCTCATCTGTTTTAATATAATATCATCAGATTCTGGTTCTATACCACCAGTATCAATTACTTGAAATGTAGTTCCCCTCCAAGTACAATCAGCATAAATTCTATCTCTTGTAACACCTGGCACATCTTTTATAATTGCAATTTTCTCACCAGCAAGTATATTAAAAAATGTTGATTTTCCTACGTTTGGACGGCCTACTACAGCTACTACATTTTTTGACATAATAATTTTTTCCTTCCTTAAACTGTTATATTATATTTTATCATCTTTTTACATAATTGTCAAAATTAATTCTTAAATTGGATAATTTACTTGAAAAATAATTTTATTCAATTTATAATTAACTATGTGAGGTGATTTAATTGAGTAACAAATTAAAAACTTTGGTTATCACTTTATTGTTTATCATTTTCTTTAGCGCAGGTGTTATTCTTACCTACTTTTACTTAAAAAAAGACGCTAAAAACGATGTTATAGATAACAATGTAAGTAATATAAATGATAATAATAAATATACTGAAGACAATTTAAAATTTAAATCAGAATACGAAGGATTAAATGATGATTTAGACGAAGATGGTAATAAAAAATATGTTGAAGTTTCAATTCCTGAAAACAATCTAATTAAATATACTACAGCAGAGGAAATAAAAAGTTTATTTGAAAACAATAAATCAGCTATAATATATTTAGGATTTGAGTCTTGTCCTTGGTGCAGAAATGCAGTTCCAGTTTTAATAGATGCTTGCAAAGAAAACAATGCTTCAGAAATCTATTACATGAATATTAAAGATATAAGGGATAAAAAAATACTTGATGAGAATAAAAAGGTTGTAACTGAAAATGAAGGAACTGAAGAATATAAAACTATATTAGATTTGTTTAAAGATGATATTGATGTATACGATGGACTAAATGATAACTCAATAAAAAGAATTTATGCTCCAACTGTTTACTTTATAAAAGATGGCAAAATAGTAAAAAAACATGTAAGTACAGTAGATTCTCAAGAAAATCCAAAAGAAAAACTTACTGATGAACAAACAAATGAATTAAAAAATATTTATAAAGATGGTATTACTAAAATGTCACTAAATGGTCAAAATCAATTCGTATGTGATGAAGATAGAAATTGTTAAAATAAAAACTTATAAAAATAAAAAACTAAAGCCCACTTATATAAGATGAACTTTAGTTTTTTTGTATTAATTTTTATAATTTTATTTTTAAAGTCACAGGACAGTGATCACTTCCTAAAACCTGATCCAATATTTCAGCTTCTTCTATTTTATTTTTTAATGAATCAGATACTAAAAAGTAATCTATTCTCCATCCTACATTCTTTTCTCTAGCATGTCCCATATAAGACCACCAAGAATAAGCATCTGTTTTATCAGGATATAGGTATCTAAAAGTATCTATAAATCCTGAATTTAAAAGACATGTCATTTTTTGTCTTTCCTCATCTGTAAAGCCAGCATTATGATGATTTGTTTTTGGATTTTTTAAATCAATTTCTTCATGAGCAACATTCATATCCCCGCATACAATAACTGGTTTATTTTTTTCTAATTTTTTTAGATAATTTCTAAACTCATCTTCCCAAATCATTCTGTAGTCAAGTCTTTCAAGTTCTCTTTTAGAATTTGGAGTATAAACATTAACCATATAAAACTTTTCAAATTCTAAAGTTATAACTCTTCCCTCCAAGTCATGTTCTTTTATTCCAATTCCATAATTTACACTTAATGGTTTCTTTTTACTAAAAATCGCAGTTCCAGAGTATCCTTTCTTTTCAGCACAATTTAAGTAAACATTATATCCTTCAAAATTCATATCAGCTTGTCCTTCTTGCATTTTTGTTTCTTGAAGACAAAATATATCTGCGTCTATACTATCAAAAAATTCTTTAAATCCTTTATTTAAAACTGCTCTATATCCATTTACATTCCATGAAACTAATTTCATACTAAATCTCCTTTTTTTATTTAATTTTACTTTAACATTTTAACCATGTCAAGTTTCGACGTATTAATTTTAAAATTTGATATAAACTAATATAAAAGGAGTTTTCATATATGAAGAAAAAAACTAACTTTATAACTTTTATATGTTTCATATTTTTAATAATTTGCTACATTTTAACATAAAATTAAATGAAAAACGCCAAGTTTTAAACTTGACGTTTTTTTCTTACATACTTGAAATCTTTATTTGCATCTTTTTCTCAGAATGTTCATTTTTTATGCTGAAATTCAAACGAATTGACTCATCTTGCTTTCTAATTTCTTCAAGGGAATCTTTATTTATTTTAAAATCTTTGAAAGTATAGCCGTAGTTTTCTATTGAAAATACTTCCGTTACCTTTGTCATATTGACAGAATAGAAAATTTTAGTCATATCCCTTGGTATTATATATATGTTTCCCCTGGATGAGACATATATATATGGAAGTTCAAAAAGAAGCTCTTCTACTTCCTCCGGAATCTCATATCCTTTGCCATACAAATCTACTGCAAATCCCTTTTTGACCACTCTCTGCTCTGTAGAAAGCAGTAAATTAAAGCTATCTAGCTCAATTTTCTTAATATCAAGATTAGATACTCTTATCTGAGCCATCCAATCATTGATATCTTCATCGTTTGGAAGTTTGTACCATGCAATTGGAGCCTCATGCAAAACGTATGATATAGAATCCCACACATCCGCAATATATGGGCATCTGAAAATTCCACAAGATGCATCTTTGTACTCCTGAAGCCGTGTTTTAGAATCTACCGTAAGAAAATCTTTTGGAAATTCAGTTACCAATTCAAGTTCTCTCATAATGTTTTTTCCTCCTAAGTTTTATTGGATTTTATAAAAATCTTCTTAATAATTTTAACACGGTTATTGTTTTATGTCAAGTTTTATTAACTTATCAAATGTTAAAAAGCCAAGTTGCCATTGTAAAATATATAAAAACTGAACAAGTATCAACTATTGTGCTTATTAATGGAGCTGCCATTATTGCTGGATCTAATTTCAATTTTTTAGCAAGTATTGGTAATATACATCCTAACTGTTTTGCAAGTATAATTGTAAAAATTAGAGAAACTGCTACTACTATAGATAATTTTATATCCTTGTAAATTAAAAATATTCCTGTTCCCATTATTGTCGCTAAACAAACACCAACTAAAATAGCTATTCTTAATTCTTTAAACATTGCTTTTAAAATATCTCTTGGCTTTATCTCTTCTACAGCAAGTCCCCTTATTATTAAAGTAGATGCTTGTGAACCAGAGTTTCCACCAGTACCCATAATTAATGGAATAAATGATACTAAAATTGGTAAAGCAGCAAATGCTTCTTCATAACTTGTTATAACTGAACCTGTTATCATTGCAGAAACCATTAAGAATAATAACCACACAATTCTATTTTTAGCATGTTTTAAAACTGAAGTTTTGAAATAGCTATTGTCTGATGGGATTACAGCACCCATCTTTGAAAAGTCCTCAGTATTTTCTTCTTTTAATACTTCTAATGCATCATCAAATGTTACAATACCAACCAACTTTTCTTCACTATCCACGATTGGCAAAGCTAAAAAATTGTATTTTTGAAGTTTTCTTGCAACAACTTCTCTATCATCTAGTGTATGTGATTTTATTATTTTTTTAGTCATTAAGTCTTTTATAAGTACTTTTTCATCTGCTAATAACAAATCTCTTATTGATACTAATCCTATAAGCTTTCTAGTTTTATCTAACACATAACAAGTATATATAGTTTCTTTATTCATTCCTTCTTGCTTTATTTTTTCTAAAGCTTGTTTTACTGTTATATTTTCCTTTAAGTCTATGAATTCATTTGTCATTATGCTTCCTGCACAATCTTTTGGATAGCTTAAAAATTGATTTATAATCTCCCTTTCCTCTTTAGGAATTGTTTGAAGAATCCTTTTTACCACATTTGCAGGCATTTCTCCTATCATATCTACAGTATCATCTGTATATAATTCATCCAAGACATCTTTTAATTCTTTATCATTTAAAGCTTTTATTAAAGTTTCTTGAACCTTATGACCCATTTCAGAAAAAACTTCTGCCGCCCTATCTTTTGTAAGAAGTCTGAAAACCAAAAGCATATGTTCAGACTCCAGTTCTTCAAGCACATATGATATATCCTTCTCATTACATTCTTGTAAATATTCTTTTAATTCTTGAATTTTCTTTTCTCTAATGAATTTTTCTATTTGTGCTTTCATATTTGCCTCCGTTAATATTATCTAAATTTACTATATTCTTCTCTTCTTTCAAATACATCTTTAATGTCAATACTCTTCATTCTAGCTTTTAGTAAAATTTTCCTTCCTTCTGCATTCTTTGTAAACACTAAGTCACATTTACCAATCTTAGATTCAAAATAAGCTTTAAATACTTCAGCATATTCTTTCTTTTGGGATAATACAGTTGGAACATTATAATAATCGTAAATATCTTCTAACTTTTTATTAAGTCTTGTTATAATATATCTTTGATTTATAGTCTTTGATAAAACTTCTTCTATTGAATCTATAAATAAATTATTTTCCTTATCAGTAGCTCCTCTCAAATATATATTAATTCTACCAAGTTTTGAACCTTTTTTAACCACTACATTAATTCTTGATATTCCAGTAGTTATAAATTTACATCTATATAAAGAATTTAGTACAACTCTTCCAAGTGCTTCTAAATTTTTATCACTTGCACTAAGTCTTTTAATCTTAATAAATTTAACTAAAGTATATATTCCTAAACCAATTTCTATAGGCCATAGTAAGAACTTTAATTTCATTTTAAAGAATATAAGTCCTATTAAAAGCATAAAGAATATGATAGCAAAAATTACAAATTTAGTATCAACAAACCAGGCTTTTTTCATTTTATGGCTTTCTTCTTCAATTTCAATTTGTTCTATTACTCTAGAATCATCTTTAGAAGTAATTGTTGCACTTTTCCATCTGTCATACATTTCTTCTCTTTTATTTGAGTTTTCTTTCATATATTCGTTTAGATATCTTACTCTTTCTTGTGTAAAAGGTGGTCTTACTTCTTCTAATCTTTCAATACCACTTTTTATAGTATTGGTTTTATATCCAACTCCTGTAAATGATTTAAATCTTCTCTTTAGCATTTCATAATCTGCATTATCAATCTCAAGGCCATTATCATTTTCATCAAGTACGCAAACTAAGTGCCATATGTTAGCAGTTTTTCTTGGATCTTTACTAACTCTTATTGCTCTACCTCTCATTTGATTTGATAGCATATATGATCCAACAAAACTAGCTAATACAAGTGAGTTTATACTTGGTTCATCCCATCCTTCTCCTAAAAGAGATTTTGTACCAATTATAATATTTATTTCACCAACTGAAAATAGTTTTGAAATGAGTGCCATAACTTTATTTTTCAAAGAATCTGGTACTAAGACAACTGAATATTCTCTATCAATTTCTAAGCTACTAAACTTAAGCTTAGCAGTATCAACTCCATGAGCCACACAAAGTCCATATAAATTTTCTTCTTTTGATTTAGGAATAATAAACATAGCTCCTGTAAGAATTGCTAAGTTAATACCCGGATGAGTTTTTCTTATAGAACAAAATATTGGCATAGCTCCTAGTTTATTTATCTCAACATTTTCAGCATTTAAATACTCTTTTCTTATATAATCTGTTAGTATAACCATTCTAAGTTTTTCTTTTAAGTTATCTGATTCTATTTTTACTATTTCATTTATACTATTTAGCTTTCCAATACTATTTGTAAAATACTTTTCTAAAACTTTATTATTCGTAAATGATAATACCTTTTTTTCTATTATACCAATTGAATTAAACTTTTTTTCTATTTCACTTATACAGTTTTCATACAATTCATAATTTTTTCTATCTAAAATAATCACATTATTTAGTAATATTTCAAACCATTTAATATTAAATTCTGGTATCTTAGAATTATGACCTAGTACTAAAATATTATCTTTGGGTATGCTCTCACCCTTATGATTAAGAAAAACAAGCATACTACTATAATATTCAACATTATTTAGAAGTTCTTCCTCGTAACTAAAAGGATCCTTAATAAATTTATGATTTCTTATAGCTTCCAAAAATTCTTTATTATTTTCTATTTCAAGTAGTATCTCATTTAACTTTTGTTTATACTCGCTTACTTTTTTTCTCTCATCTTCTGTTGGATAATTAAAATAAACATAATCTTGATGAGGACACAAATTGTCTGCTGCTACAAGTTCTGGCACAGATATTGTTGCATCTATATCACCACAAAGTCCAACATACTTTTGCCACGTAGAATATTCTACATCATATGGTGGTGTTGCTGTAAGAGATACTATCTTTTTATCGCTTATTTCTGCTAAAACCTCAGACAAGCTTTTCCACCACTCAGATTTTAAGTGATGAGCTTCATCAAGTACAAATGTAGATATATTTTTTTCTTTTAAACTTTCTACTAAATTATAAGTGCTTACTACACTTTGTGGTTCTGATTCTTCCTTTTCAATTTCAACATCATCACTATCTACTACATCTAAATCATTAGCCTTCAAGACTTGCTTTTTGTATGCATAATGAAGTGCTTGATACGTTACTACATTAAATGCTTTTAAATCATATATATTTGTACTTATATAATTTGGTACTTCCTTTAAGTCAGTGAAAAGAGATACAAATCTATCTATCCATTGATTTTTTATTGTCACTGTAGGAGCTAATATCATAAGAGGTTTGTTTAATCTTCTTGCAAGTTCTAATCCCAAAACTGTTTTACCAGATCCTGGAGCTGCAACAACATTTACTTTTCCATCTGCCAAATATTTATTAGCCTCATCTAAAACCCTCTTTTGATAAGGTCTCCATGAATATTTAAATTTTACTGTTTCATCAAACATCTTTCTTCACCTCAAAAAAATCTATTATTTTGTTTGCTATCATATCACCATTATCATAATGAACAAAGTGATTATTTGTATCTATTGTTATAAGTCTTGATTCACTATAATATTTCTTTAAATTCTCATTTGCTTTTTTATTCTTATTGGTACAAAACATAATAGCTTTCTGCTTTCTTACTTTCATTCCATGTTTTATTATATATAAATCGTCATCTATACTATCTAGTTCACTTTTAATATTTCTATTTGGCATACTATTTTCTATAAAACTAATTGCCTGATTTTTTATTTTTGTTGGAACATCCTTAACTGGATATATCATTTTGTCTATTAATTTTTTATTATATTTTTCTTTTAATTTAGTTTGGCACATTCCAAAATAAATTCCATACATAAATTTAGTTTGAAGGCTCTCAAACTTATTTAACATTTCAAAATCTAATAAAGCTATTCCTTTTAAGTTTAATCTTTGAGATAATACTAATGAGTATATAGCTCCTAATGAATGTCCTAACATAATAACATTTTTAGAATCAATTCCCAATTTTATTAAAATACAAGTCACTTCACTAGCAAAACTTATCGCATCTCTTTTACTACTAGTAATTTGGCTTTTTCCATATCCTGGTCTATCTATTATTATACATCTATAGTGCATGGATAATTTTTGAGCCAAATTATACATATCAAGTAGTGGATATGGAGTTCCAAAACCAGATACCATTAATATTACTTCATTTCCTGTTCCAAACTCGTAATAACTAATTTTACTATTTTGAACTAATATAGAATCTTCCTTATACATAATAATCATACTCCTCATAGAAGTGTATCATATCTTGACAAAATGAGCAATGTAATTAATTAAATTATTAAGAAAATATAAAAAAAGAAGTTACCAATTGATAACTTCTAATAATCTTTTATTTACCACATCACTAAATAGCTCTTAATATTGATATAAATTCATCAGTAATGTGTGAAAAATTATATCTTTGTTTATTGATCTTTATGATTGCCTCTTTAGCCCTAGCAATAACAATTATGTTTTTTAATTCCACAATATTTCCTAATATAAGGCTCATATCTGTAGTTATATTTTCGCTTGCAGCAATCATTGTAATTAGCCTTCTTTTACTTGCAGCGGCAAACTTTTCAGCTTTTTCAGATTGATATCCTACTTCATCCTTATAAAGTTGTACAACTATCTCATCATTCCACTCTATTTCTACGTTTTTTTCAGTAATTACATTCATAATGAACTCCTAAGTCTTAAATTTAACCCCCAGCAAATGCCAGGGGTATATAATGTACAGCTTGTATAAATTATTTCACATTGAAACCAAGTTCTTCGAATTTTTCCTTAACCTTGTCTCTGGTAAAGTTCTCATCATCAGAAGAAAATTCAAGGTCAAATTCTTTTATCTCCTTTTTTTCAAGGGCTTTCTTTGTTGCCATTACTACTTCTATGTCCGAAGTTATTTTATCAATTCTTTTCGAACCGTAAACAGCCAGCTCTTTTTTAGATGTATCCTGAATTTTTACGTTCAAAGATTCATCTGAAATAACGATTTTTACGACAATCATGTTTTCCATAAAAATGCCTCCTTGATAAATTATTATCTTAGTTTAAACTTTTGATTATGAAACTCATTATACCACACCGTAAATAGTCTGTCAATCGAAATTAGTGGTTATAATACTCATTATTTTCTTGGTCCTCCTGGTCTATTACCACCATCGTTTGGTGAAGTCATTCCCATATTATTTGTTTTTCCATTTGTTGTAGTAATACTACTAGCAGTTAAAGAACCTGATTCAGTACCATCTATATAAATTGTATATGTCTCATCTTTTTTTATTTTACTACTAGAAAATACTACAGATTTATATAGTTTTTTAGCTGTAATATTTAAAACTTCATCCCCACTAGAATCTTTTATAGTTATTACAGAGTTTTCGGAATAATTTGAAGATAAGACAAAAGCTAACGAATATTGAGATGAACTACTAGATGGCGCTTGCATCATACCTGAACTTCCAATTGCTACTAAATTTCCACCATTTATATTTATAACTGCAGTTTCACAGCCTTCATAACTCTTTTTTATATTAATATTTCCATCATTTATTGTGAGTACGGAATCTGCATGTATTCCGTCATCACCAGAACTTATTTCATATGTTCCATTCTCTATTTTTATAGTATTATTAGAATGTATGCTATCATCAGATGAATTAATGTTAAATTCCCCACTATCTATTAGAATATTTGTAACAGACTTTATACCTTTAGCACTTGGAGTATCAGTTGAATCATTGCTACTTTCGGGATCTTGAAGTTTCATGTTTCCTTTTCCAAATTCATTTTTGTCCCATTTTCCCCAGGTATCTTTATCTTGTGAATTACTACTTGAACCACCTGTTACTATATTAAATTTTCCACCATTTGTGTATATAGAACCTTTAGCATCAATTCCATCTGTTCCTGAAGTTATATCTACTGTTGAGTCATTAATAATTACATATCCCACATCTTCACTATTTGTATTAGTTGATTTTATTCCATCTCCACTAGCTTCTACTTTTATGTTACTGTTTTTTATATATACATAATCTTTAACCTCACATTCATCATTAAGGTATTTTTTTATATCTTCAGTACTAATGATAATTCTTCTCTTATTTACAATTCCTTTATACTTTTTCTTTATTTCTAAATATACATTTGAATTATAACTTGGTACTTGATAACTTCTTAATCTAACTTTTTCTTTGTATATTGGCTTTTCTATAGATTTTCTTACTAATATAAAATCATCACTATCAAAATACAAATTGCAAATTGTGCTCATTCCATGTTTATCTTCGTTAAATTCTCTATCTATTAATAATTTCATTTTTTCATATTCTTCTTTTGTCAACTTGTACTTTTTTTCTATTCGTCTAAAAAATTCACTTTCCAACAACTTCACCTCACAGTCATATTATAACTTGTTATTTTGGAGAACCAATGATTTTATTGTGTAAAAGGCATGAAAAAGCCGTCATAAAATTATGACAGCTTTAAGTTGAATCATACTAATTCATTTAAATCGTTAAGCCTTTGCACAAGCTTTTTTTCTGCTTTCCTAATGTTTTCAAGTTCTTCAAGTATCTCCTTCTTTTTCATATCTCTGAAGGCCTCTAAGTATTTACTTCTGCTTGAAAATACTTCAAAATTGTCAAGACTCAAGCACAAATCTTTAGATTTATCTCCCGGGACCAAAGCCACTGGCTTTTCTTCTATCAACATTACCCAGGCCGATTTATTAATATAAAGATAATTTTTGACTCTTTCATTCGGCTTACCAAGAACTTGCAAAAAAGCTTTCTTCAATTTATCAAATTTCAAAATCGCCTCATTCAGAGTATTTCCAATAAAGTAGTCCTCATCATGATAGATAGTATTAAACTCTTTATCAAAAATTTTCACATCTGTTGTGTAATATCCCCCCTCTTTAGAATATTCCGGATAAGAAAGTCCAGTAAACGTTGCTTTTTTAATTTCAATCATAGCTTCTAACCTCCAAATTATTTTAGGCACCAACATTTTTTCCACCAGATTATATCACGCAAAACCAATTATGTCAAGCTCACATCATCTAATACTCTTCAATAGCAACGTATACTTTTTCTTGTTCTGCATAAACTTTCTCAACATCAAGTTTTGTTATTTGATTATCATCCTCAAACACATATTTATTTAGTGCATCGAGTACTATTTTTACTATATTATCTATATCTGGCTTTTTAGTTGGGCTTATATTACCTAATAGCATATTTTCCCTATCTTTTTTACTAGTGCTTTTCGGAACTGCAAAATATGCCACAATAGTTACTTTTATTCTACCTTTTAAAATTTCATTTCTATGGTATTTTATTTTAAAATATTCTCTTATTAAATTTTCATAATCTTTAGTATTTGTGGGAGTATATACCTTACCGGTATACATATTTAATCTAGGTCTTGCCTTTCCATTTATCTTTCCAATTACTTCAAATTCGTATTTCACTATATATCACCTAGTTCATTATAGCATATACAAAAAGAAAATAATATAAAAGTGGCCAAAAAATTTTGGCCACTTGTTATTCATTCGTTAATTATTAACATATTATTTATTTTTCTTTCTCTTAGATTTTCCATTGCATATTTTAATTTATGGAATAAGCTTTTTATAAATTCTTTTGTTTCATCATCGTAACTTAAATAAATTGAGGTATTTTCCAAATTTTCAAAAAACTCATCTGGTTCAATCAAGTCTTTAAATATCTCCCAAGCTGCAACTTTGGCTTCGCCTTCATTTAATATCAGTGGTTCACTTGGAACCTTGTGATAATAAGAAGATACCATAAACTGATTTAAAACTGTCCATGTAATATTAGAGATTGGCTCATCTACTAAAATTCCACTTTCAATTTCAATTTTTCTTGGAGTATTATTTATTAGCTTAATTACATCTTCAGTATCAAAAGCTTTAATGATATTTGCCTCATAGAAGAGATTTTTTGCCACGTTTACATAGTTTACAAATCCTGATGCACTTGCCATATCTTTAATATCAGAATATACCAGATCATTTATTGTTACATCAATGTTTTCATACACAACGACATCTGAATTTACTGATACAGAATCAATATCGCTCTCTGTAAGCTTAGCCGCAAAAAACTTGTACATTAGCATAAACCGTCTGATAAGCAAAATTGATTCTCTGTTTTTTATTGGTAAAAAAATGGAAAGTGCATAATCTAGATTATTATATGCTTCAAGATTTGCTTTTTCATAATACTTAATAGCATTCTTAAAAATTTCTGCCGGACTTTTGGTAATTAGCATTTCAAATGCTTCAGAATTTTTAAAGCAAGATAAGTAAACACTTATTATTTTTAAATAATTTTGTATCAGCTGCTCTGCTTCTTTTTCGTCAACATATGCAACTTCTTCTTTATATTCTTTTACATTTTCAAGACAAACTGAAAAAAATCCTAGTGCAATATTTTTTGCACCCACATCATCAATAAATCCATTTTCAACAGATTTTTTGAGAAGATCTTCCAATTTTGTATACTCGGAAATTATCAAAGAATCCAGTATTTCCTCACGTTTTACAATGTTACTCATAAAATTCATCCTTTCTTGTACTCACAATAAAAGTATTTATAATTTCACCAAATTATATCATTTTTTAAATCTTATGTCAACATTTACTAAAATAATAGTTGACATTTGACTTAAAAAGTGTTAAAATACCACTGTGTAAGAAATTATAAAAAAATAATTATTTTTTTGGAGGGTTTACTATGTTAGAAATTATTAAAAAAGAAAATGCCGGAACACTTCTCGCAGTAACAGACAGCACTTCTGCCCTTGCCATCTCACTTGAAGGCTTATCTGACAGCATTTCAGAAGAAACTTGTGAGGCTATTAAGGAGGCAATTGATGATCTTGCTCATCAAAAAGATTATGATGAGGAGGCCATAGCCAGAAAGCTGGATAGCATGCAAATAGATATGCTTGCAGATTTAAATTCTGATGAGATCAAGAGAATGCTCCAGTGCCATGATGACTGCACAGACATTACGTATGATACAATTAATGGTTATATTCCAGATGAGAACTGTCAATACGATAATCAGGAGGATGCTGAAGCAAACGGCCAAAAATTTTGTTAATTTCATTTATATCAAAGTTATTAATACTTTTAAACAACGCCTACATGTTTTTTCATGTAGGCTCTTTTTTATATTTCCCATATTTTGTAGTATATTTAGAACAATAGTTGACATTTTACAGAAAAAGTGTTACAATTTTTCTGTAAGCAATCGGAAATTTTAAATAATAATTTATTTAGGGAGGTAATTTTTACATGTATACTGAATTTCCTTTAAACCTGAGTGAGTCTAAGCTCTCTGGCTTGTTATCTGGTGATTCTGCACCTGAAAAAATTCCAGAATCGCTTGGCACTCATTTTGAAGTAGCCTATAACAAACTTGCTCACAGCCGGAATTTTGACAAGGAAACAGTCATTAAAAACTTTGAGTTTTTATCTACGAAGGGAAACAATGCTGCAAATTTAAGCACTACTCAAATAACAAGGGCTGCAAAATGTAATCCAGTTTGTATGGATAATGTACTTGATGAGATCGATGGTTTGATTCCACCTGAAGATTATCAATATGGCAGCCAAGAAGAAGCTGAAGCAAACGGTCAGGAATGGCCTTATGATGACAGGTATTAATCTTTAAAGTAGAGCCTACATGTTTTTTCATGTAGGCTTTTTTTATATTATAAATAAAAACTATATTATTCTATTATTTTATGACTTTTTAAATTATCTAATATAAATTCAACACATTTGTTAAAGTTATAATCAAATTCTTCTTTTGTGAATACTTTATAACATATTTTTTCATCTTTTCTTTTATCATAATTATTTTTTATATTATTTACGAAATTAATTATCTTTAATACATCTTCTCCATTATATTTAATATTTTTTATATCTTTACATGCTTTTAGAATATCATCTTTCTTATTTTCATCTATTAAAACATCTTCTTTTGAATACAATTCTCTTGAATAAGTATCAAAATCTGTTTGTTTTAATATTCTTATTGTTTCCTTATCACATATTTTATCGGTTCCATTATTAAGCTTTATTCCTATAGATTTTCCCATACCATCTGATAAAAACTTTTGACCGAAAGTTAATCTATTATAATAAAAGTCTGTCATTAAATGTGTAAGATATCCTAGAACAATTGGATTACTTAAGTTCTTATAATTTTCTTCTATGAATCTTTCAAAATCTGGTAGCTTTATCATGATTCCATTTACATTTTGCAATTTAGCATAATGGGAATCATCATACGAAACTACGACAGATAGATCATGCACTACATGTCTTTCTGCATCTACCATAACATTTCCAAAATAAAACTTGTCTTCATTAAGTTTTAAATATTCATTTAATTTTTTTGCAGTTTTTAAATGCATTCCCCAAACTGGCATACTTATCCCCCTCCTAATTATTATAATGATTTTTTAGTTTCTTAAATAGTTCTTTTCTTGTTATTAAATCGTTCAAATTACATATGTTATCTTCAAATAAGTAATTAAATTCATTATTTAATGCTTGCTTTGTACTTTCATCTGATGAGTATAGCGTACTTTTTCCATTAAGTATATCTATAATATTACAAAAAATAAAGTCAGGATTTTTACTCTTATTTTCCTCTTCAAGAATCTGTTTAATTATATCTTCATTTTCATCTAAAAACTTATCAATTTCTACTATCTCAAGCTGACCAATAATTACATTTTTGCTACCATTTATTGGAACCGGATTTGATGCTTCAATTTCATTTTTCATTGATCCTTTTTCAATAATTGATTTTTTTTTAAATATCTCTTCTATTTTTGAATCATCTATTTTTGAGCACTTTGATTTAAGCCACTTTGCAACTTCTTTATCTTTTTTAGTTGTATTTT
>OIYY01001132.1_pt1 | contig 15319 bp, 15 predicted proteins | sample 1588341 | NCBI WGS metagenome assembly OIYY01 (sample SAMN03283287) | human gut metagenome | biome: human-associated habitat; material: feces | host: Homo sapiens | place: Peru | collected 2012 | reverse complement strand
CCGCATCGTATCCTTTGGTCGAAAACAGTTCCAGCGATTTTTCCAGAATGCGTTGCTTGGTATCTTCCATTTTCCTTTGTCCTTCGCTAACTAATATTCATTAGCTATACTATAATCAAAAAAGTTTCCGTTGTCAAGAGCTTTTTCTGAAAGACAACGGAAACTTCGTCATTATCGCAGCCTAGCGGCGTCCATGATTGGTTCAATTTAACCGTGATAGTCTCCCGTAGCAGAATCTACGCAAACATAGGGCACGGTTTTTCCATCAATTTTGACGTAGACCTGATAGATGCCATCCCCCAGATCTTCATAGTATTCCGGGGTGACGTTGTAATTTTCCCAAAGGCTTTTTTCAAAATCGACTTTCCAGCTTTCGTCAGAAGGAGCTGCACTTTCTGCCAATTCATCCGATTCGGCAGAGGATGCCTGCTCTTGCGCCATGCTGCTTGCCGGAGCAGCGGCATCGGAAGAACTCGTTGTCCGGCTGCAAGAGGAAAAAACAAATGGTACAGCAAGGGCGATGCAGATTACTGGGATTGCTTTTTTCAAGATAAGATCCATAATTGACAACCTCCTTGGATAAAAGACGTAAGAGATATGATTTGAACTGCCAACAGGCAGATTCCAGCAACGATTATCACGAAAGCATCTGCTTGTCACAACAGAGATACGCTTCGTATCAATCACGCAAATCCGATGTCTTTTGAAAGTCCACCGTCTGCTTTTTCATGGATGTTTTGCCCACCCGATACCCATAAGCCAGCAGTTCTTTTTTATAGTTCAAAAACGAGTGGTCGATGGGAAAGCCAAGAATCTGCTGAATTTCCGCAAAGGTCAGCGTAAGGTTCTTTGCAGGTTGCTTTCCAACCCATTCCCATAACGGTTCATACTTGCTCATGATCTTTCTCCTATAAAACAAAAGACGCAGCACAAAACCGAATCTTTCGGCTTGCACTGCGTCTAAGCGTCTGGCATTATGATAAGATAAAGATTTCAGGCTGTCAATAGAAAGCATCGTATGATGCAGAATCCCGGCGGTAAGATGCAGATGAACCCTTGACAACCAGCATTGCAACGACTATAGTATAACTAACGAATGTTAGTTTGTCAAGAGCCTTTATTTCAGTGTGACGCAAGACGCAGTGCTGACCAATGTTTTGGTCAAGGCTGCGTCTTTTTATTATGGAGGAAAACAAAATGAAACAACACTCTCGATATCAGACAGCCCGCCGCCTATTGATTTTCTGGACGCTCTTTGTAGCCATCGGAGCAGTAGGCGGTGCCCTTGGAATGCTGTTAGACCCCAGCGGAAAGCTGATGGGGATGGACACGATGCTCCCTTATTTTCAGATATTGCCTTTTGCAGAGATCGTCTTTCAGGATTTCACCTTTTCTGGGTATGCACTGCTGATTGTAAACGGTCTCACGAATCTGACCGCCGCCGGGCTGCTGCTTGCGAAGAAGAAGTCCGGCGTTATTTTGGGCGGCATCTTCGGGGTGACGCTCATATTGTGGATCTGCATCCAGTTTTATATGTTTCCGCTGAATGTCATGTCTACGGCGTTTTTTGTGATCGGTTTCTGTCAGACTGCCGCCGGATATGCCGCATGGGTATTTGATCGGCAGGAGCAATTTGCAGTTCGGGAAAGCGATTATCCCAATATCGGAACGAACCCCAAACGGCTGGTGGTCTATTTTTCCCGGATGGGCTATGTAAAAAAGCAGGCGATGGAAGAAGCGAATCGGACAGGTGCCTCTCTCTATGAAGTTCGTTCCACGGAGCGCACAGAGGGAACACTGGGCTTCTGGTGGTGCGGACGCTATGGGATGCACCGCTGGGCAATGCCCATTGAACCTGTGAGCGTTGACCTGACGCAGTATGACCATGTGACGATCTGTTCGCCCATTTGGGTCCTTGCACTGGCTGCTCCTGTACGCAGCTTCTGCCAGCAGGCAGCCGGGAAAATCAGGGAAGTGGACTACATTCTGGTACATCACCAGAACAGCCGCTATGAGAATGCAGCGCAGGAGATGGATGCGCTGCTGCGGATAAATCATACTCAGCTACGCAGCATTCGGTGCAGGGAGGGTGTTTTCCGCAACGTCTGATCATTCGCCGGATCCCATGTGCTGCAGGCGCTCCATCAGACGCAGATGTTCCAGAAAACTTTTCTCTTTGAGGATGGCGATGCCTTGTTCCTCGTCCCCAAGGATCAGCAGATTATCCCCCGGTTGTATGTCAAATATCTTCCGTGCATTTGCAGGGATGACGATCTGCCCTTTATCTCCCACTTTTACCATGCCGAAAACGTGTTTGCCTTTGGGAGGTACTTCCAGCCCTAAGTTTTCCCGGTCGGTTTTCTCGTAGTTCACGAGGTCATCCATGGAAACACCGAAAATATCTGCCAGCCGCTTGCAGCGTTCAATGTCCGGCAGAGATTCTCCGGTCTCGTATTTTGATAAAGTCTGGCGGGTCACTCCGATTTTTTCTGCCAGTTCGTCCTGTGAGTAACCGTGGATCTTACGAAGTGAAATCAAGTTGTCCTTAAACACGTTTTTTCTCCTTTCCGATTCCAAGGACGCACCAGCGCAGAATGGGTATCCGGCTGATGAGTTCATTCAGCAGAAACGCGCCCACAAAGGCACCGATGCCCACCAGCAGATAGACCAGCACTTCCGGCGTGTCCGGGGTGTGTTCGTGCAGTTCATACGAGATCATAGCAATGGGCAGATAATGAAAAATGTACAAACCCCATGACTTTTTTGCCATCCAGTGTGTGAATGCGGTTGAGATGTCGGCATAATTTCTCATCGTTGTGAGGATGCCAAGGATCGCTATCCAGCAGTAAACGCAGGCATGGATGTTGTTCAGAACCGGTGCAATGGCGTAATTTTCACCAAAATAGCGCACGGTGTACGAGATGCCAAGCACAGCCGAGGCCAAGTCAAACATCCACCACCACTTGCACAGCCGTTCCATTACTTCTTCGTGGGAAAACAGAAAATAGCCTGCAAAGAAGCAGAATCCATAAATACCGAACCGATAAACGGTGACGACCGGGGTGTTCAATACCTGTGCCGAGCCATAAACAACGATCGTCAGCATCAGAATACTCCAGACCGGTGCTTTGGAACAGAAGTTCCAGACCCGGTCTTTTTCAATTTTCCGAACCACCAGCAAAAGCATGGAGAACAGCCAGAGCATCTGGATGTACCACAGAGGTCCTACACCGGACAGCACGGTGATCAGATATAATATAGGCATCGGAAGGCCAGCAATGTTCAGTCCGCCGCTGATTTTCAGGTTATAGATACCAAGAAGCCACTGGAACACAAACAAGCCGATCGTGGACGGAACCAGAAGCTTGCGGGTTTTATCTTTCAGAAATTGTTTTGTGGTATGGCTTTGAAGATAGTACCGTGCGCTCATTCCCGACACAACAAACAGCAATGCCATGAACCAAGGGTAGACCAGATATTGAAAGCAATCCTGTAACTGATGCTCCCGGAAGGGGCCGATCACACCAAAGGGCTGCACGCCATTGAACATATAGACCACATGGTAGATCACCACCAAAACCACCGTCATCCAGCGAATATTATCCAGATACAGCTTTCTTGCAGGGTTCATGACATTCCCACCTTTGCAATGATTTTTAACACAGTATAGCACAAAGTCTTTTTCTTTGCGACCAACTTTCCTTGGCAAAAACATTTGCTTTCTGTTAAGAATCGTTGCGGTTCGTCTGAATTGGCAAACAAAACGAAAGACTTTGCCGTATAAAGAACACAGCTTACGCAAATCTGCTAACGAGTGTCAATAGTCTGAACAAAAAAATCAGAAAAAAATTATTGCCGGGTGCAGTTAGGTATCGGCAGCTTTCATGAGCCGACAGCACAGTTTGTCAGCTGAAAGTTATCGTAACAGTTCATCAGCGGTCATCAACGTGCATCAGAAAATGAGTGAGAACGCAGAAAATTAGGAACACAAACATAATAGACCCGCAGAAATTCAGCACTTCCTGCGACGGGGTATTGCCTGTTTTTCACCGTATCCTGCGTGAAACGCCCTGTTTTGTGCGCGAATCACTGGCCACAGAATGCGGAAGCTGTGCTATAATATAAATATCAGGACGTGGAAGGAACAGGGGGTGCAGCAATGAAGCTGCGGACAGCGATCGTGGAAGATCAGAAACCGGATGCCGAGCGGCTGGAACAACTGCTGAAAAAGGCGTTTGGCGAGGAAGAAATCCTTTGCAGGCGGTTTGTGTGCGGAGACGATTTTTTGAAGGAATTTCCGGGCGAGGGATATCAGGTAGTGTTTCTGGATATCTGCATGGAGGGCACCAACGGCATCGAGACGGCGCGGCAGCTGCGTGCTGCAGACCCGGAGCTGCTCATCGTGTTTGTGACATCCTCGCCGGAGTATGTGTGGGATGCCTTTCCGGTGCATCCGTTCGACTACCTGCTCAAACCGTATAAAGAAGAAAAGTTTGACCATCTGGCAGGGGAGCTGCAGCGGGTGCTGGGACGGCAGCAGCCGGAGCTGGAGGTGCGCATTGCCCGCCAGACCGTGCATCTGCCGCTGAAAAAGATCCACTATGCCATGGCACAGAACCATTTTGTGAAGGTCGTTACCGACGATGGTGAGTGCCGCGCTGCGGCAAACTTTGCACAGGTGCAGGAACAGCTGATGGCCCAGCCGGACTTTCTGGTGTGCAACCGAGGGGTCGTCATCAACATGTCCAAGGTGCTGCGGTTCGAGGGTGAGTGCATTGAAATGCTGGATGGAGCCCGCCTGCCGGTGAGGCAGAAGGATAAAAAAAGCCTACTGGCACAGTTTACACAGTATCAGTTCCGCAATATGCAGCGGCAGATGTGAGCCCGGAGAGGAGGAACGTTTGTGAATTTTGCATTGTTTGGACGTTTTTTTCTGGAATTTGCAATGATGTATCCGGCAGAATACCTCTGCCTTGCCTCGCTGCAGGAGCGCTTGCGTGCACCGCGCAAAACCTATGCCATTGGTGCATCGGTGATCACACTGATGAGTCTGGCTGGCGCAGCGGTGTGCAGCATGCTGGACATTGAAACAAACTTCCTGCTCATCCCACTGCTCATCATCAATTTCTGGCTGCTGCGCTGGCGCACCGACCGGGAAGTATCGATCAGTCAGACCATGTTTCTGTTCTCGGTGTCGGCAGTGATGATGTCTGTGTGCACCCTGCTTGCCGTCGTGCTGAACGCGGAAGCTGAGCTGGACAATGCACAGCCGGTGTTTCTGCCCAGCACCTCGGTCATCTGCCTGACCCTCGCGGTGATACTCAGCACCATCTTCCGATTTACTGCAGTGCGCTGGAGCCGGTGGCTGCTGCAGGAGTACCACGGCGAAGCCTTCTGGGAGTCGGCATGGCCGCTGCCGGCGCTGTACGCGGCATTTCTGGTGTTCTGTATGCCGAAGGAGATCGGCATCGTCCTGATGAACCGCATCCGCATCATCGCGGTGCTGGCGGTGAGCATTTCACTGCTGGGCATCTTTCTGCTGCTGTACGAGATGTACCACGTGGCAAAAGAGTATACCCGCAGCTCCCAGCTGGACCGTGAAAACCAGCTGCTGGCTGTGGAGTCCCGCCGCTATATGGAGCTGCGCAGCTATCTGGAACAGACTCGCCACCTGCGGCACGATTTCCGCCAGCACCTGCATGTGATCTCCGGCCTGACCGAGGCCGGGCGGCTGGACGAACTGAAAAGCTACCTGAACCAGTACGAGAGCGAGCTCAGCGATGCCCGGCCCACCCTGTGTGCCAATGCTGCGTTGGATGCGCTTGCCGGTCACTACGACTATGAGGCCCGGAGACAGGGCATTCCGGTGGAATGGAAGCTGGAACTGCCCAGATTCCTGCCCCTGCCGGAAGCCGACCTGTGCACCATTCTTGGCAACCTGCTGGAAAATGCGCTCCATGCCAGCCAGAAGCTGCCGCCGGAAGAACGGCAGGTCAAGGTGCTGGCCCGGATGCTCAGCCCGGCCATGATGGGCCTGATGGTGGAGAACCGCTACGATGGCGTGCTGAAAAAGCAGGGCGGTGTCCTGCACTCCACCAAGCATGATGGACAGGGCATCGGCCTTGTTTCCGTCGAAACTGCCGTGCACAGGTATAACGGCAATCTGACGGTGGAAACGGGCGGCAACGTTTTCCGGGCCAATGTACTGCTGAACCTGTAAAATATTCCTGCCCTCAGGCACCGGCTTTTTTGCACAAGCCGGTGCTTTTTGGTTGCACTTTTCCCGGGAAATCGGTATACTTAAACGAAAGACTGGGCACGGCAGGGCAGGAGGGGAAAGCGTATGGCACCGAACAAAATCACACGGGGCGGGATCTCCCTGCGCCGCAGGGTCACGGCATGGCTTGCCGCGATTTTGCTGGTAACGATGCTTTCCAACGGCATCGCCACGGTGGTGGGGCAGTGGGCCGTGCGTGCTTTTGATGCGCTGCTGGCCGACAATGCCGCCTGTTACACGGTGCAGGATGCCATCAAGGACGAAACACGGGCCTTTGCACGCTATGTGCGGCAGCCCACCTCGGAAAGTGAGCAGGCCTACACCGACGCCTGCGCCGCGGCTGAGCAGAGCCTTGCGGCCCTGCCTTTTGATTACGCCCGCATCGGTGCGGAACGCTATGCCCGCACATGGAACCTTTTGCAGGGCTACGAGGGCTACCGACAGGAGCGGGACGCCTTTTTGCGGCTTTCGCCCTCAGCAGATACCTACATCGAACAGATGTACCATGTGATGGCCCTGCAGGATTATCTTGCCGAGTATGCCCTGCGGCTGACGCAGGCCACACTGGAACAGGAAAATATCCTTTACAGCAGCACGGCGGCCCACATCCGGCATCTGCCGTGGTTGTGTCTGGGTCTGTTCCTGACGGCGGCAGCGCTGATGGTGCTGCTGGTGCGGGGGCTGAGCCGTGCGGTGGTGCGCCCGCTGCTGGAGCTGGCGCAGGCTTCCCGCAGCATTGCAGAGGGGGATCTTTCCGGCCCGGACCTGCCGGTAAAAAGCAGCGACGAGGTGGGGCGGCTGACAGGAACCTTCAACCAGATGAAGCATGCCATGGCCCAGCAGCTGAGCACACAGCAGGCCCTGCACCGGGAAGAGGTGCGGAACCTTGCACTGGAAAAAGATCTGGAACACACCCGGCTGGAAGTGCTCAAGAGTCAGGTGAACCCGCATTTCCTGTTCAATACCCTGAACATGATCTCCTGCATGGCCCGGCTGGAGGACGCTTCTACCACCGACCAGATGATCGTGCATCTGGGCAGCCTTTTCCGGCACAATCTGCGCACCAAGCGTCAGCAGATCACGCTGGAAGAGGAACTGGACGGGCTGGAAGATTATATCTATCTGCAGCAGATGCGCTTTGATGGCCGCATTACGGTGGAAAAAAGCATCCGGGTGCAGCCTGCGCAGGTGATGGTGCCGTCCTTTATGCTGCAGCCGGTGGTGGAAAATGCATACTCTCACGGGCTCAAGTCCTGCGAGGAAGGCGGGCGCATCCTGCTGCGGGCATGGATGGAGGGCTGTGTGCTGGTGCTTACCGTGGCCGATAATGGCAAGGGTATGACCGCCGCAGAGCTGGACGCGCTGCAAGCCAAGATCGCCCAGAGCGAGCAGACCGGCCGCAGCATTGGGCTTGGCAATATTTCCCGCCGCATCGGGATGCTGTATCCGGGCGGCAAAATGCAGGTATACAGCCGGGCAGGCCGCGGCACGGTGGTGCGGTTTGAGATCCCACAGATGCAGCGGACAGAAGAAAGGGAGGGGAAACTTTCGTGAAGTGCAAATTGCTGGTAGCAGAGGATGAATTGATCGAGCGCAAGGTGCTGTGCAAGACGCTGCAAAAGTATCTGGGCGACCTCATTACTCTGTACGAGGCGAAAAACGGCAGGGAAGCCATGGAGCTCTTTGCCCGCGAAGCGCCGCAGGTGGCAGTTCTGGACATCGAAATGCCCGGCTTCACCGGGCTGGAAGTGGCCCGCAAGATCCGTGAGACAGACAAAAATTGTGCGATCCTGTTCCTGACCGGATTTGACAAGTTCGACTATGCACGGCAGGCAATCTCCGTGCGGGCCATGGATTACCTGCTCAAGCCCTACAACGAGCAGGAACTGGTGTTCGCGGTAGAGGAAGCCATCCGGCAGGTGTCGGTGCAGCTGCCTGCCCGTCCGCTGCAAGCCCCTGTGCCGGAAGAACCTGTCCGCCGGGAGGAGGACGGGGACATGCGCACCGCCATCATCCGGGCCGAGATCAGCAGCTTCATCGATGCCCACTACCGGGAGGATATCTCCATGCAGGATGCCGCAGCTGCCCTGCGTTACTCGGATGCTTACTTCTGCAAGCTGTTCAAACAGTGCTTCAGGGTGAACTTTTCGGCCTACCTGAATGAATACCGGGTGAACAGGGCCCGCCAGCTGATGCTGGACCCGCGCCTGAACATGAAGGACATCGGTGCTGCTGTGGGTTACAGCGATGCAAACTATTTTACCCGCGTGTTCAAGCGCCTGACGGGTCAGACCCCTTCGGAGTACCGCATGGCCGCAGCGGAAAAAGCGGTACAAGGATAAATCGGATATAAAAGAAGCACTCGTTCTTTCCTGCCTGCCTGTCAGCAGGAGAAGGACGGGTGCTTCTTTGTTTTTGCCAGTTTCTTTCATCTGAAGGATGCAAAAATTGTACTTGGATACAACAAGGACAAAATCGTCCTGCGTTTCGCAAAATAATCCGATTTCGCAAAAATTCACGGTTTGTTAAAATCTAATCATAGAAAAAGAGAGAAAAGAGAGGATGCAATTCATGAAGAGAAGAACGTTTCTGTCGCTGATGGGCGCTGCGGCACTGACCAGCGGCATGATGCTCACCGGCTGCGGCGCAGGCTCCGACGGCGATGACCGCAAGATCGTGCGCATCGGCCATGTGCAGTCCCAGACCCACCCGGATCATCTGGGTCTGGAAGCCTTTGCCAACTACATCAACGAGAAACTGGGCGACAAGTACCGCGTGGAAGTATACCCCAGCGAGCTGCTGGGCTCTCAGACCGAAATGGTGCAGCTGACCCAGACCGGCGCCATCGACTTTGTGGTGGCATCCACTGCCATCATGGAGACCTTCAGCGCCAAGTACCAGATCTTCAACCTGCCTTACCTGTTCTCCAGCGTGGAAGCCTACCACGAGGCGATGGACGACCCCGAGGTGACCGACCCCATTTTCAAGACCACCTCCAAGGCCGGTCTGGAAACGGTGGCATGGCTGGACGCAGGCACCCGCAACTTCTACACCATCAAGACCCCCATCAACCAGCCCTCCGACCTGAAGGGCCTGAAGATCCGCGTGCAGCAGTCGCCCACCAACGTGGAAATGATGCGCCTGCTGGGCGGCACTGCCACCCCTATGGGCTTCGGTGATGTGTACACTGCACTGCAGGCCGGTATTCTGGATGGTGCCGAGAACAACGAGCTGGCCCTGACCGACAACGGCCACGGTGATATCTGCAAGTATTACTCCTACGATATGCACCAGATGGTGCCGGATCTGCTGGTGGCAAACTACGCCTTCCTGAACGGGCTCAGCGCCGAGGAGCGCGCCATCTTTGAAGAGGGCTTCCAGATCGTAAAGAGCACCGAGCAGGATGCATGGGAGGATGCTGTGGCCGAAGCCAAGGATAAGGCTGAGAATGAGCAGCATGTCAACTTCATCTATCCGGATACCGCACCGTTCCAGGAGGCCATGGCCCCTCTGCACGATTCCGTGCTGGCAGCAAATCCGGAGCTGCAGCCCATTTATGATCGGATCCAGCAGCACAACGCTGCCCATACTGCGGACTGAGGAGGAGCATCATGGAAAAACTGAGAAATACCCTGAACAAGCTGCTCAACCTGCTGGCAGGCCTGAGCATGACGGTCATGGTGGTGCTGACTGCCTATCAGGTCATCGTCCGTTACATCTTCAATTCGCCCTCTACATGGTCGGAAGAGCTGGTGGGCTATCTGTTCGGCTGGAGCACCATGCTGGGCGCTACCATCGTTTCCGGTGAGCGCGGCCACATGAACATCCCTGTGCTGGTAGACCGGTTCAACCCCACCATGCGCAAGGCATTCCACATCTTTGCCGAGGTCATCGCCTTCATCTTCTCTGCTGCCATTCTGGTCTTCGGCGGTTTTCAGGTGTCCAAGCTGGCAATGGGCCAGCAGACCTCTTCGCTGGGCGTGGCCGTGGGTGTGTTCTACTGGGTCATGCCGGTCTGCGGCGTGATCATTCTGGTATATTCCGTGCTGAACATTATTGGCATCGCCAACGGCTCCATCAGTCTGGATACCCCGGAGGACGCGGATCTGGCCAAAGTGGAAGCCGAGCAGGCTGCAAACAATAAGGAGGACTAAGCTGTGGCAATTCAAGCATTACTCGTGATCCTGGCAGTGCTGCTGGTGCTGCTGTTTCTCGGCGTGCCTATCTCGTACGCCATTGCAGTCTCTTCTCTGACTGCCATCCTTTCTTCCATCGACCTGAACGTGGCTGTTCTGACAGCTGCTCAGCGCACCTTTGTGGGTATGAGCAAGTTCAGCCTTACCGCCATCCCGTTCTTCATTCTGGCGGGCAACATCATGAATCAGGGCGGCATTGCCAAGCGTCTGGTGGATTTCGTCATGGCCATTCTGGGCAAGCTGCCCGGCGCACTGCTGGTGACCAACATCGGCACCAACGCCCTGTTCGGTGCCATTTCCGGCTCCGCTTCCGCTGCTGCCGCCGCCGTTGGTTCCATGATCCGTGACGGTGCCGAGGAGCAGGGCTACGACCCCGCCGTCACTGCTGCCACCAACGCCGCTTCTTCCTGCTCCGGCCTGCTGATCCCGCCGTCCAACGCCCTCATTACTTATTCTCTGGCATCCGGCGGCACCTCTGTGGCTGCGCTGTTCATGGCTGGTTACATTCCCGGCATCATCTGGGCACTGTGCTGCTGCGTAGTGGGCGTGCTGCTGGCTGTCAAGCTGGGCTATAAAGGCACTCCCGGCAAGTTCGACTGGAAAAATCTCGGCGTATGCACCCTGCGCGCCCTGCCTTCTCTTTCCCTGATCATCGTGGTCATCGGCGGCATCATCGGTGGCGTGTTCTCCGCCACCGAGGGCTCTGCCATCGCGGTCGTCTATGCTCTGGTGCTGGCTTTCTGCTACCGTTCCATCAACCTGAAGAGTCTGTGGAAGATCATCGTGGACTCTGCCAAGATGTCCGGCATGGTGGTGTTCCTGGTGGGTGTTTCCAACATTCTGGGCTGGGTTATGGCCTTCCTGCAGATCCCGGATGCCGTTGCAGCCGCCCTGCTTAGCCTGACCAGCAACAAGTACGTGATCCTGCTCATCATGAACGTGATCCTGCTGGTGTCCGGCACCTTCATGGACGTGACCCCGGCCATCCTCATCTTCACCCCGCTGTTCCTGCCCATCTGCCAGAGCTTTGGCATGAGCACGGTACAGTTCGGTCTGATCCTCGTGTATAACCTGTGCATTGGCAACATCACTCCGCCCGTGGGCAATGCACTGTTCGTGGGCATTAAGGTGGGCCGCACCTCGCTTGCCAAGGTCATGCCGTACATGCTCATGTACTATGTGGCCATCATCGGCGGTCTGCTGCTGGTCACCTTTATCCCGGCAGTGTCTACCGCACTGCCTCAGGCAATGGGCCTGATGTAACTGAGACATCTCCTTCTTATTCTTATTTTTATTCTTCTTCTCCTGAAAAGGCGGTACCTGCTTTGCGGCGGGCACCGCCTTTTCCTGTTGCACAACCCTGTGCCGCTGCGGTATACTATCAGCAAAAGGGGAGTGAGACAAGATGCGCAGACGGACTTTTCTGGCCGGGCTGGGCCTTGCGGCGCTGCAGCTGGCAGGCTGTGCCGCGCAGCCGCAGACCGTGCCGGACTTTGTGCTGACCTATGCCGACAACCAGCCTGCCGGGTATCCCACCACGCAGGGTGCGCAGTATTTTGCAGACCTTGTGCAGCAGCAGACCGGGGGCAGGGTGGTCGTTCAGGTCAAGGCGAACGGCGAGTACGGCTCAGAGCAGCAGGTGTGGGAGCAGCTTGCCATTGGCGGCGTAGATTTTGCGCGTGTGTCGCTGTCGGTGGCCGCCGACGATCTGCCCCGGCTCAATGTGCTGCTGCTGCCGTACCTCTATCGGGATGCCGACCATATGTGGCGCGTGCTGGATGGCAGCATCGGGGAAGCGTTTTTGCAGGATTTTACCGCGCAGGGCATGGTGGGCCTGAGCTGGTACGACGCAGGTGCCCGCTCGTTCTATGCCCGCCAGCCGGTGCGCAGCCTGAGCGACCTGCAGGGCAAGACCATCCGTGTACAGGATTCGCAGATCGTGATCGATATGATCCGCCTGCTGGGTGCAGTGCCGGAGACCTCAGCCTACAGTGATGTCTACTCGGCCTTTGAGACCGGACAGATCGATGCCGCGGAGAACAACTGGCCGGCCTACTATTCCATGGAGCACTACAAGGTGGCGCGGTACTACATGGCCGATGAGCACAGCCGCGTGCCGGAGGTGCAGCTTGCTTCCGGCCGCACATGGAATGCACTGCCGGAGGAATACCGGCAGGTCCTGCGGGAATGCGCCCGGGCATCGGCACAGTATGAGCGCCAGCTCTGGGCACAGGAGGAAACAACGGCCCGCGAAGCGGCATTGGCGGGCGGGTGCCGGGAGCTGCCGCTGCCCGAAGAGGAAATGCAGAACTTCCACCAGCTGGTACAGCCGCTGTACCAGAAATACTGTGCCGACTATCTGCCGCTGGTAGAAGAGATACAGTGGAATTGAGGAAAAGGCCTTGCCCTCTCCGTCACGGCTTTCGCCGTACCACCTCTCCTAGAGCGAGAGGTTTTGGCAGTACGGCAAAGTTTCTGGTTTTGCCAAGGGCTCTCCCTTTGGGAGAGCTGTCGAGCGAATGCGAGACTGAGAGGGCGAGGCTGCTAAAGAATGATTCGAAAATTTTCTCTTAATATTTCCTAAGAAATCTTTCGTGGAAAACGCGGCGGCGGGCTGGTATACTGAAAGAAATGAATGAAAACTGGGAGGAAAAGGGAATGGCAGGACAGACGATTCTGATCGTGGAGGACGACCCGGACATCCGGGACGGTGTACGCATCCTGCTGGCAGGGGAAGGCTACCATATTCTGGAAGCAGAAAACGGTCTGCGGGCATTGGAACTGTTCAACCCGGAGGTGGATCTTGTCATTCTGGACATCATGATGCCGGGCATGAGCGGACTGCGCGTGTGTGAAGAGCTGCGCAAGAACTCAACGGTGCCCATCCTGTTCCTCACCGCAAAATCGCAGGAATCCGATAAGCTGCTGGGCCTGACGGCGGGCGGCGACGACTATCTGGCAAAACCTTTCTCCTTTGCGGAGCTCAGTGCCCGGGTCAAGGCACTTCTGCGCCGGTACTGCGTCTATCTGGGCAAGGAACAGGCACCGCAGAAGCCGCGCAACACCACGCTGGAAGCGCACGGCGTGCGGCTTGCGCTGGACTGCAACCGGGTGTGGGTGGATGAGCGGGAGGTGGACCTGACCGAGACCGAATACAAGATCCTGCGGCTGCTGATGCAGAACCCGCAGCGCATCTATTCCATCCAGGTCATCTACGAAACGGTGTGGAACGAGCCTTATTATTATGTCTCCAACGGCACGGTGATGGTGCACATCCGCAATCTGCGCATGAAGGTGGAGGATGATCCGCAAAACCCCGCCCGCATTTGTACCGTGTGGGGCAAAGGCTACCGCTTTGCTGCCGGAGAGGAAGGCCGCTTATGAAAGAGCATCACGGCCTTGCAAAGCAGTTCATCCGCATCATTGCACTGGCGGCGCTGGAAAGCGTGCTGCTGCTGACGGTATCGCAGGTGGTGCTTGCCAAGGGACTGCGCTTCTGGTTCAGCCGCACGGAGGTGCAGCAGCACGCCACCCAGAAACAGGTGCAGGAGCTGCAGAGCTATGTGACCGAACACCACCTTGCCAGCACCGATGTAAAGGAATTGACGGACTGGAGCCATAAGCGGCGTTATACCCTGCTGGAACTCTACCGGGGCCAGACGATGATCTACTCTTCGTTTGCACCCAAAGACGGGATGATCTCGTTTCTGCCGCAGAACGGCACATCGGATCAGAACCCGGGCGTTCTGGTGGATAAGACCGGCATTTACGATTGGCTGCCTTGCTACACGCTCACCTTTGCAGACGGCGAGGTGAGCGCGATGCTCTATTACAATGGCTTCAATACCTATTACGGCACCGGGTGCGAAATTTTGCTTTCCCTGTGCATTTTGTGGTGGTTCCCGAGTCTCTTCCTGCTGCACTGCCGCAGGATCGTGCGCTACGTTGTGCAGCTCAGCGAGGAGATTCAGGCCATGGAGGGCGGCGATCTGGATCACCCCATCACCATCCGCGGCAGCGATGAGATCACCACGCTGGCGTCCTGTCTGGATTCCATGCGGGTAACTTTGCGCCAGCAGCAGGAAGAGGAGGCGCAGGCGTCGGCTAAGGTGAAGAACCTCATCACCGAAATGTCTCATGATCTGCGCACGCCGCTGACAACCCTGCTGCTGTATACCGAGATCCTGCGCTGCCGCAAGTACGAAACGCCGGAACAGGCCGACAACTACCTGAACAAGATCGACGCGAAGGCCCGGCAGATCAAGCAGCTTTCGGATAATCTGTTCGAGTATGCGCTGGTCACCCGGGATACCGTGGTCGTGCTGGACCCGCCCGCACATTTTTCAGCCGTGTTTGAAGAGCCGCTCACGGAAATGGTGGAAACGCTGCAGCAGCGCGGCTTTGCCTGCGCACTGGAACTGGGCGAGGAGGACGTGCTGCTCTCGGTCAGCGGGCAGTATGTGCGCCGCATTCTGGATAATATCACTTCCAATCTGCTCAAGTATGCAGACCCGGACAGAGATGTTATCGTGCGCTTCGTGCAGGAGGGGAACAGAGCGGGGCTCTGCTTCGAGAACTGCGTGCTGCCGGTGCCTGCTTCCTCGGAAAGCACCAAGGTGGGTCTGCCCAGCATCGAGACCATGATGGAAAAAATGCAGGGTGTCTGCCGCATTGAACAGCCGGAGGGCATTTTCCGCATGACGCTGCTGTTCAAAACAGCAAAAGAGTAAACTTAGAACTGCTGCATGAGAGTGCGGCAGTTTTTTCATCTTAACCACTCTTAAGAAATTTCTGCCCCTTTTCCTAAGAATCATCCTGTATACTTCCAGATATTGGCGGGGAGTAC
>OIYY01001128.1_pt1 | contig 15371 bp, 10 predicted proteins | sample 1588341 | NCBI WGS metagenome assembly OIYY01 (sample SAMN03283287) | human gut metagenome | biome: human-associated habitat; material: feces | host: Homo sapiens | place: Peru | collected 2012 | reverse complement strand
TAAGAGATTACAAGATCAGGAACATAGTATTTAAGACTTTTATTTTTGGCTATCCACTGGCGTATCAGGTGACTGGATACATCAATGTTCATAGTGTCCAGAATAACAAAATGTCCATGATACTTTTCTGAGAGATACTGGATTCTCTTGCGAAGCTGCTCCCTGGAAGCATGATCACGCACAGCAACTACAAGAGTGCAGGCTGCACAGATACGTTCTGGTTCGCGCCATTCTTCAAAGGCAAATAAAGAATCGGCTCCGATGATAAAATAATAGTCTGTATTTGGATTTAATTTCTTTAATTCCTCCAGAGTGCGGTAGGTATAAGTGTAACCGGTCTCGTTCATTTCCGCAAGAGACAGTTCAAAGTGAGGATTATCTGAAATGGCAAGGCGGACCATATCTACACGCTGCTCATCAGCTGCTCTGCCAATTCGGTTCTTCTTGTGCGGAGGATTTCCGGCTGGCATAAACAATACCTTATCCAGCTTCAGCTGCTCATAGCTTTGCTCGCCAAGTATCAGATGTCCCATATGGATGGGATCAAAGGTTCCGCCCATAATCGTGGTAAGATTCTGGGCAATGGAAAGTCCCAGTCCGCTTCCTTCCGTGGTTCTGGATTCGTCTCCTCTTGCAAAACGCTCCGTCAGCTCTGCCGCACTTCCGTGCAGTGGCTGCTCGGAAATATTTTTAATGGAAAAAGTTACCTTCTGCTCCGATGTCTCCATGGTCACATAGACTCTGGTGTGTGCCATGGCATATTTTGCCACGTTGTTGTAAAGGTTCTCTACCACACGCCAGATTCGTCTGCCGTCTGCCATAATGACAACGGATTCCTTCGGCAGCTTCGTAATCGTGGTCAAATCCTTGGCTTCAAACTTCTCATTGAATTCGCCTGCAGTCTGGTAAATCAGTTCCACAAAATTAATTCTTGTCATCTGAAGTGTAATATTTCCGGAGCTGATTCGCGATGCCTCTACCAGATCTTCTGTAAGCTGCCTTAACCGCTGGGATTTTTCTTCCAGTACATTCAGATAATTCTGCATCCGCTCACTTTCCGGCTTCTCCATTTTCATAAGGTTTACATAATTCAAAATAGAAGTCAGCGGTGTCTTGATATCATGGGATACATTGGTGATTAAGTCTGCCTTCATACGCTCGTTTTTGGTATTCTCTTCCACCACCAGATGCAGGCTGTCCCCAATACTGTTTACTGCCTCTGCCAGCTTTCTGCTGTCGCTGTGAAGATGCCCTAACGGAATCTTATAGGATAAATCTCCTTCCGTAATCTGCCTGATGCCTTTCATGATTTCCTGCTTCTGCACTACATCCCGAAGATAGATTACACCGATAACAATAATCTGAAGTGCCAGAAGAATTCCACCTAACAAATGTCTTCTCGTAAAGAACTGATACGCCAAAAACAAAAATAACAACGCATTAAATACAAAGGTAACAATGACACGCACCGATGCTTTCCATGTTCCAAGCACCCGCAGTGTGCTGACATATACCCAGTTGGTAAAGCTGTATTCCCAGAATACACCGGCTTTCATCCGCCGGATAACACTGGTATAGAAAATCTGGAACACGCCGTCATAGATAAAGGAAATCACGCCTACTACCACAAGCATTCCCGGAATATCCCACTCATAGGATGCCGCAGAAAAACTTAAAACCAATATCAGTACAGAAAAAACAATAAATATCAAAAAGAAGAATTCTGTCTTAATATGGTCAATCCAGTTCAGATGAATCTTATCATCCTTATTATTGCGTCCTGCTGCCAGTGTCAGATAAACCAGTGTTACAATCCAGCCTAAGAGACTTACCACAATGGTAACAATAGAAATCATGCCCCATGGATGCAGTGTCATAAATTCTGATTTTGCTTTTGTAAATCCATCCTCATTTGGGAATGTGGTATCTACTGCCACCAGAAAAACTGCATTATTTCCTATGCCGGACATGGTTCCGTCAATGTATTTGTAATAATAATCTTCCATTCCCTTTACATTGCTGCGGAATTTCAAATCTTTATCATTACAGTAGAGATAGCTTCCCTTTTCTTTTCCATAATCCAAAAGATTATGTGCTTTGTCTCCAAATACATAAGAGGTAATATCTTCTTCCGTATCCTCTAACATATTTGTGTAGATAACCTGCTCATTTTCAATAAAGACATAAGATAAATTCGTCTCAGAATCATCAAATTCATTCAGTGCTTTCCGGTAGGCAGTTTCTTCCTGTCCGATACGGTCCAAGGTCTTTGCCAGTGCCTGATACAGCTCCTGGCCTTCCTCTTCCGTAAGCCTGCCCTCCTGTATGCCCTGGGCAATGGAAATACCGCTCTGTGGCAGATATTTTTCCTCGATTTTATCAGAATACTGTACATAGCCTTCCTTCGACCATGCCACCAGATCACTTAAGGTATAATTTTCAAACTGTGCCTTGTCATTTTCCCCGTCATATTCTTCTGCGTTGGAGATACTGCTGTCATCATACATCCAGTATGCCGAGGCACCATTCCGCACCAGTGTCATGGTATAGCTTTCTTCTGCGTCGTTACGGATAATGCCGCTTCTTGCGTATTTGATAACATTGACCGGTTTCTCCGAATCGTATTCCCCGTTGGTCTCAAAATTTTTCCGGGTCATTAAGAAATTAGTCAGTTCCGTTACCTTCTGCTCATAGACATAGCTGTAGTAACTGGAATCCACATAGCTCTGATTCGTCAGATTATCCATGTCTATCATGTGCTTTCCGTTTAATGCTGCTACCATAAAAACGGACATCAGCAGCAGGACAGAAAACAGTAGCTGCAGGAGAATAATGATATTTTTCCACGCATTTCCATAGTGTCTGTTCTTCATATTTGCTTTCCTTCGTTAATTCTTCTCAACTTTATATCCAACGCCCCATACTACTTTTAAGTATCTTGGCTCCTTCGGATTAATTTCAATCTTTTCACGGATATGACGGATATGAACAGCAACGGTGTTATCTGCACCAATTGCATCTTCATTCCAGATATTTTCATAAATTTGTTCAATAGAAAATACTTTTCCCTGATTCTTTACCAGAAGCAGAAGAATATTATATTCAATCGGAGTAAGCTTCACTAATTCACCATCCACGGTGACTTCTTTCAAATCATCATTAATCATAAGACCGCCCACCTGATATACTGTCTCATTGCTTTCGCTGACATTGCCAAGCTGGGTATAACGGCGAAGCTGTGATTTTACTCTTGCTACCAGTTCCAGCGGGTTAAAGGGCTTGGTCACATAATCATCAGCACCGATGTTAAGTCCTAAGATTTTATCAGAATCCTCGGATTTTGCTGATAAAATAATAATTGGAATGCTGCTTTCTTCCCGAATCTTTAAAGTTGCCCGGATACCATCCAGTTTCGGCATCATGACATCAATAATCAGAAGATGCACCTCATTTTTCTTAAGCATATCCAATGCCTGTTCTCCGTCATATGCTTTCAAGACATGATAGCCTTCCTGCTGCAGGTAAATCTCGATTGCTTCTACAATTTCTTTATCATCATCACATACCAGTATATTCATTTCGTCCTCCTGTCCTCATGCTTTATCTTTACTGATTTTTGAATACTTCATACTGCGAACACATAAACTACCTCATAATTATCTATAGCGTATCAGATTTTTCTTAATAGGAAAAGCGTACTTTTCTTAAAAAACATTTAAAATTGTGTTATACTATATTAAATTCGTATCTTTCATAGCATTTTGTTGTGAAAATATCTGTTTTATGATTGATTATTTTTGAAAGGATTGTTTATGAAGAAGCATTATACCTTTATTCCTTTAAAGGAAAAAGATTTATCCTCCTTCCGGAAAGCATTAATCAGCAGCCTGTGGTTCCGCCCCTGTGCCTGCCTGCTTGCCCTGATTGTCATTGGCATTATCGGTTACCGGAAGCTTGCGGTGCTCACCAGTGAGATGTATTTTCTCATTCTCTATGGAATTGCCGCCGGTTTCATTCTCTACCGCATGATAAGAGAACTTGCCAATCTGCATCAGGTCAGCACCCTGCGTAAATCCAGCCTGCTTCCTTTTATCCATACGGCAAAAGAAGATGATACTTTTTACTCCGAGGAATTATCCGGCGGGTTTATTATCCAGACCGAGCCAATTAATCTGGTAGAGTTATCCACCAGCAAAGAAGTACTCGCTGAGCTTGCCGCCAGCTGCGAAACTCAGAATCCACTCTTTGCTTATCTGGAATCCTGCATCAACAGCGGTGATGAAAAATTAATAAACAAAGGCGTCATCTATATTGAGATTATTAAAAAACAATTGGAAAAAGGAAATGTGGATATTCTTGCCACATATGACAAATTAAAAAATTGCAGGGAGGAACTTCTCTAAAGTCCTTCCTGCAATTTGGTTTACGTAGTTCTATTTCTTTTTGTTATCTTTTTCTTTTGCTTTCCACTTGAAGTACTCTGCATCCAGATCCACCGTAACTTCCGGAATCTCTTTCTTTCCTTCGGCTGCATCTTCCTCCGGTTCTTCATCCTCTAAAGGAATTCCTGCTTTCTTAAAGTATTCCGGATTAATCCGGATTTCCGGCTTGATTGCCTGATATGGGGATTTCTTTTCTTCCCTCGGCTCTTTCTTCTCCTTTTCACGTTCCTTTTCCAGTTCGTGGTTACGTTCTTCGATTAACTTCAGATACTTTTCGGTATCTACCATATCCTGAAGCTGGCTCTTAAGCTCTGACTGGTTCTCCCGGATAACCACCTTCTGGGTCTTCATATCATCCTGGGCTTTCTTCAGAATATCCTGAAGGGCATCTGTTGTATCCTGCATAATATGCTGTACCCGCTGAAGGGCATCATCGGTATACAACACAGCGGCTGCATAGACATCCTCAGCATTCCGGCTTGCTTTAAAAATCATGGCATCGCCTTTTTTGCGTGCCTCCCGTTCTGCCTTGTCCCTGCTCTGCTGCGTCACTTCATATTCATCCATCATCTCGTAAATACAGGCATTCAGATGATTGAGATATTCAAACATTTTCTTCTTTTCAACAATAATCTTCTCACCGGTATTGTCATAAAGTTCACTTCTGGATATTAATACATGTATATCCCGTAATACCCTCTCCAGTTTGTCCTGTGTACTCATGATATTCTCCCTTCACCTTGGCTATATATATCGTACAATGTCCGAGCCTGTCTCTGCAAGACCTAATTCCACCGGTTCTTCTCCCACTGCTTCTAACAGTTCTACCACCCGGTCTGTATCTTTTTCTGCCACCAGTATCAGCATTCCGATTCCCATATTAAAAATATTTCTCATCTGCTCTTTGCTGATATTACCATCTTTATGCAGCATATCGTAAAGTGGTGGAATATCTTCTTCCCGCTGCTTTATCACTGCACCGGCAGCATTATGCATCAGAGTATGTACTGCCTTATCAATACCTCCATGAGCCACCTGTACGCAGGATTTGATTTCTATCTCACTCTGAAGCAATGCTTCCATGGCATCCCGGTACATACGGGTCGGTGCCAGAAGCAGATCTCCTAACGTAGAACCTAATGATTCATAATAGATTTCCATAGAAGTCTTCGTCAGATATAATTTTCTCCGGGCTGCCACATAGCCGTTATTATGAAGTCCATTGGATGGAAGTCCAATAATAACATCTCCAGCTTTCACCGGTGCTATTCCTATTTTCTTCTTTTTCTCTACAACTCCGGCAATAAAGCCAACCAGATCATACTGGTCATAAGAGAAAATATCGGAAAGTTCCTTAATTTCACTTCCGGCATAAGTCACATTTCCCTGCCGGCAGCCATTTTCCATACCTGCTTCCATGTCCCGGATATATTCAAACTTGGGACGGGCACAGGAAATATTGTCATAAAAGAGAAGCGGTTTTGCTCCCATGGCATACATATCATTGATACAGACAGCTGCACAATCATAACCTACCGTGTCAAATCTCGACATTTCCGAAGCCAGCAGCAATTTTCCACTTACCGCATTAGTTCTTGATACCAGAATCGGCTCATCATATTTTAAGAACTCTCCCAAAGGTATTTCATTTGTCAATTCTTTTAAGTCAAATTTATCTCGCACTTTCTAACTACTCCAAACTTTTTTCATCTGTTCTATAGCATACCACACTTCCACCCATGTGTTAACTTTTTTTCAATTTTCTTCTGCGGATGCGGCGTATGACTTTGACAATCAATACGATTATGAAAATCAGAACAAGGAGTACCACAAGAACAACTCCCACAATCATTGCTGCATATTTATTCGGATTTTTCAGTCTTGCGCCAAGGCTCTTATCATCATCTACCACCTTGCGGTCATGAAGTCCATTATAATATTCCGGCATCTCTGCAATACCATTTTCTCCCTCTTCAAAGGATTCCATATAGCGGGCAATGGATACCCATGCCTTTAATTCCTGGTCACCATCATAAATAATGCAGTCTTCAAAATCTTCTACTTTACTTCCATCTGCATTCTTTGGCACAATGGAAAGCAGTCCATATGACATATCTGTTACTGCACTAAGCATCTGGCCGCTGTAAAGGTCAGCTACGACGCAGTATAACTTGTCATCTTCAATTTCTTCTCTCTTATCATTCTTCGTCAGATATACGTCCGTTACCCGGTTTAATATCAGACGGTTCGGATTATAGGTCATATTCAGTCCGGAGCAGTAAAGTCTTGCCGTTGTCATATAATCGGAAATGGAAGCATCAATCTCTGCTGCCGTCTTTAATTCTTTTCCGGTCAGGTATACCTTGATCAGCGGGTAACCCGGCACGCCATCTGCCCCGATTCCAAGGGAGAAGGAGTTAAAGACATCTGTTACCGTAACATCCCCCGGCACATAGGTATCACGGACAGTTCCGCTTGGAACGACTGCCACATCAATTTCTTCTCCATCATAATCCTTCGTATGGGTTGCCCCGTAAATATAGGCATCCGCCATAATATCTCCCAGATTATGTTCCGTATGCTTCGTATATAAATCATCTACTGATGCAAATTCATAATCATTTTCACACAATACTTCAGAAGCAGTGTATCCAAACTGTTTCAGGTAAGTATCATCAATATTGGCTTCAAAAGCATCTATCTTCTCCTGGGCCGCCTCATCTGCCACAATATCCGGGCGAATCGGAATCAGGTTATAATCCTCTACCTCCCAGCGTCCTTCGGAATTCTGGGAAAGGTGCATACTTCCTACATTAATGCCATATTCTCCGGCAGATACAATAGCTGTATTTCCTTCGATAATCGGCTCCTCCAATGTGGTATGGGTATGTCCGCTGATGATAACATCCAGCTCCGGCACTGCCTTTGCAAGAAGTTCATCCTCGGATTTCTTCGGGTCTTCACTGGTTCCACTGTGGGAGAGGCAGACAATCATATCCACATCTTCTTTTTCCTTTATAGCTGCCACAGTCTCCTTCACCGCCTCGATTGGATCTTTAAACTCAAGCGCACAGGTTGGTGCACAGGAAAGGGAATCCTTGCCGAATACTCCAAGCAATGCGATTTTTACACCACCCTTCTCGATGACTTCATAATCCTTTACACCATAATGATCAAAGGCATCTTTTAAAAGCTGTCTCTCATCATTCATCTCTGACCAGTCAACGTTACAGACCAGCAGGGACGGCACTGTATCACCGCTGGCTTCCGCTGTATCAAGCATCTGTGCTAAACCTTTGCTTCGATAATCAAATTCATGGTTTCCAAAGGTCGTTGCATCATAGCCAAGATAGCCTAACATCCGAAGCTCAGATGCCTCTTCTTCATAAACTGTCTGGAACAGTGTTCCCATGGAAAAATCTCCACCGTCTACCACCAGCGTATCCGGATTTTCTTCCTTCTTCTCATCAATGACTGTTTTGATTCGTGCAAATCCGCCTGCTTCCACACTTTCTCCATCTACTACCGTACGGAAGCTGTTCAAATGGGAGTGGGTATCATGGGTAAATACGATATCCACCGACTTCGGCTTTTCTTCTGCTGCGGATGCTGTTGTTACCTGCAGACTGCATACCCCCATGCATGCTGCCAGTAATAGTGCTTGTAGCTTTGCTCTTATTTTTTGTCCCCTCATATTATTCTCCTTTGTATTTTATTTTTTGTTGCGGGCGTGATTTTAGGTCAGTTTTTTGTCGTTGGCAAGATTATCAGGTGAATTTCTCAAGCAGAATTCCTTTGCTTCTAATTCAAACGTTTTTTCTTTTCTTTATAGCATTCTGTCTTTCCAATGTTTGACAGATTACTTCCGGCTGTCCGCCTGCATACGGATACCATTTACGTAGTCAGTTAGGGACTCTTAGAATTTCGGCAATAACCGGCAACGCTGGCACAGGGACGTGCCAGCGAGGCGCTGATGAACATGGATGTGAATTTGCGCCGGTTGCCGCATTATATAACTTGTTTAACGAAATTCTTAGAGTCCCTTGCTGACGAAGTTTCGGTATCCGTAGCAGGCGGACAGCCGAAAGTATCCGGTCAAAGCAACCGGAAAGACAGTATGACAACAAGAAAAAACGTCTAAAAGAAGCAAAGGAATTCTGCTTAAAAAGAAATCCACCCGATAATCCTGTCCGCCAAAATCTCTCTGCCTCTAATCACTCCCAAACAAAATAATTTAAATCTGGATTAACTCGTAGTTACGGGTTCCAAGTCCGATTTTCTCTGCATGCTCTACACAGGATTCCCAGTTGGTATCCGGATGCACCATATGAAAATGGTCTTTCTCATGAACATGCTGCATCTGTTCTTCCAATACACTGCCGTGTACTACCGGCTGCTTATTGCAGGCATCTGCGCAAGCCATGTCCAGTGCTACCGGATCGAAGGATGCAAACATTCCTACATCCGGGATAATAGGAATATCATTTTCTGCATGGCAGTCACAGTTCGGTGACACATCACATACCAGCGAAATGTGGAAGCATGGACGGTTCTGGCAGACTGCCTTGGAATACTCTGCAATCCGGTAATTCAAAAGATTGGAAGCATCCCAGTTGGTTGGATTGACTGCATCCTTCGGGCATACGCCGATACATCTGCCACAGCCCACACATTTATTTTCATCAATGCCTGCCTTGCCATCTGTGATATGCGGTGCATCATGGGCACAGATTCTTACACAGGCTCCACAGCCTACACACCGGCTCTGGTCTACTGCCGGTTTGCCGGAGCAATGCATTTCCATTTTTCCGGCACGGGAACCACATCCCATTCCGATATTTTTTAAAGCACCGCCAAATCCGGCTCCCTCATGTCCTTTAAAATGTGTCAGGGAAATAAACACATCTGCATCCATCACGGCTCTTCCGATTTTGGCTTCCTTCACATATTCCCCATCTACCGGAACCAGTGCTTCGTCCGTTCCTTTCAGCCCATCTGCGATAATCACATGGCATCCGGTGGAAAATGGTGTAAATCCGTTTTCATATGCTGTATCCATATGATCCAGTGCATTCTTTCTGCTGCCTACATAAAGAGTATTGCAATCCGTAAGAAATGCTTTTCCTCCACATTCTTTTACAAGATCCACCACTACTTTGGCATAATTCGGACGCAGAAATGCAAGATTTCCTAACTCTCCGAAATGAATCTTAATTGCTGCATATTTATCTTCAAAATCAATATTTTTCATTCCAGCTGTAATACAAAGGCGACGCAGCTTCTGCAACAAATTTTCTGAGCCGCTGGTTTTAAAACTGGTATAATATACTTTGGACGCTTCCATATGTTTTCCTCCTACTTGTTTTTACTTACTATTTACACACTTTTTATACTTCATATCATAATATAATCCGCCGCTTTTTTCAATAAAACGCAGACTGTTTTGTATCTTTGTGCGTTCTTAAAATCATTGCAGCACTCATTAAATCTGCATGCAGGTTTGAATTTTCTTCTATTATTTCACCAGAAAAAAAGCAGCATCCGGTTTCGTGGAATAAAACTTTCGCTTTTCCTCAATCGTGACGCTGCTTCTGTTATTTTTATATTGGCTACATTGCTTTTCTCTGTTCAAAATGTACTTCTGTCATCATTTCCGGATTCAGCACATGCTCTAAATCTGCTTCGCTCATCAGTTTCCGTTCCAGAACAATTTCTCTTACACTCTTGTTCTCCCGGAGTGCTGTCTTTGCGATGTCGGCAGATTCCTTATATCCAAGATACGGGCAAAGTGCTGTGGAAATGCCAACACTCTTATCTACCAGACTGCGGCAGTGTGCCTCATTGGCTGTGATTCCATGTATACAATTTTTTGTCAGTGTCTCAACCGCTTCTTTTAAAGTATCGATGGAATCAAAAAGGCTGTAAAATACCACCGGCTCAAAAGCATTCAGTTCCATCTGTCCTGCCTCTGCCGCCATGGTAATTGCTGTGTCATTTCCAATGACATGGAACGCTACCTGGCTTACCACTTCCGGAATAACCGGATTTACTTTGCCCGGCATAATAGAAGAACCATTCTGTCTTGCCGGAAGGTTAATTTCGCCAAACCCGGTTCTTGGTCCGGAGGATAACAGTCTTAAATCATTACACATTTTTGAAAGGTCTACGGCGCATGCTTTCAGTGCACCGGATACCATCACGAATCCATCCAGATTCTCTGTAGCATCAAATAAATCCTCTGCCTGCTTCAGTGGATAACCGGTTATCTTTGCCAGTGTCGGCACCACGTTAGATAAATATGCCGGAGAAACATTGATGGCAGTTCCAATTGCGGTTCCCCCAAGATTTACAGTAAACATTTCACATCTTACTTCTTTCAGCCTCTCATAATCACGTTTTACCATGGTTGCATAGGCATGAAAGGTCTGTCCGAGGCGCATCGGCACTGCATCCTGAAGCTGCGTTCTTCCCATTTTTAAGATTCCGTCAAATTCTGCTGCTTTAATCCGAAGCTCCCGCTCCAGTCCATCCAGCTCCGCCAGCAACGGTTTTAACAGTTCCAGCACCGTAAGTTTTCCGGCTGTTGGAATCACATCATTGGTTGACTGGGACATATTCACATGGTCATTCGGATGAATCCGGCTGTAATCACCTTTTCTTCCTCCCATCCATTCATTGGCACGGTTTGCCAGCACCTCGTTCATATTCATATTGGCACTGGTTCCGGCGCCACCCTGAATAGCATCTACAATAAATTCATCGGCAAAACATCCACGAATCACTTCATCACAGGCTCTTATAATTGCTTCTGCCTTATCTGCCGGAAGAGCCAGCGCATTCCGATTACTCTGTGCCGCTGCCTTCTTTACTTTTGCAAGGTTGCGGATAAATGCAGGATGCAGGCTCTGTCCTGTAATCGGAAAATTCTGTTTTGCCCGCAAAGCCTGTACGCCATAATAAGCCTCCTTTGGCACTTCCATTGTTCCAATTGAATCGGATTCCATACGCATTTCTTCTGTCATGATGTTTCCCTCTCTCTTTCTTATTTTTGTTTTAACCCTTCTTACGGATGCCCGGCAACGCAAATGGCGTCAAGACAGTCTTATCCTGTCCTGACGCCATTGTCACAAGGGTTTGTTTTCAATTTTTATTTTTTGTTTTTTGGTTCTGTCAAAGACTAGCACTCTTTGACCAGAAGGTAAATAGTTTTAAGTTAAAACGTGCTTTATATTTGTTTTTGGCTTGTTTTTAATTAATTATTTTAATATTGTTTGTTGTTTTCTTTATTTTCTTAAGTGTCTGTCTTTTCAGAGAAATACATTTGTGATACAATGAGTAAAAATAAATCAACATACTAAGATAGCGAAATAAGTAGCAACATGATTCAGTCAAAATCCAGACAGTGTATACAGCAAAATATTCTCCTGCCTCTGCGCAGATATGTATTCCACGGCAAGGGGCACTAAGGCATTTTGATAGGAATAGAAAAATAACCGGCTACAAAATTTTATATATTACTTTACCTGCTATTTCAGATGCTATTTCATTTGTCATTTTTCAGCATTATATTTGCAGATAAATTCATTTTTTACATCAACTGTATTTTTCAGGAAACGAAAGAAGCCTTTATGGAAAAAGAATTAGACAACATTGACAAAAGTATTATTCGAATTTTACAGGAAAATGCCCGCACTCCGGTCAAGGATATTGCAAAGGAAGTCTTTTTATCTTCTCCGGCGGTTTCTGCCCGGATTGAGCGGTTGGAAAAACGAGGGATTTTAACCGGCTATCATGCCACTGTAAATCCCATGCTCTTTGGCTATCACATTAAGGCTTTTATTAATCTTGAGGTGGAACCGGCACAAAAAAAGGAATTCTACCCTTTCATCGATAGAATTCCCAATGTGATTGAATGTAATTGTGTCACCGGTGATTATGCCATGCTGGTGGAAGTCATGTTTCAGACTACCATCCAGCTTGACCACTTCATCAATGAGCTGCAGCATTTCGGACGAACCAAAACGTTAATTGTATTCTCTACTTCTGTGGAGCACCGTGATGTGCCCGTGAACTGATGAATTTTGCAATTCCTTCCACCCCGATTGTCAGATAACGAAGCAGGGATTCAGCTGCAAAAGCAAATACAATCATCAGAAGAATACTAATCTTAGACATCTGGCTCATGGCAAATAACTGGTTTAAGCAGATGCCGCAGAAAAGCAGCCCGGCGATATTAAAAATTAAAATTCCATATTTAAACTTATTCATCGGATGGCTGATTTTAATCAGAATCATAAATCCTACAACACATAAAAGCATGGTGGATGCAGTTGCCACATCGGAAGCAGGTATAGAAAATACTTCTCCGCAGACTACCAGTGAACCAACGATTAATACATCGGTCAGTCCTGCCGGAAGTGCTTTTAATAATACTTTCCGTAAAAACCGTCCTTCAATACGGTTGCGGTTTGGTTCCAATGCCAGTAAGAATCCCGGTGCCCCAATGGTAAACATACTGATGAGGGAAATCTGTGCCGGTTCTAACGGATAAGTAATGGTTGATACTACCGCAAAAATTGCCATTAAAAGTGAAAAGATATTTTTTACCAGAAACAGGCTGGCAGAACGCTGCACATTGTTTACTACCTGCCTTCCTTCTGATACCACATCCGGCATATGGGCAAAGTCGGAATCCAAAAGGACTACCTGCGCTGCCTGTGCTGCCGCTTCACTTCCGGATGCCATTGCCACGCTGCAATCCGCATCCTTCATTGCCAGAATATCGTTGACTCCATCGCCGGTCATTGCTACAGTATGTCCCGCATCCTGCAATGCATGTACCAGTTTCTGCTTCTGTTTCGGAGTTACCCGCCCAAATACGGTATAGCGGTCTGCCGCATCATAAATTTTCTCATCGGTATCCAGTGTGCCTGCATCCACATATTTCTCCGCATGCTCGATTCCGGCACATCGTGCCACTTCGGATACGGTCTCCGGGTTATCACCGGAAATTACTTTCACTGCTACACCCTGAGCTTTAAAATAACCAAAGGTCTTCTTCGCATTTTCACGAATCGGATTGGAAAGAATCACATAACCCAGCGGCTCTGGTTTTTCGGTCAGGGTTCCCTTGATATCACTGCCCGGATATTTTGCCAGTAAAAGCACACGATAACCTTTTTTCGTATATTCCCTGATCTCATCTGCAATTTCTTCAAAGGCATTTCCCATGACAAATTCCGGCGCACCCAGAAGATATTTTCCATCCTCAAATGCAACGCTACTGTACTTTGTCGCAGAAGTAAACGGCATAACCTCCAGTGCTTTCCGCCGGGCAGCCGCAAAGTTCTGTATCTCCGGAGTTTCATCTATATTACCGTCTCTATCGATATCTTTATCTTTACCCTTACGCTCCAGATAATCACGAATTGCTTCCATAGTAGCATTATTATCCGGCACTGCTGACGCATAATCCCGAAGCAGAGAGTGAAGAAATGTATTTTCCGCATCCTTCGCCGGAACAATCTGTGCCACTTCCATACCGGCTTCCGTTATGGTTCCGGTTTTATCGACACAGAGCACATCAACTCTTGCCAGTGCTTCGATACTCTTCATGTCATGGAGCAGTACATGCCGCTTTGCCAGACGCATGGTTCCAAGTGCCAGGGCAATGGTCGTCAGAAGATATAATCCCTCCGGTATCATTCCGATAATTGCTGCCACCATGGAAACGATGCTCTTCTGGAAAGTCTCTCCATTTACGATATAGCCCTGCCAGAATAAAATGATTCCAATCGGAATAATCACAATACCAATCCATTTTACCAACTGGTTAATAGAGCGGATCATCTCGGACTGTTCTTCATTTCCCATCGCTTTTGCTTCTGCAGTCAGCCTGGAAATATAAGAATGCTTTCCTACCTTCTCCAGTCTCGCATAACATTCTCCGGATACCACAAAGCTTCCGGACATCAGTCTGCTTCCCGGTGTTTTCTCAATTTCATCGGCTTCTCCGGTCAGCAATGATTCATTTACCTGAATCGTACCTTCCAGAACAACGGCGTCTGCACAAATCTGAGTTCCTGCAGTCAGTAAAATGACATCATCCTTCACCAGCCGCTCCGATAAAATTTTCTTCTGCTCTCCATCCCGGATAACAATGGCATGGGGTGCATTCAGAAGGCTCATCTTATCTAAGACTTTCTTCGCCCGCAATTCCTGAATAATTCCAATCAGCGTATTTCCGATGATGATTGGCAGGAAAGTCAGGTTCCGGAAAGAACCGACCACGCAAAGCAGAATCGTAATGACTAAAAAAATAAAGTTAAAGTACGTAAATACATTGGACTTTACGATTTCCTTTGCACTCTTCTCCGTGCTGATGTCTGTTTTATTTACAAATCCCTCTATAAAACGTTCTTCTACTTCTTCCTTTGATAATCCATCTTGTAGCATTGATTTATATAAAGCTATTCTAGGTAGGATTGTTTGAATAAGAGTTTTTCTCTGATTTTTTGATTTATCTTTTATATTTTTAATAATTTCAGCAAGTATCATCTCTTGCTTATTAAATACTTCTTGTCCTTTATCTACTCCAAATTCTTCATTTAGAAATTCTTTTATTTGATTTTGTTGTTCTATTTTCATATTTATATACCTCTCTTCATTCTTTAGCCTATTTCATTATCAATCCATTTCAAATACTTTGTTTACTTCGTCCATATTATCAAAAGCAATTTCTATCATACAATACTTACTCATTTTTTTCCTCCACTTTCTTGATATATTTGCATAGTCATTTTCAGCTCGCAGAAATTCTGCTGGTTTAATATCAATTTGTATTTTCATCATTTCAAAACTTCTGTTTGTATTCTACGTTATATCGTGCTATTTGTCAATCTTTTATATCATTTTTATTTGATGATTTTT
>OIYY01001125.1_pt1 | contig 15390 bp, 7 predicted proteins | sample 1588341 | NCBI WGS metagenome assembly OIYY01 (sample SAMN03283287) | human gut metagenome | biome: human-associated habitat; material: feces | host: Homo sapiens | place: Peru | collected 2012 | reverse complement strand
GGCGCTGCTCGCCGAAAGCTGTTCGCTTCTGCCCGCATCCAGGCTAATGTTCTCTTTATCGAGCGTAATCGACGAAGTAGTTCCCGTCGATTCCTTCGGGGGTTCGCTGCATCCGACCATAAAGATCGACGTTACCGACAGCGCAAGCGTCAGTGCAAGCGCTAAAAATTTGCCTTTTTTGTTCATATTGGTTTTCCTCCTGATATATAGATTTTATTAAGGCCTTATTGATTAAACGGAAAATCTTTAAAGATTTCCTCATTTTTGCTATTTAATGCCTTTGTTTTGTAAGTTCCTGTAGTATAATCTACATCATATGTACATAAAAACACATCGTTTTTGCTATTTGGTACAATAATCATTTCTGAATAAGATGGATCTATTATTACACTTCCCGTCTCATCAATAACACCCCATTTATTATCTTTAAATGCTGCAAAATAATCTTTACTAGCAATTTTCCCTTGTTCTTTATTTTTAGTTAATACTCCTTTTATAATAAAAATAACCATAATAATAACAATAATTGCTAATATAACGGCAAATACCTTTTTCATATTTAATTTTGGCTCTTCGTACCTTCTACCTCTACTTCCTCTGCTCATTTTATTTTAGCCCCCTTTTATATAAAATATTTATTTGAATTTTCTATTATATTTTGTATTTTTTTGTAGTTTCACATTTATTTTATATCATCCTTTATAATTAGTCAATCCATTTTTCTCTAAGTTTGAGCATTTTTTCAGCAAATTTGTTCGCGTGCGAAAATTTATAAAAAATGAGGAAGGATTCGCATAAAAAAATCCTTCCTCTGTGTTGATTTAAAATATTTAATTCTAAAATCTTATTCTTCTTTTTTTCTAAATTTACAAACAATAATACTCATATCATCCTTTGCCACACCATAATTATTATCTATAGCTTCATTTAAAATTAAATCTGCTATTTTCTGAGTATTACTAGTTTCAACATCCTCTAACATATATTTAATCCACAACTCTTTATTTTTATATTCAATATTAGAATCTAAGATTCCATCTGAACACATAAGCATAATATCTCCTGCTTCTATATCTTTGTCAAAAGTCTGAATTGTTGTTTCTTCTATAATTCCTGTTGGTAAAGATGTTGATTTTATCATTTGAACTCTTTTCTTATTTTTTATATAAGTTGGACAAGCTCCACTTTTTATAAATTCTATATTTCCTTTATATAAATCTACAATCGCTATATCTAATGTTGCAAATATTTCGTTATTTTGATTTAACAATGCTGTATTTATTAAATCTAATGATATCTTTTTATCAAATCCAGATAAAAGTAGGTTTTCTAATAATCTTAATGCATGTAAACTACTATTTTTAGCCTCTTTTCCACTTCCCATTCCATCACTTATTGCCACTAAATATTTTCCATCTTTTAGCCTAATACTTAAATTGCTATCTCCTGAAGTTTCGCTTTTACTTTTAGTAGTTTCTGCTTTACCAATTGCCATAATATATTTGTCTTCTGATAAAAAGTTTAATCTTTTTCCTACACTAGCTTCATCATTTAATACTATCTTTTCTTTCAGTACTTTTGTCAATATATCTTCTATTACTTCTATTTTTGATGTTTCCAATATTTCGTCTAAATATATTTCAATTAAAAAACGATTATCTTTTTTTATAACTAAATCTTGAACTTCTATTTCTTTTTGTCTTAACAACTCTATAATTTCCGTTTTTTGATTTTCATATTTTTCTTCTACTTCTAAATCTTTCTCTAAGTCTTTTGCCATACTTTGAATTGCCTTTGATACTCCGTTTAGCTGCCTTCCAATATTTTTTTGATTTTCTTCTACTTTTTTTCTCCATATAAAATTAGATTTACTTATTTTATATGATACATTAATAACTCTTACCATCTGTGAAATATTTTCTTCTAAATACTTACTAATATTTTTATCTTCAAATCCTACTACATAGCTGTTACAATCAGCAAATATTTTTAACAAATCTTGTGTTGTAATTTCTTGTTTATCCAATAAAAAGTCAAATATTTCACTAACAATTTCACCTTCTGTATCTGCTATATCTTCATATAACATGTTTTCTTTATATGGTTCTAGATTATTTAATAATTCAGATAAGAAAATTTGCTTATTTCCAATTTTATTATTTCCTTCTCCATAATTTACTTGTTCTGTATTTCTATATGTTGTTGCCATCTCTTGTATTGCTTCTGAAACATTATTTAAACTTTGAGCCATTTCTTTGCTTTTATTTAATGCTCTACCTGGAGCACCTGGTAAAAATTTATTAGTTCCTATAAATTCTTCTATATCAATTTTTAATGTTTTTGGAATTAATAATAATCCTAATGATGCTATTAAAATTTCTTTAAAATGTATTAATTCTACTGTATAGCCATTTGATACATATGCTAAAAGTACATTTCCTAATGTAAAACCTATAACAACTCCTATTTTACCAAACTTATTTAAAATTCCTGCTAACATTCCAGATATTGCATATGCTGCTATCATTATTGGTTCTGTTCCAGATATAACACCTAATGTTACTCCTATTGTTACTCCTGATGTAGTACCTATTAAAATTCCATTTTTCCAACCTAAAATCATAACAATTAATATGCTTAATATATTTCTAATTCCAAATCCAGCTATACTTAAATCTCCAAAGCCTCCTACTGCAATAGCAAGTAAAAGACTTGCACCTATTACTTCTTCAATTGAAAATGCCCTCTTTAAATAGAATTCTTGTATTACAACTGTTGAGTTTACAAAAATTTTATAAAATACTAGTGCTATCATTGCTAATGTAATTGTAGATAATATATCATAAATAGTAAATCCAGACATTACACATTTAACAGCTTGGATCACTAATACAGATATAAAAACATTTTTTCCTACTTTTATTTTTTCGTTTCTTTCTTGCTCATTATAACGAGGTTTTATAATAAACAAACTTATTAGCATAACTAAAGCTGTTAAAAAATAGCCAAGTACTCCGCCTACACCAAATTTAATAAAATTTCCTATTAAAGATGCTAAAACTATTCCTAATGCTGGAATAGAAGATGCAAAACATGCACCTAACATACTTATACTAAAAATTGAAAATTCACCATTTAACCCAACAAAAGATAGCATAAATGAAACTATGTAAAGTACGATATTGTCTTTTGTAAATACATTTGAAAATATATTTAGTTTGTTTGTACTTTTTTTGTTTTCATTTTTGCTATCTAAATCTATTGTATTTTCATTTATATTTTGAAACATCCTTACCACCTCTTCTTTTTTAAGTTATTATTTAACTTTTTTTAAATTAAATATATTTTACTACTTGTCCTTTGTGGTTTTTGTCTTTTTTGGTAGCCTGTACCGAAAAAGTTTTTTACATTTTTTTATTTATATTTAGCATTTTTTTTATATTGTTTTAATATTTGATTTTTATTTTATTATATATTGTCGAAAATTGCAACATAAATTTTATTTAAATTTCAAAAGACGTTTCAGTTTAGTAAAAAATCTTTTTATAACGAATAAATCCAATAATCGCACATATAATAGCAACTACAATTCCTACTCCAACCCAAGAACTTAATCCTGCCTTTGGAAGGTTGGTATTTTTAGCCGTATTTTGAGCATTACTTGATTTTTGTGTTAATGTACTATTTTTTGAACCGCTATTATTACCATTAGTATTGCTTTGAGAAGATGTTTGTATGTTTACTGTAACAGTCTTATTTGTTTTGGCTGTTTCTGTAGTACCATAGCTAGAAAAAACGTTTTTTAAATCAATAGTAGCTGTTGAAGCTGTTACTCCTGATTTTATTTTTGCCTTTAATTTTGCTACTACTTGCGTATTTTTTTGATTACTCATATTATTAATTACAAATCTTCCTTTTAAACTACTATCTGCTGATTGATTTAGTGATACACTCCAATTATTACCAGCTGTTACAATCTCTACATTTTCAAATATATTCTCATCATAAGATATATCTCCTTGTATAGCATTAATTCCATCACCTGTTTGATCTATGTCTGCCATTCCTAAATCAACAGTTATAGTATCTCCTGGTTTTGCATTTACTTTTTCTGGGTTAACTGAAAATGTAAATGTATAACTTGCTGCTTTTACAGGGAGGGCTATAGAAACTAATAACATAGTAGCTATTATCAAAGTTACAATTATTTTACTATTTTTCACTTTTTTTCCTCCTTTCTATTAATTGTATAATTAAAATTGTTAATATAATTAATATGATTACAAATAATATTATAATTATATATTTTCTATAATTATATTTTTGTTCTTCTTGTTGTACATTTTCTTGAGTTTTCTGTTGTACTTCTTGGTTTTCGCTACTATCTTTAGTAACAGTTATATTATTATTTTCTATTAATAAATTAATTTCTTTATCTTCTGATTCTATCTTTTGTGCTTTATAACTAGTTTGGATATTTTCAATTTTTACTTTAGTATTTTGTTTTTCTATTGGATTTTTTAATTTTAATTCTATTTGAGCTACCTCTGTATCTTTATTTACATTTCCAGATGTAGTAATCAGCATAAAACTTCCATTATTTTCATTATCTTCCTCGTTATTATAAGCACAAGACCAATTATTCATTCCAACAAAAGTTACACTTTCAAATAAACTAGTATCATAAATAAGTTTTCCACTTACTGCATTTATTCCATTTGAATATTCCTGTAAATCTGATAATTTAAGTATTATTTGAATTTTTCCTTCTTGCAAACTTGGCTCATTGACATTTGCTTGCAAATCAAATGCTAGAACATGTATTGGAATCATAAATAATATTATTATCATAATTATAAAAATAATTTTTTTCTTTTTCAATTTATGTCCTCCTTATGATTTTACATATTAAACTTGAGTTTATTATATTTTTAATTCAAATCCATACCACAAAATAATATGGATTTGAATCTTAATATGTTATTTTAATACTTTCTTTTTAATAAATACTACACCTGTGCCTAATATTACAAAGAATGATATTGCAACTATTGTAATTAAAATATAATTTTTGTTTTCTCCTGTAGGTGTTGTAATTGTTACAGTTTCACCTCTATCATATAAAGATGTATATTTTGGTGTTACTTTTCTTCCTGTTCTTGTATTTCTAGTTATTTCAGTTATTTCTATATCATTATTTAACTCAATTTCATCTGTATTTGTTAAAATCTTCGAAGCCGTTAAACTTGCATTTTTAGATTCACCTGGCGCTATTTCTTTTTCAAGGTCAGCATTATATAAAATTGTTTTATCTGCTAATCTCTTTTTTCTTGCTGTTATAATATTTTCTATTTTCCAATTTTCTATTGCTTCACTATATTGCTCTTCAAATTTTTCATACCCTATTCTTATTTCTGTATTTCCAGAAGCATCTGTTGAAGATGATTGGTATTTATGCAAGTACTCTTCTATTACAGTTGGTTTGCTAACTTCTTCATTATAATTTTCTATTGTCTTTGTCACCCATTTTGTATTTTCATCATTTGCAATCATTGTATTATCTAAATAATCATAAATTCCACTAGCCTTAACCTTCACAATGTCTTTGTCTTCGTCTTTTTCATATCCATACCAATAATAGTCCTTTGAATCATAATCTATTTCACTGTTATTTTGTACCTTAATTTCATATTCAATTTCTGCTTTCGAGCCTTGAATTAATTCACTATCAATTTCTGCTTTTATTTGCCCATTTTTTGGCTTGCTTTTATCTGAAGGTCCTGTATATATTACACCTTTTACTTGTTGTTCTAGTTGTAATTTTCCATCTTTTTCTACTATTTTTGCATCTGCAATTACTTGTCCATTAGCCAATGTGATTTTCATTGATTTTGCTCTCTTAGTTACATCTATTGATTGTCTTGGTCTCTCTATAATACCAAAATCTATATTTTCTATGCTGAATGTAACTTTATCAATTCCATTGGTCTCTGTCTTTCTATTATAGATATCATCTTTTAATTCAACTCCAAATGTCATAGAATTTGTCATTGAGTCCATTGAGTCCTTTTTATCTATACTTGTGTCTCCGCCATCAATTTTTAATCTTGTAGCATAATTGTCTTTTGCATCTGAATATCTTGTATTTGTATTTACCCTATACCAAGTTTTTTTATTTTTTTCTTTCTCTTCTTTATTAGCAGATGTCCAAATTGTAGATTTGTAATCTTCAATGGTATACTTACCATCTCCCCAGAAGTATACAATTCTATATTCTCCTGGTGCAAAGTCTTTTATCGTAAATGCTCCATCTTTTCCTGTTGAATCCTTATTATCTCCTCCATAAGTAGTCGTTCCAACAGGTTTAGCTTCTGATTTTAATTGCATATCTATGATTTTTCCATCCTCATCTTTTATCTCCTCAAAATCAGCTTCTTTATATAAACCTACTTGCACTCCAGATATCGTTTTTTCTCCATCATCAAATTTTCCATTTCCTAATCTTTCTCTATTTGTTCCTCCTTCTGTTGGATCTACTGCATTATCCTCAAATACTGTACCTTTTATCTCTCTTGGATTTGCAACTTCTAGTATTAATCCTGGTGCATAATCCGTATCATCTTCATATGTATCTTTATTTCCTGGAATTGTACTACCTGGATTAGAATTGCTATCTATTCCTGCATAACTCTTTGTAAAATCTTTATCACTATATGTTGAATATGAATTAATTTCAACAATATTTTTTAAGTCTTCTATATTTGTTTTTTGGTTTCCATTTTTATCAAATAAAATATCTTCTACACCACTTCTTGTTAATGTATATTCTACATAAATATTTTTATTGCTTTCATTTGGGTTTATTTTCGTATCGCAATTTATGATTAACTTTCTATATTCAGCATCTTGATAAGATCTATCTAATTTGTACCTAATTTCATCCTTAATCTTACCATTTTCATAACCTGTGCCAATTGCGCCATTTTCTTCTATTGTATATCGTGCATCAAAATAATCTACTAAACTATTTATCTTAGAATATAATACTCCTGATCTATTTTTTAGAGTTATTTTATACACTACTTTTACTGAAAAATCTTCATCTTGTGTTTCTTTTACGTCTGATGGATAAATTGCTCTTGTAAACGATTTGTTTCCGAATTTTTCTCCAAATTTAACATCTACGTTAAATTCATCCTCATTTTGATCTTTATCTACAAATTTTTGATTATACATATATGTATGCTCATATCCATTTACAGTAACTTTTGCACTATATATATCTTTTGTAAGTGCTAAGTCTGGTTGCGCTCTTTCTTTTACTCCTAAATTAATATTTTCAATTGTATCAATATATTGTTCTTTGTCTGATAATATCATCTCCATTGTTTTATTTTGTCCAAAAAATTTACATGAAGCATCTTCACTTGTATTTGTTTCTGTTCTTGCAGTTATATTAAAAATATTATTGTTAGTATTATCTTTTACAATAATAGGATATTTCTGTTCATTATAACCAATAACTCCACCTGGATATGATAAACTGCTTGCATAATTATTATGATTATAATCTAACGTATCAACATTGCCATCACTGTCTATTTTTTTATTATTTTCTATTACAGCCCAACTTTCATTGAAACTTGTTCTATTATCTAAATACGTTCCATCAATAGACTTATCAACTAGATTTTGAGAATTTGAACTTATTTCAGCTACTTTGTTTGTATTTTCTTCTTTCACGTTAACACTAACAGTCTCATAATTTAATCCATTATATGTAAACTCTATATACCCAGCTTTTTTTGTCTTTGAATTATATATATCTTCTATTTTTACATCTATCAATTCTTCATTTAAAGATATGATATTTTGAAGTTTTTCTATATCAGCTTTGTCAATCTTTCCATCATTATTAATATCCATTAATCCATTGGTATATTTATTTGTTTCTCCCGAACTTATAACTCGCGTAATTTCAGTTACATCAACTATAGATATTATACCATCTCCATTTATATCAGCCATCGACTTTGTTCCAAATACATAATTACCTTTTTCGTCTGTAATAGTCTGACCAAGAAGTTTTCCTTCCCAACTATATAACTTAACTAGTACATTTGCTAACCTTTTATCCTCTTCTTTATTACTTTCTGTGTTTTCTTCTACATCACATTTTTCATTTCCTGCCTTATTGTCTTTACCACCAACTCTTTTGTCTTCCCAAGCATATCCACTCAATTTTATATATTTTCTTTTATTTTTAAATACTACTATTTCATTTCTATTTTCCTCTTTTGGAGGTTCCTTCGTATTATATGATGCTCTATCAACCACTTCTACAGTAGCAATATGACCTTTTCCACTTCCGGTATTATCCTTATTCGCCGTTGATGTGTAACTCCAAGTTATATAATCATCATCTACTTCATATCCAAAATATATATCTCCAACTGAAACTTCTTCTACGTAATATGTTCCTTTTAAAATGTTTCGTACTTCTATAATTCCATCACTGTTAGTCGTAAATATTGTTGCTTCGTTTTCTGTATCTACAGTTTGCATATCATCTACATGTACTATTCCTGTAATATCTTTTTTCCAACCATCACCTGTTTTAACTTGTATGTATTTGTTTTCGTCTTTTTTCTTTATTTTAAAACTTACTCCCTCTAAATTTTTTTCAGAATCTGCATCTTGTTTTATTATTTTAAGGTTTCCTGTTTGTTTTTTGTTTTTTGCCTCATATACTACAGTCTTTGTGGATTTTACTTTAACTGAATCTTCTACCATAACCGTATATCCATAATTAGAATTTGATACTTCCTTTACTTTATATTCTCCCGTAATTATATTTTCAAGATTTATTTCTCCATTTTCATCTGTGGTATAAGATCTATCTAAAGTTTTATCAGGACCTTTTACACTGAATTTTACCCCTTTTAATCTTTCGCCAGTTTCTTCATCTTCTTTTATTATTTTTAAATTTCCTGTAAAGTTCATCCATTTAATTGACTTTTCATTACTAACTACTTTGTTTTCTACATCTGATTGACTTTTATCTTCAAATTTTCTAAATGTGACTACATCTTGTGTAGTTGAACTATAGCTATATTTTGCCTGTCTATAAACCTTCTGCCCTTTTTTCACTGTTGCACTAGTTTTTGCTCTAAGCTCAATATACGCAATTCCGTTTTTTATAGTCCTCTTCTTTTACATAAATGGAAAACTCAATTTCTTTATTTTTATATTCTTTTTTAATCTTATAATTTCCTGAACCATTATTTTCAATGCCACTATTATTCGAGTTACTCCATACATCGCAATAAACAGTTTTTTTATTATAATTATAAGCATAAAACATCAACTCTGCTTCTGTACTAGAACATTTAAATTTAAATGTACTTAATTTTTTCATTGCAATTCCATCTGGATGTTGTTCTTCAACTTGAATAGGATTTTCATCTTCCACCTTAGTCAAATCAAATTTTAAATTTTCTGCTTCTTCATTGACATTTGTATAAGATGCACTACCTGTATATCCTTTAAATTTATATTCGCTTCCATCTCCAGCAACACCAACACCTGCTTGAACACATAAAGCATCCCCTGTTTTTTCTTCTCCATAAAAATATCTACTACCATAATTATTAGAATATCCATGCGAATTATATCGACTATATGTAAACTTAGCATTTGAAGGTGCTGCAGCCTGCACATTATCACTTCCTGCAATAAGTGTTGCTATAATTATAATACCTAACAAAGATATCTTTCCAATTTTTAAAATTCCATATTTATAAAATAAGAAAACACCAATTATCACTAAAGCTGCTAACACTATACCTACTGATATATAAACTAATGCTCCAGTACTAACAGATATAATTAAGTCTACTTTTGAAAAATCATCTTCTGTTTCTATTTTATTTCCTGGTTTTGAATCTATATCCTCTATTCCTAAAGAATTTTTCATTTCTCGTATTTCAGCCTTATTAGTAAAAGTTCCTGTAGAATTTGATGTCATGGTTTTTGTAAGAATTAACTCTAATTCCATACTCTCACCTGGTTTTATACTTTGGTTTGTAGTATTTACAGCTTCACCATTACTATTAATTGTCCAATTCTTGTTCATCTCTGATGTAAAATTAAATCCCTCTGGTATATAATCAGCAACTTTTACATTAGTTACTGGTAATTCACCTTCATTAGTTACTATTAACTTATAATTAACAACAATAGTTGCTCCTTGAATTTCTTTAGATTTTATTTCAATTTTTGCTAATTGCTCCTTGTCATATGTATATTCTTTTGTTCCACTTGTAGTTATTACTTGTACTTTAGAAATATATTTATCTAACTTCACATCACATATTTTGTTTTTTATTAATCCTATATCTATATTAGAAACCGTTGCATTTAAATCTATTGTGTCTGTTATACCTACCTTTGTCTTTTCTCCCATCAACATAATTTCTTTAACAACAGCATCTGAATTCATATTATTTGATATGCCACTTTTTTGATATTCTGTAATAGAATATATATTTGTATCATAATTAAAAATAACAATATAATTTCCACTTTCTAGTTCTGTAAAATAATATTTACCTTCAGAATCTGTAGTAGTTCTCTTACTTATTTGACTAGAATCTTTACTATTTACTAATATAACCGGTATTCCACTTAGTCCTTTTTCAGTTGTCTGTCTTTTTCCATCTTCATTTTCATCTTCCCAAGCTATTCCTGATATATTATATAGTGACGGAATATTGGGATCATCTGGAACATTCGGATTATCTGGATTATCTGGATTGTCTGGATTGTCTGGATTATCTGGTTCTTCATTTTCTTCATAATTGTATGGAAGAATTACATGTGTAATTGTATTTGAAACTTTTGATTCTATATTATCTTCCTCTAAAATTCCTGATACTGTTGCATTATTCTCTATCTTTTCCTTTTCCAATACAAGTCCAGCTTTAGTTTTTACTTTTATACTAACACTTTTTCCGTAAGGTATAGTAAGACATAAATCAACATTTGGTAACCTATTTCCATCTTCATCTGTTAATTTTCCTATATTTTCTATAACATTTTCTTCCTCTTTATATATTCCTGTTGATTTATAATTCTCAATTTGTCCATTTTCATCTTTTTCTTCTTCCTCAACTTCTTCTTTATAGTTATTATATATAATTTTTACAGGTTCTACTTCTTCTGGCAAGAAATCTATTACCCTAACCCCTATAGAAGAAACAAATTCATTTTGTAAATTACTTTTCCCAGTATTAGTAACTATTATTTCATAATCAATTTCATCTCCATATTTTACTTCTTCACCTTCATTTTCAGAAGTCATTACTATAGATACACTATCGTAGCCATATAGAATTCGATTTTGGTTTGAAGAATAAATTTTATTTTCTATTTCTACATTTGCAATAGCCGTTAACTCAACTTCTGAATTTTCTGTCTTTTCTTCTATTTTACTACTATTTATATATCCTGCAATCAAATATTTTTTGTTAGTCTGTATCTTTACAGAGATATTATTTTCATCTATATTGGCTACTTTGTTTAAATCTAGTTTTGACCCCCCACCTTCATAATTTGGATCTATCAAAATATAATCTAATTCAAATTCTTTTGGTACTTTTACCGTCGCTGTTACTTCTTCCCTAGAATTACTTGTTACTAAAAGAGTATAAGTCCATGTATCCTTTTCAGAGCCTAAAAAAGCCCCTAAAAAAACTTTTGCTTCAGCTCTCTCTATTTTATTAGTAATATTATAATCCATCACTTGATTTTTTTCTGCATATACTTTTATATTAGTAGTAATTTGTTGTTCATTATTACTCTCTGCTAAATCCTTTACTTGTACTTCATAAAACTTATTAACACTTTTTCCTGATTCTAATGTTTCTATTTCTATTTCCTTTTGTTTTAATTCAGTATCAAAATTATAACAATATTTGCCTGTTTCTTTATTATATTCCGCTTCCAATTCACCATAAACAGTACCTTCTGGAATAGTTCCAACAACCTTAACATTATCAATCTGTTTATCAGAAGTATTTGTCACTTTAATATTATATTTAATAAACTCTCCTTCATAAACAGTATCTCCATCTTTTAAAGTTGTATCCCCTCTTACTGGCACAACTTCTACTTTCAATCCATCCACATTTTCTGATGTAGTATTTAATGTATCTCCAACATTAGAAGCTACAATTTGTTCACTTTGGTTTGATACTTCTTCTTTATAATTTTCTATCTTTATTTGTTTATTTTTTTCTTCAACTTCTGTGCTTCCATCTAAAGTATATTGGTTTGCATATATTAAATTTACATTTTCTATTGCTCCCTCAATATCCTTTTTCAATATTACTGTAGCAGATATTTTTACATCTGTTATTAACCCCAATGAATTATCATTGTAACTAGTTTGCTCTCCTATTAAATTAGCTACAATCACTATATTTCCATTTTTATTTGTTTCCAAATATGGATCTTGCAATTCTAATCCATTTGCATAAACAACAGAACTATTTCCTAATATAACCTTTTCAACTTGACTTGGAAGCTCTATTTTTATTTTTGGATTTTTTAACATATTATCATTTATAGTATTTGCATTTGTATATACATCAAATGTGATTTCATTTTGTTGCTTATTTGTCCATTGATCATTATTTACTTCTAATGTTACATTTGTTTTTGAATCTTTTATATCAATCTTGTTTTCATATTCTTTACTATATACTTCTATTTCTTGCTCAGTTTCATTTATTGTCTCACTTCTTACCCCTATTAAACTTCCTACTGTCTTTATTTTAGAATTATTAATCTCTAACATGCTACTCTTAATTACTTTTGTATTTTCAATATTTAAAATACCCTCATTTTGAATATTACTTGTTTTTATTATTATAGCTTGTGGTTCATTTTCATAGTTGATTGTAACAGTTCCATCTTGTTCAAATTCTGTATCTTTATTAATTGTTGCAATTAAATTTTGATTATTATCTAATATACTAATTTCTCCATCTAATCCTAAAACTCTTGTTACATCACTTCTTCTTATTTTTGTACTTTTATAAACTAAATCTCCCTTATTCTCTACATCAATTTCTGTTTCACTATTATTGTTATTTGCTTTTACAAAATTATTATTTTCTAATATTTTTATTTTTTCTTGTGATTCCTTTTTACTAATTAATACACTTTGTTTTTCTGTATATACTGTATCATAATTTGTTCCATTAATTATATTTGATTTTATATATCCATTAGCTATATCTAGTGTATTATATGATATATTAGTTAATTCTCCAATATTTTCTTTAACTTTACCTGTAAGCTCATCTTCTGCACTTGCCAATCTATCATCTTCAAATAATGATGCTTTTACTGAAATTTTAATGTCTAATTCTCTTTCAATTGGTTGCTCTATATAAGTATCATAATAACAAATTACTAAATACTCGTCTTTAGCATCTTTGCTAGGTTCTGAACTACTAATTGGCTCTCCATTTTCATTTTCATTGCTAGCTTTAATTACAACTGTTCCTGTTGTGTTGTCATATTGATAGTTTTCTTGTATCTCTTCTGTTTTTCCATTTGTAGCTTCTGTACTTTTTGCAACCACCTTAACATCATATGGATATTTTCCATCAATTTGATTAAGTCCAATATTCAATTCACTTTCTCTAGTTGGAATGTATTCTCTTAACTCTTCTTCGTTATTTCCCACTTTTACATCGTATTGTATTAAAGTTCCTTTATCTTGATCTGATATATTATAGTTAATATATTTATCTAAATTAACTTCTAATTTCATTCTAGAGTTATCTGCACCAACACTAACATTTCTTATGAATTGCATAAAAAACAGTATGCTTAAACAAACTACTGCTAATAAAGTTGTACATAACACTATTTTCTGATAAATCTTATTTTTCATCTAGCTCCTCCTCTGCCCCTTTAAATACATCTAAAAATGGACTTATATATTTAAAATATTTATACTTTTCCTTACTATATATAGTACTTATTTTCGTTTTCAAAATCAATATAAGTTTTTTCCTGCTTAACCAAATATTACATTTTCCATCTGTAATACCTTTAGGGACAGTCATTTAGCCTTGTTTTAATACACTTTCTTTAAATTTTATTTACAATTTAATTACAAATTTCTCTTTTATATTACAAAAAACTCTCCAATTAGTTATTTGCGTAAAGAAAAAAGGATTAAATCTTTTCAGATTTAATCCTTTTTGGTTTTATATTATAAAGTCTTCTTTTTTATTATTACTACTCCAGCTCCTAAAATTACTAATGCTATTACTCCTATCATTATTGGTACAATAAATTCTAGATTAGCACCTGTACTTGGTGTTACGATTACTGTTTCTGCTATACTTTCGTCTGACTCTTTAGTTTCTTCTTGTCCTGGAATATAATTTCCTGGTGTTGAAATTGGTTTTGAACCTCCGTCCTTTGTCAATTCTGTAATTTCTGATTCATTGTCTAATGAAATCTCATCTGAATTTGATAGTACTTTAGAAACATTTAAATTTACTGTTGCTGATTCAGTAGGTTTTAATTTTTGTCCTTTTAGACTTTCTGTGTAAAGAATTGTCTTGTCAGCTATAGTTGAATCTTCATTCTCGTATACTTCTTTTGCAACAATGTTTTTAATTTCATCTAAGCTCTTTACAGTCCATTCTTTATTTTTCTCAGCTTCAAATCCCCAATTTTTATCTAAGTAATCTATAATTGATGTTGGTGTTATAGTAACTTCATTGCCTGATTTAATTCCATATTTATAAAAGTCCTCTGATACATAATCTAATTCACTATTATTAGTTACTTTTATTTCATATTCTACTTCAACTGTTGCTCCTTGAATTAACTCATTGTCTAGTTCTAATTTAACAAGTCCATTTTTTGGTGTAGTAGTACTTGATGGTCCCATATATGTTACATGATTTCTTTCTCCTGTAATATTTCCTTTTTCATCTATTGCCATATCTGCGATTACTTGACCATTTGCTAATGTAACTTTAAATGTATTTACTCTTTTTCTTAAAGCTAAATCTTGTCTTGCTCTCTCTACAATACCAAAATCTATATTTTTAATCTTAAAATCTGGACTTTTAAATTTATCAGTTGTTGGTTCTATTGTAGTTGTTGTTGTGTATTCTACACTAATTCCCATTGTTGGTGTTGTTGAATCCATTGTTTTAATTTTAGTAGCTGTTTTATTTGTAACTTTTGCAATTTCAGCATCGATTTTTTTCCTTGTATTATAATTATCAATTGCATCAGTATATCTAGTATCTACATCTGTTTTATACCATTCTTTATTTGTAACATTTGCATCAT
>OIYY01001123.1_pt1 | contig 15412 bp, 14 predicted proteins | sample 1588341 | NCBI WGS metagenome assembly OIYY01 (sample SAMN03283287) | human gut metagenome | biome: human-associated habitat; material: feces | host: Homo sapiens | place: Peru | collected 2012 | reverse complement strand
GCTACAAAGCTAAAGCCTACTATACTACCGGCACAGCCGGAAGTTTATTTAACAATTAAAATGTTCTAAACAGGTACCACCTGTAAAAAGGTTTTTTCTTCTATACCTTTATAAATATATTATATTACGAACTTGTATTTTTGTCAAACAAACGGTTATTTTATGTTAATCTTTTTGTCTATAATATATTGGGGTCTTTGTTTAGTTTCATCATAGATTCTACCAACATATTCTGACATTATCCAAATAGATAATAATTGAACTCCTGCAAAAAATGTTATTGCAACCATCATAGAAGTCCATCCAGCTGATAAATTAGGAGAATGACAAGCAAAAGAAACTAATGCATATATTAATAATATAATTGATATTACAATTGAGAATATTCCTAAAGCACCAACTAATTTTAAAGGTTTTGTTGAAAAACTAATTATACCATCTGAAGCCAATTTTAACATTTTCTTTAATGGATATTTTGTTTCTCCAGCAAATCTTTCTTTTCTTTCATACTCAAATGGTGCTTGTTTATATCCAACCCAGCTGAATAATCCTCTTAAAAATTTATTGTGTTCTGGTAAAGAATTTACAGTATCTACAACTTTTCTATCAACAAGTCTGAAATCTCCTGTATCTTTTGGAATTTCAACATCCGACAATGCATTTAAAGTTTTATAGAACATTTTTGCTGTAAATAATTTAAATGCACTCTCCCCTTCTCTTGATTTTCTTTTTCCATAAATTACTTCATTTCCTTCTTCCCATAACTTTAACATATCTGGTATTAGTTCTGGTGGATCTTGAAGGTCTGCATCCATTATAACTATTGCATCACCTGTTACATATTGAAGCCCTGCTGTTACTGCAGCTTGATGTCCAAAGTTTCTTGAAAATGATATAACTTTAACATCTGTATCTTTTTTTGCAATATCTTCAAGAATTTCTAATGTTTTATCTTTACTTCCATCATTTACAAAAATTATTTCATGATCATAATTTTCTAATTTCACTAAATTTTCTTTTACTCTTTTGTAGCATTCTTCTGCAACTTTTTCTTCATAGTACATTGGTATTACTAGTGTTACTTTTTTCTTTTCCATTTTGAATTTTTCCTCTCTTTTCTTAGATATTTATATCCCCATATTTATATTTTTATATGTAATAAATTACTTATTTTTTTTGTTTTTAAATACAAATATTTTACTAAACACATAATTAGAAACTATAATAACTATTTGTGATATTATCTTTATTATTTTATCGTTCATATGTAAAACAGTTACGCCCAACCACATTATTAACATATCCATTACAAGTGTTGTAACTCTTGCTAAAACAAATTTACTTGCTTCTTTTATTTTATTTTTTTCTTTACTTTCAAATACATATTTTCTATTTGTAAAATATGCAAATGTTACACCAGCTATCCATGATAAGATATTTGCTATTTGTAATTGTACTGCATTTTCAGGGTTTAAAAAAGTAAATACAGCAACATAATATACTATCAATGAAATTACTGTTGTTAACACACCAAAAATTAAATAATTTATTATTTCTTTATATTTTTTATATAGTTCGTTTATTTTTTCCATTTTATACTATTCCTTTTTATTTTTGTACATACTTATATAATACAAAATTATAAATTTCATATTATATAAGTATTTGTCTTTTTAATATTTTTTATAGCATATATTTCTATCTACATTTCCTAAAACTCCACTAACTTGTCCTTTACTTGTATATTGCCAAATAGAATATTTTCCATTATAGCCAGGATTATTGTCTCTATAACTTGCTATCCAAGTATCATATGCAGATAATTCTGACATATTTAAATAATTATATGCCCAATCTACGTTACAATAAACAATTGGTCTATATCCAGCATTTTGTATAGTTTCACAAAAAGCTCTTGCTATGCTTGTACGAGTATTTTTATCTAAATTTTGAGTTCTAGGTATATCATTTGGATTCTCCAAACCAGGTGCTTCTATGTCAATTGCTATTGGGTAATCAATTTTATAATTTCTAACTCTTTCTAATACCCAATATGCTTCTTCTCTTGCTTCATCTACATTTATTGCCTGTGTAACAAAATAAACCCCAACAGGAACTCCAGCTTGTTTAGCTCCTTGCATATTTAATTTATAATATGGGTCTTCATTTAGTGTTCCTCTTGAACCATAGCCTCTAAATCCTGCTCTTATAAAAGCAAAATCTATTCCATCTCTTTTTACAAGTCCCCAGTTAACACTTCTGTTATAAACGCTTACATCTATCCCTTTATATTGTCTTTTTTCTTTTTTAGGAACTAGACGTATTCTTAGTGCCTCTATTCTCTTTCCTTGTCCAACTGTTCCAGCAGTTTCGCCATCCATATACCAGTCAGACCAACCTTTGTCTTGTATATGTACTTGATATTCTACGGTATATTTATCTAAGTTTTCAAGCATTATTTCTATTGCTTCTATTCTGTAAGATTTCCCTGATGTTCCTGCCATTGAACCATTTTGTTGCCAATTTTGCCACCCTATATTTTGTACATGTGCTCTATATAATATTTTTGCATCATCTGGTGCATTAATTAAATTAATATTTAATGCTTCTACTCTATAAGATTTTCCTGATGTCCCTGCCATAGTACCATCTTTTACATAGCCTTGCCATCCTATGTTTTCAACATGAGCCCTATATTGTACATGCAATTGTCTATCAATATATATTCTAGCTGCTGTTTGTTCTAATACTTCACCGTTTGAAGCACATAACACCAATTTGATACTATGTTCTCCTTCTGTCATATTTGATGAATCAATTGAAAATTCAAAACCTGGATTTGGATTTTCTTTATCTGTTCCATATCCTTTTTCATTCATTGCTGATATTACATCATCTCTTTTTTTATAAGTTACTGCTTTTTCATCTATTTGTGTGCTATCAACATATGCTTTTATTTTAGTATTAGAAACATTTGACATTTTCCATCCAATAACATTTATACTTGAAGGATTATAGAATGTTTGTTTATCACTTAAATTTTGTAAAGTAATTATTGATTTTTTTACTTTTGGAACAATTTTTATTTGTATTGCTTCTAATCTCAATGACTGTCCCTGTGTGCCAGCCATTTCCCCATCTGTTTTCCAGTCTTGCCAACCTATATTCTGTACATGTACTCTATACTTAACAGAATATTCTTCTGTTGATTCTAATTTTATTTTTATTCCTTCAAGTCTATAGCTTAGCCCTTGTGTACCAGCCATTTCTCCATCTGTTTTCCAGTCTTGCCATCCTATATTTTGTACATGAACTTGATATTTTATTTTTAAATTAGAATCATTATTTCCAATTAGTTTTATATTAATTCCTTCTAGTCTATATGACTTTCCTGATGTTCCAGCCATTTCTTCGTTTTTAACATAATCTTGCCATCCTATGTTTTCAACATGTGTCCTGTATGTAACACCAAGTTTATTTTCGTCTTCTGACAACAACATCATAGCATCTTGATTTTCATTTACTGTACTTTCGCTTACTGTACTATTGTCTATGCTGTTTTCTACTTCTGTATTATTGGTAATTTCATTACTAGTTGTATCACTTTCAGTCTGATTTTTATTTTCTATTTGATTTTCATTTTTAGAAGTATTGTTTTCTATAATTTCATTTTTTTCTGTTTCATTAGATATTTCATTATCATTAGTATCATCACTAGTGTTTTCATTTTCGATTTTGCTATTTGTACAAACATTTTCTGTTAAATTTGCCTCTACATTATTTTTAACTTCGCCAGCCATTGTTACATATAAAATATTACAAAATATATTAGAAATCATTATTAAAACAATACTAATTGCAAATAATTTTTTAGTCATAAAACATCATTCCTCTCAACTTTTTTTCACAAAATTAACACATTATTTAAAAATTAAAATTTTATGAATACAAATTAATTTTATATTTTTTTATGCACATAGTCAATATTTTTATTTTAAATTTTACTGTATAAATATACCAATAATTTTCCCAGATGAATATTATGGAAGATTAGGAAAGTTTTTGTTAAAAATCTAATACTTAATAATTCTCCGTCTGGTTTTGAATAGCTAATCATTCTATTCTTTTTATAGTCTGGAAATTTTTCTTCAAGCCAATTAAATAGTTTGTCATATTCGTCGCTTATGATTTTATAATCTAATTTTTTAGTTGAGAAAGAAATTAACCAAACTATGTATCTTGTAAAATGTGTTTTTATAATATCATAATTTTTTTCAAGTAGTCCCTCATCTTTTACCATATCATAGCAACTATTTAATAATTCATATACTTGCAATTGTGTGATATTTTTTTGTGTTGTATTTGATACACTTGAAGTATTGAAAAACCAGTTATATCCAATGTAAGGTATTATTTTTATTTTGTCACTAATCAACATTGCTTTTAAGTTAAAATATATATCTTCACCTAAATTGACACTCAAAAATTCTATATCGTTGTCAATTAAATATTGTTTTTTATATGTTTTTGCCCAAGGAGCCATTATCATGAATTTTGACCATTCTGTTTCTTCTAATTTCATTTCTTTTATTATTTTTCCGTTTTCGTTTGGTCTTCTATATCCTCCAAGTACAACATCATAATCACCTTTTTCCGCTTCTGTAATAAATGTTTCTATATAATCACTATCTAAAAAATCGTCATTATCTATAAACATTATATAATCCCCACTAGCTTTTTTTATACTTTCATTTCTTGTTTTAGAAACACCCTTATTCTCTTGATTAATTGCTATAATCTTATCTGGATATTTATTTTGATATTCTTCTATAACTTTTTGAGAATTATCCTTTGAGCCATCATTTACGACTAATATTTCAAAATTTGTATATGTTTGATTTAAAATACTATCTAAACATTTTCCTATATATTTTTCTGAATTATATACTGGAATTATTAATGTTACTTTTTTCATTTTATATTTCATTCCTTTCTCAAAGTACAAATATGTGCTTTTACAAAATCAATATTGTAATTATTTTTCAATTTTTTCTTTATTAAATATAACCCTCAATTTAATATTTGTATAAATTGTATATATTAAAAATTGCATTGCCATAATTAAAAGATAAGATATTACAGCACCATTAATTTGTCCTGCTCTTGTACAAGCATTTGCCACAATATATGCAAAAATAGACATTACAATATAAATAATAAATTGTGAAAATGTTTCTCTTACTGTTGTTAAAATAGAAGAATATATTACTCCTATTGTATATAATGTAGATGCTATTATAATTATAAGTAATCCTAATCTATATGCACTTAAATCTAATCCATAAATCAATCCTAACACTTGTGTTCCTAGTGAATACGCTAAAATTGATGATATAACTCCAACTCCCAAAATATACATAATTAGTTTTAATGCTAATTTGTTTAGTCCCTTTAAATTTTTTTCTTCATATAATACAACTATTTGGTTCAAATATGGATGTATTAAAAATTGTGCAACTAGCCCTATAACAGTTGCTGGCATTACTATAATTCCAAATATTGTCTGGTAATTGTTTTCTAAATAGCTGTCTATAGCATATTTAGGTGCATTTAATACATACATTCCTAAAAATGAAATAGCAAATGTAAAAAATCCGGCTTTGAATATTTTTATTATATTTTCTTTTTTTACTGGTAATTTTAAATCTACATATTTAATTCCATTTTTTAAATCATAAAATATAAGTATTAGTAAACTTACTAATATTATTGATATTATTGATACTATCATATTTTTTGTAATTAAATCAATTGCTACAAATGCTATTACAGAAATTAGTGATTTAAAAAATAAAGATTTACCCGCAATATCAAGTTTTTCATTTTTTTGTAATATTCCATATATTACATCACTAAATGCTTCTAATGCTTTATATATTGTTAATAATAAAAATACTGTTGATTTAAAAATATCGTATTCTCTTATAACACTAAATAATATTACTAATATTAGCATTGAAACAGTTGTTATTATTCTATTTATTATGTATTCTTTATCTGTTATACTTTTGTCAGGTTCTGTTACTTGATAAATTCTACCTGCATATACACCTATAATATAAATTATACATGCTGTTGAAAATGCAATTGTAAATATTCCTGCATTATCTACTCCATTTATACGCGTAACTGCTATCATAAAAAATAGTGAGTTAAATGCATTAAAGCCTGTTCCTAATATATTCCATATAAAATTTTTTCTAAATTGTATTTCTTTTTTCATTATTTCTCCTACCATTTTATATCTATTTTCAATTTATCTATTGCAAATCTATATAATCTAATATATACCATAGGCATATTCCATTTATATAATTTTGAAATTCCCCATAATCCTATATTTTTAATTCCTTTTTTTGCACAATATCCAAATTTTAAATATGGTGATTTTCGCCAAGTTGAAAAATTATCGTCTAGATATTTTATTGTTTCTTTTAACATTTTTTTGATATCTATTGATTTGTCATAAGAAGCTCTATACATAACAGATGTTCCTAAATGTATAAATGCTAATAAGTCTAATAGATATTTCATACTTTCATACTTGTTTTGCTCAATATATAGCTGTTTCAAGTCTAGTAGATATTTCTTAAAATTTATTACATCTTGCTCATTTACATTATGTATTTGTGAATCATATCTTAGAAAATAATGATATAAAACATCTGGTACAAATGCTATTTTTTGTATTTTTGTATAACTACTTGCTAAAAAGATCATATCATTAAATCCTCTGAAATTAAGGAATCTTAAATCTTTTACTTTTTCTAATTTGTATATTTTATTCCAAGGTGCTGGATTTATAAATAATACAAAATCATCTTTTCCATCTACTTCTTTAGCACACTTTCCGAATTGAGTCATATTAGTTGACACTACTTTCCCTGTATCTAAATCTATTCTTTCAAATCCACATACAGCCATATCTGCATCATTTTCTTTAGCTGCATTATACAATTTCTCTGCCCAGTCAGGAGTAACATAATCATCTGTATCAACAAATGTAACATATTCTCCTGTTGCTCTTTCTAATCCATAATTTCTTGTTGTAAATTCTCCCCCATTTTCTTTGTGAAATGCCTTTACTTTTTCCGGATATTTTTGTGCATACTCATCAATTATTTTAGGTGCTGAATCTGTTGAACCATCATCAACACATATTATTTCTATTTCTTGTAATGTTTGTCCAACAAGTGCATCTAAACATCTTGGCAAATACTTTTCAAGATTATATACTGCTGCTACAATTGATAATTTATATTGTTTCATCTTTTCCTCCATTAACTTCTTTACTATGATTTTCTAGAGCAATATAATGGTCTAAGTCTTTCAATTTTTCACTTAAAACTGTAATTCTTATATTATCTACAAAGTTTTGTATAAGTAAAAATCCTATTATAACAAAGAATACAAAATTTACCGGTGCCATAAATCCTAATTTACTTGAAATATATTCTACTCCATTTGAAAATACACTCATCAATATTAGTAATATGCATCCTATCATCCATATAACTGCATTCATTACTTTTAATTTTGATTGTTTTATTTTTCTTATACATAGTATAAAAGATATTACAGATAATACTATTAATATTATTCTTAATGTTAGTGTCATTTTTTTATCATTCCCTTCTTTATAACCTATTTATTTTTTTGTTATAGCTCTTATAAATATTATAGAGAAAAACATATTTATCATATATTCAACGGATTTTATTGGGTTTAAATAACTTTCTCCAAATTCTCTTTCTTTCATTTCAACTTGTACTTCTTCTATCTTTATTTTCTTTTTTAGAAAATAAACTAAAGTATCAGGCTCTGGTGTCAAACTAGCATTTTTGACAAATTCTACAATTGTTTTTCTGTCATATGCTCTCATTCCTGATGTAGGGTCTTTTATTGTTTTTCCTGTTGTTAATTTTATAGCTGCTGTTAATAAATTACTTCCAAACATTCTCATTGAATGTGGTTTCTTTTGATTTACAAATCTAGAGCCTATTGCAATATTAGCACCATTTTCTATACTTTTTACCAAACCTTTTAGATATTTTGCTTCATGTTGCCCGTCTCCATCAAATTGAATTGCTACATCATAATTATTTTGATATGCATATTTCATTCCTAGTTGTATTCCACTTGTTAACCCATAATTAACTGGTAATGATAACATATTAAAGTTGCTTTTTCTACACACTTCTTCTGTATTATCTTTTGAACAGTCATTTATTACAATGTAGTCATAATCTGTATTTTCTTTTACATCTTTTACTGTTTTTTCTATATTTAAAGCTTCATTATATGCTGGAATTATTATTAATACTTTCATTTCTACTTTCATTCCTCTCTCAGTATACTAGACTAGTTGAAATTATAATTTTTCAACACTTTAATGTTTTTATTTCTTACTTAAAACAATTACTCCTGTATCTTCATAAAATACATTGTATTTGCTGGAATTCTTGTCAATTTCATCATTAGAATTAAAGCAAATGTAATATTGTTTTTCATTATTTTCAAGCCATTTTTCTACATCAAGTTCAACAGGTGTTTGAAGTAATAACATATCATTTGTTTCTGTAATTTTTCCAATATTGCTTGTCCACATTCTTTGTAATATATTACCATAAACTTCAATTTTATTTTTATCATTCTCTTTTTCTTTTAAGTACTTAATTGCTTTTATCTGCTCACTACTTAAAATTTTGCCATCTCCTTGTAAAATTGAATAATTAAATGTATATAAGTTTGTATATGAACCTAAAGTCCCATTTGGATTAAATAATACATTTTTTTGTTGTAACTTTGTATCAAACCCAAGTAAAGAAGCTCCTATTATTGCAATATAAACAAATATAAATGAATACGCTAATATTTCTTCTTTTTTATCTATTAATTTATACAATGCTTTTACAGTCATCATCATTGTTAAGATACTTATTAAAAAATAAGTTTTAAAGTAATAATATGATGATACTTTTCCTTTTAATCCTAAATAAAATAATGCTAAAGTAAATACTGCTGTTATTATAAATAATATATTTAAAAAGCAATTTTTCTTATTTTTAATCTTGTCAAAACAAAAATATAGTACAAATGGTATTATAAATATAAAGTTTGAATACAAATCTCTATACATAAATCCCTCTGAGCTAATATGACTTGCATCAACATCATTTGACTGTAATAATGCTGGTAATACAAAATATGATATTCCTAATATTGTAGGTATTACTAATAAAATTATTACTTTAAATATATTTTCTTTTGTAAATATAGATAATATATTTTTTGTTTTTCTATTTTTTATCATGTCAAATAATATATATAATCCAACTGCTGCATAAATTACTGGTGCAAAGAAATAATATGAGAAGAATATTCCAAATAGTAATAAAAACATATATATATATTTAAACATTTTATTTATTTCTGAATCTATAATATATGGTGCAAATGCTACAATTGAGGTCATCATTAATATTCCTACAGTTAAATATGCAAAACCAAATAATACACTATTTAATGGATAACCACATATAAATAGTACAGCAAATATAAATGCAATTATTGATTTTATTATACTGTTCTCTTTTTTTACAATTCCTATATAAAACATTACTGATATTAAATACAAAATTGATAAGTCAAATATTATAAATAAACAATAGAAGTTTGATTCAGATACAACAAAATCCATAGTATTAAATAATATTTCTGTATTTAAAGATGCTCCTGGCATACTGCAATTCCATTGTAATGATTTATTATCATAAATTTCTTTTGCCGCAGAAAAATGAACTGCAGGATCTGTTGTTTGATATTTTACTGAAAATGGTAATCCATATTGTTTGTATCCAATTGTACAAACCACAATAAGTAACAATACTAAAAATACAACATCTTTTATTTTTATATAATATTTTTGAATTTGTTTATTTTTGCAAATTCTCCAAATAATAATTGCACTTAAAATTAAATTTATAATTGAAAGTGTTATTAGTGTAAGTTTTAATCTTAACACTAATAATATAAAACCACAAAACAAATTAAATGCTAAAAATATTACTGCTGTAAGCGGTATCCAAAATAATATATTTTGTTTCTTATCAGTTTTTCTTACCAATATTACTGATACAAATAATATCAATGATATTATTATATATATAATTCCCATCATTTTTTCTCCTTATATTTTTATACTTTTGCTGAAATTTTTTTCTTTAATTTTTTTGTATTATTATCAATTAAAACTGTACTTAATATTGCAAATATACTAGTTACTACAGTTGCAGATAACATATATGTCCATATTGTCAAATTATTTTTGAAATAGAATACCAATAATTGCTGTATTGGGAACGCATAAATATATAATCCATAAGAAAAATCACCGATTTTTCCAAGAAAATTTTTACTAAATTTAAATGTCCCTAAATACATTATTATATATGGCATTGTTATTATTAAAGCATATTTTGTTACATTTAAGTACATACCAGTAAACAATATTATAACTGCAAATACAAAATATGGAAAGCTCATTTTTATTTTATCTTTATATAAATAAATACTTGCACCAATAAAGAAATACATTGCTAATTTTACAAATTGACTTATTTCCATTATAACTCCAATATGTGTTAAACATCCTAAAACTGGTTTTAACGGTATACTTAATACATATGTTACAATACTTACTCCTGTTAAAGCAAGCATAGCTTTTTTATTTTTTAATACTGTACACATTGATAATACTATTAATACTATATACAAAATAAATTCATGTTTTAATGTCCACAAAGAGCCATTTATAGCTCCTGGATATGGATTATTTGCAAATACTCCCTCTATTGAATATGCAGTATTTCCAAATAAATTAATATTTTGTTCTAGATATTTCCATACACTTGCGTTTTTAAAGTAATCTACTATATTTCCTTGATATACCATTGGGCTCAATACAAAAACCGTTAATAACAGCATAACAATTAATGCAGGAAATATTCTTACAATTCTTTTTAATATAAATTCTTTCATATTTTTGCAATGTAATATACTTTGTGTAATCATAAATCCACTTAATATGAAGAAACCAATTACTGCTATTCCTCCTAATGTCTCAGTTCTTAATACTTTACTAGTTATTACATCAGATGCACCAATTCCAAAAAATATTGGGTATGAATGTGCAACTATTACAAATAAAGCTAATATTATTCTTATATAATCAAATGTATTATTTTTTCTGTCATATCTCTCTTGCAGTGTTTGTTCTTGTTTTAATTTTTCTGTATCTATTTTCATTTTACCTTATCCCTTTTATTTATATATTTTGTATTTCTTTTATTAATTCTTCTGGTTTTATTATTATATTTCTTGAATTTATTCTTTCTTTTGCTTTCTCGTAATATGAGTTAAGCTCTTCTTGTCTTTCCTTATAGTTTTCCTGTTTTGCAGGAACTCTATACAAAGATGTTGTTTTTGGCACATATAAATATGTGTTTTCTGTAGAATATCTTTGCCACATCTCCCAGTCTTCTAAATTATCAAGTTCTAAATCAAAACCACCGAATTTTTCATATATACTTCTTTCAAACATAACAGCTTGAATTGGAAATAAGTTTATATCTAAAAGTCTAATTCTAGAAAATGGTCTATTGTGAACTACAACTCTTGATTCTTCAACATATTCATATTTTGGTTCTCTTGATTTTACTTCTATTTTTGTTTCAAAAGATGTTGAATATGCAATTTTATATTCAATATGTTTTTCTAATGCTTGTACCAAAGTTTCAACATGGTCAGCAAAGAATAGGTCATCATCATCCAAGAAATTTAAATATTTTCCACTTGATAATTCCATTCCCAAGTTTCCAACTTTACATCTTCCCTGTTTTTCTCCTGTTGCTTTATATACAATATTTAAATCTGAGAATTCTTCTTTTATCATTTTCTCTGATTTATTTTCTCCGTCTTCTACTATTACAACCTCAATATTCTTGTATGTTTGATTTCTTAAAGATATAAGAGTTTCTCTTAAAACATTTGGTCTTCCACAAGTTCTAACAATAACTGAAACTAAAGGCTCATTTTCCAATTTTGTTTCTATTGGTTCAAAATCTCCTTGTCTTACATATTCATAATCAAAATATACAAATTTAGGTTCAAATTTTGAAAAATATTCTTTGTTTTCTGGTTTATTTCTCCATCCTGTATAATATGTTGTATATTTTAAATTTTTAAAATATTGTTTTACTAAATTTCTTTTTGCATATCTAAATGGAGTTGAACCTTTTAATACTCTATAAAAATGTTTATACCAAGCTAATCTTTGTCTTAAAGAACCATATTTTCTCCTTAAGTTAAGATTATTAATTATGCTGTTATAATATTGAACCGGTTTTACTTCTCCTGCTTCTTTATAGCAATAGTGAACGACCACAGATTTTGGAACATATTTAATTTTATATCCATGTAATCTAACATTCCAACTTAAATCAACATCTTCTGCATACATGAAAATATTTTTATCAAATCCACCAACTTTTTTAAAAACTTCTCTTTTAGCTACAAAACATGCTCCAGATGCCCATGTTGTTTCTCCTGTTAAAATATTATACATTTTTGGATGCTCATATGGTTTTTGTCTACATTCCCACATTCCAAAATCATTTGTAGAATTTTCAATTGATTCTTTTAATTCATACATTGTATCTTCCATTAATTCTGTATCAGGGTTTAAGAAAAATACATATTCAGAATTTCCCTTTTCAAATCCATAGTTATTGGCTTTTCCAAATCCTAGGTTTTGGCCTGTTACTACAAGTTCAATTTTACCCAAGTTTGTGTTTTGACTGCGTTCTATTACATAGTCTTGCGTTCCGTCTTTTGAGCCATTATCTACTATATAAAGGTTGATGTTTTTTTTATCAAAATTTGTTTGCCTTTCGATACTGTCAATACAGTTTTTCATCCATTTTTTTGAATTATATGTTACTATTACTATATCAAATTTCATTGTTAATTCCTTTCATTTTTATGATTTATATCAAATTTATTGAAATTTCAAATTTATTTCTATTTCATAATATATTGTTTTTGAAAATACCGCGTAAGCGACCAAACGAACGAATGTGAGTGCAGACTGGAGCAATCTACATACTAGTATTTTTAAAATATGGAGATTGCGACACCAAGGTATGAAAAACAATATAATATCAAATTTTCAAATATAAAACCCTAAAATATAACTATTAAAAATCCCTCTGATTTTGATTTTCATTTTGATTTTCTTCTATACTTTTTGGTCTTCTGCCTTCTGGTTCCTTTTTTAATAATTTTATATCAGCATAACTTAAATTTCTAGTAATATCAAACATATCTTCCAAATGTTCCTTTGCCATCAATTCTTTTTCAGTTAGTTTATGCTCTATTTCTTCATTTGCATTGATATTAAATGGCATTGAAATTCTGGCAATAACAGGTATAAAAATTGGGTCTTTTTTTATTTTAGGTACTACTTTTGCTGCATCAATATCTATTGCAACATTTGCATACTGTATGGCTTTATCCTTATCATTTTTTATCATTGCAATTTTTGAAAGTTCATAATAGCTATCTGCAGAAAGTTCTTCATCATCCAATGTTTCCATAAAATATTTTTCAGCTTCTTCTAATTCTTTATATATCAATGCAATTTCAGCTAATGAATACTTTGAATTATAAGAAAGTGAATTTATTTCTGCTGCTCTTTCATAACATATTTTTGCGTTTTGGAAATCGTTTAACATTGTATATGCAATTCCTAAATTATAGTTTATTTCAAAACTTAATGGGTTGTATTTTAAAGCATTTTGATACACATTTACTGCTTCTTTGTACATTTCTTTTGATATTAAAATGTCTCCAAGTAATTCTGTTGCTCTATAATAATCTGGTTTTTTATTTAATAAATTAAATAGCATTTCTGCTGCTTCTTCAGGCTTTTCTAAATTATTTAGCAATTCTGCAATTTTATAATATGAGTCATAGTCTTGTTTATTTGAGTCAATTGCTTGTACATATTCATCAATTGCTTTTCTCATTCCACCTTCTAGTTCATAAATTTCTGCTAACATTTTATGTCCTACATAATTTTCTGGATATTTACTTACCAAGTTAATTAATTGTTCTTTTGCTTTTTTGTTGTTTCCTAGTTTTAAATATATTTTTGCTTTTAATACATTTAAGATTTGTATTAATGGTATTTGTTTTTTATCTAATATCATTATGGCTATTGGTATTAATATTGCTAATATGTATTTTATTATTGTTAAAAATGGTCCAAATTCTATTTTTTTGAGTACTTCTACAAAATTTAGTGATATTCCTATTGCTTCAACTATTAAAATTCCAATATAATTTGTATCATTTTCCTTAAACATTTTTAAAAACATATATACAAATATTCCAAATGCCAATATTGTAAAGATTAATTGTTCTAAAATCATGTTTTTCTCCTTTTATGTTGTTAAAAATTTTACATTTATTATGTCTGTTTTTTCTATAATATTTTATTTCATTTTTTGTCATTTGTCCAGTATTTTTGTATAATTTTCGAATTTCTGTTTATAATAATGTTAGGAGGTTTAAAACACATGGAAAATCAAAATTTAAATATTTTAGATGAAGTTAATAAAGGTGCGACTATGGGAATGGATGCAATTTCATATGTTTCAAAAAAAGTTGAAGATAATGATTTTAAACAAGTTTTAGATACAGAATATAATAAATATAAAGATATTTCTAATAGAGTAAATAATTTATATGATAATTATAGTAGTAAAGAACCTCACGAAACAAATGCTATGAACAAAATGATGACTTGGTATGGTATTCAAATGAAAACTATGGTTGATGATACTACTTCTAAGCTTTCTGAATTGCTTATGCAAGGTACTAATATGGGTATTATTGAGGGTCGTCGTTTGCTAAATCAGAATCAAAATATTGAACCTGATGTTAAAGATATTTTGAATGATTTTGTTGTTATGCAAGAAGATAGTGTTGAGACTTTGAAAAAGTATTTGTAATTATTAAGCAGCCAATAAAATATTGACTGCTAACTTTTGCTTTTCCTAATATTTATGCTAAAAAGATTTTTATTTATCTTCTAAATTGATTTTTTCAATTTCTTCATTTGTTAGTCCTGTAAATTTAATTATCTTATCTATTGGCATATGTTCTTTTAACATTTCTTTAGCTATTTCTATTTTTCCGTTCTTTTATTCCTTCCTTTTTGCCTTCTTTTTTTCCTTCTTTTCTTCCGTTCATATCTTCCTTTTTGTATTCCGTTCTTCTTTTCCAGCTT
>OIYY01001120.1_pt1 | contig 15436 bp, 16 predicted proteins | sample 1588341 | NCBI WGS metagenome assembly OIYY01 (sample SAMN03283287) | human gut metagenome | biome: human-associated habitat; material: feces | host: Homo sapiens | place: Peru | collected 2012 | reverse complement strand
TATACTGACAAACTGATACATTCAAAGGTTCTCTGTCACAAGCAGCGAGCACAGCCTTAAAGTGTTTGGCTTCTTTTCTTGACAGGCGAATTGCGACAAAATCCTTGCTGCCTTGAGTATCAACTTTCAAAGCAAGATGTCCGGAATCTGTCTTAATGACCTCAAGCGCACCGGCTGCCATGATTTTGTTATGACGGCGGTAGCGCTTTCCCATGCACATAATATCCGTTAAGGAGCGTTGCTGATTCGTAACCCGGAAGCTGAGTATAAAGCACATAATACACAGCAGGACAGTGGTGAGGAGACTCATTCCTCATCATCCCCCTTGCCCGACGAATCATCCACTTCCTGTTCCGATGCCGCTCTCGCCATATCGAGATGAATAAGCTTCGCGCCGGTTTTAGTCTCCGCATTGCTTACCCCTTTCTGAGCTGATGCCTGAACAACTTTCTGCTCAACACTCACGAGATTGTCTTGCGTGAGAGTATCATTCTCATCCGCGCAAAATAGCAAATTGTATGTTCCGCCGATATGGTAGTTGCGTTCTTTCGGTTTAACTTGCAGGAAGATGTCCAACCTTCCGTTCGTATCAATGTACTCGCCATTCTCATCTACCGGAATGAAACGCCATGTCTCCACCGTGCCAAGTCCGGAGCGAGATTCATCTGCGCTGACAGCCAAAGCCGTAATTTTACGATACTTGCCTTTTTTCTCGTTCTGGATGGCTTCGAAGAGTTGCATACCGAAGTAAGTTGCAATAATCAGTGCTGCACCGAAAGTTCGAATGTTTTTGGTCGAAATGGCAAACACCACACCAACCACAACAGCCAAAATTACAGCGATGATGTATTTGATTTTTTGGGTGGCTAACATATCATTATCGTTATTCATATCTCAAAATAAAGCAGAAGCCTGTCCGATGCAATATCAGACAGGCTTAGAGGCTTTCAACATTTTTTATGAAGAACGCCCGCCTGCTCGTTCCCCTTTCCTGCAAAATTCTTACTGAGCGGTGTTAGTAGTCGAGCCGGAGCCGCTGGCTTCCAGCAAACTCTGAATGGTGCCGTTGGCAAGGTCTGCGCTGGACAGAGGCACTTCGTATTCCTGCCCATCCGCCGTATGAATCTTGGCGTAGAAGTCGATGGTGACATCTCCGCTCAAATCAATACCACTCAGGGCGTCCTCGCCGAGAGCAGATGCAGCCTGCTGGGAAGTGACAGTCTGCTGCGTGGTTGTCACAGGTGGGATGCCGACCTGTGTGCCGGTAATAGAGGTCAGAATGCCATTTACGCCGTCATAGAATGCCGGGACAAAGGCATACATAGCACTGCAAGCGGCAACGACAGCAACCAGCACACCTACAGCAACTACACCAGCCTTAGACTTCTTCTTTTCGGTAGGCGCAGGAGCGGTATACGGCTGTACTGCGGGAGCAGCCTGCGGTGGCGTAGGCATCGGTTGCGGAGCCGGTTTTGGAATCGGTGCAGGTGCCTGAGTCTTTTCCTTTTTCGGCTTCTCTTTCTTTTCTTTGTTGAAGAAAGACTTCTTCGGTTTTTGTTCCGGAACGGGTGCGGTAGGTTGTGCCTGCTGGGATTCAGGTTGAGCCTGCACAACTTCCTGCTGTGCAGGCTGCTCGGCAGGCTGCGGTGCGGGAGCGGCAGGGTTATGCAACTGGTTGATGAATTGCTGTACATTCGGTTGCCCGGCGGGCTGCTGCATCGGCATTTGAGCCGATTCCTGCGGCTGCTGGTATTCCTCCTGTTCAGGTGCAGAAGGCTCAGTATATTGCTGAGGAGGTTCCGGTGCGGGTGTGGGTTCGGGCATCGGCTCTCCCTGTGGCGCAGGAGTCGGGTTTGAGACTCGATTTTTCGCAATCAGAGTATCGACAACTTCCTGCTTGACCTTGCGCACCGTGCCATCGGGCAAGATAACGCAGCGGTCTTCATAGACATCGACTTGAATTTTTTCACCGTTGAAGGTCGTAGTGACCCTGCCAACGGTCTGACCATGATTCTGAATATCAGCCATGACCATTTACTCCTTTCTATCGAAACTTGAAAATCGAAACAATGGCATTTGCAGCGTTCTGTGTCACGCCTTGCATGGATACAGGAAGATATTCCAAGAGGAATCCCCTAGGCAATATTCCCGTTGTGGTCTGAAAGGCAAACCAAGCCGTAAATACCAGCAGCAGCATCCAGATGCAAAAGTAGAACGGAATGCCGAAGCGACCAAGGAAAATCCAGAAACCACCGGAATCGGATTTCTTTCTATTGCAGCGAGGGCATGCTGCTGTAAGGTTATGTATACTGTTGATGTTTCCGTTGGGGACAAGGATGCGGTAAGCACGATGCTTGTTTGCAAGGTGGATAGATACGATATGGTCTACCTGCATCGTCTTGCGCAGCATAATACGCCCGCAGTACGGACACATATAGAATTTTCCGAATGCGCCGGGATGTGCTTTGATGAACTGATACCGATAATCGTCCGAGCGCTCATAACGAGAATTAGCCATTGTGCTTCTCGTGGGCACGCTCTGCGGCAGCACTCCAAGAATGGGCGGGCGGAGCCTTGCGAGTCGGAAATCCTTCCGGCAGATGGTCCGGGAATTTCAAGCCGTCCGAGGTGGTGCCGCTGTTCAGCTTTTCCCACTCATTTTCCCATGCGGCAAATTCAAGTCCATGCGTTTTTTCCCACATAGAGAGCTCACCATAGGACATTCCGCCCATATCGGCGAGCTTTGCACGCATGTTCAGACCTGCTGCACTGGTAACGGCACGATTGTTCTGCTTCATTTTTTCTTCCTCACGTTTCATTTGTTCACGCTGTACTTTGGTTCGGGCATTGCTGCGCTGTGCCGCGTTACGGCGATTCTGGTTGTAGCATACCGGGCAGAAAAGGCGGTTCCCTTTCGCCATGATAGGGGTTCCACAGATTTTGCAGTGGACGATTTTACCAATTTCACTTGCCATAATTCGCTCCTCCTATGAAGCGTTGTGTTGCATAAACTGCAACTTTAATTAGAGGTACTTCGAGACCCTTACGACCACATTCCAAAGTCGCAAGGTTCTCACGAACATCTATTAAAAACAGTCGTAAGACTGTGATTTTATTAAAACTGCATATTTTACATAGCTGTTTTTTGGTGTGCTCTAAGACCCCTGTACCGCCAACATAGGGGGCAAGGTTCTTTGCGCTTCTTGTTGTAGATGGCAAAGTGCCGTCTGTTTTCTAAAATTGCATTTTTTACACCCTTGTTTTTGGGTGCGGTTCTTGGTCTCCACATCTAGGCAAGACAGATGCGAAGAAAAAGGACGCGCTTATTCAGAAACTAACGGGCAGATGTTTTTCTGTAAAAGTGTAATTTTTACAGTGCTGTTTTTGGGTATAGGAAATAGACCCTCACTGCAGCAAGGATAGTAAAGATTCAATATCGCATCCCCAAAGAAGTGCAGACAAGGCTGTAAATGCCCTGTGCTTCTTTTCGGAGAAATAGCTGCTGTTGATGCCAACCTGCTCGGCGAGTTTTGCTTCGTCAGTTCCGTTGGCACCATACTTTTCGTTTACGACGAGCATCAGAACATCATATAGCTTCGAGTCGCCGGGGAAGTCTTTGACCTTCTCGATAGCACCGCGAATGAGCTGTGCGTATTGAGCAAGAACTTGCGCCTGATGGCAGAGGGCATCGCTTTCAAAGGCATTACCGCCGCTTGCGAGGATACGCAAGGAACGATTCTCGTCAACGGAGGAAGGATTCGCAATACGGGAGTATTCCTTCAGCAGCACTTCTGTATTATGGAAAAGAAAAGCTGCTTCAGAACTTTCTGCATTGCCTTCATTGGGGGCGAGCTCCATGACCAGAGGCTTAATGGTGTCCCCTGCTATCGCTGCAACATCCTCGATAATGGAATCGAAGTGTGTACGGATGGTGACAGCGGTAACGGGGTCAGTCTCCAAGATAGAGCCACGCAACAGCGCCATAGCAAGGCTGATTTTACCGGCTTTGCTCTTGGGGTTATGGAACACTGCCGCATTCATAGCTTCATCTACCGCATCCACCAACTGTTGGCAGCGAGCAAAGAAGACCTTGCGCATTTCAAGGCGAAGCTGAGGTTTGCAGCCGCCGAGAGAACTTTCCAGAACGCGCTGGATGTTGGACATTCGACTAACAGATTCATCCGGGTTCTGTTCACGAAGTTCCTCCACCAAGCGGTCAATATCCTGAGCTTGAAGAATCCATTGAAGTGCAGGATAGCACATCAATGCAATCACAACAAACTTCTCATTCCCACCTTTGCTTGCCATTTCATTGGCGCGGCGGGCAAAGACCCTTGAGCGATTTACTCCGTTATAGTTGATGAATGTGCGTCTGATATCCACTACGATTCCCTCCGATGATAACACCGCGTTCAAGAAGTCCTTGATTTTCGCATCGGTGTCCACAAAATTGTTATTTTCTGCTGGCATCCTCTTTGCTCCCCCTTTCTTTGATTTGAGCATAAAGCTCTGTCATTGCATCATTGCGAACTGAAGTGCCAAGGAGGCTGCTCTGGCTGAATGTCAGTCGGTAGCCGCGCTCTTCGCAGAGCCTGCGCAGCCGTTGGCATAGTTTGAAGTTATGTACAGGGCAAGTAGTGCCTGTGTTGACCGCGTTCAGGTAGGTGCGGTAATTATCGCTGTCATTCTCGTTTGAGGTGTAAACAAGCACTTCGCGATTGAAAGGAAGCTGCCGAGGCTCATTGGCTCCGGCTCCAAGCACATAGATAAGTTCGTTCAAGAAGCTCTCGCCCATCGTCTTGTTGTCCGCCTTCGTTACAATACGATTGTGGGGCAAAACGGCTTTTCCATCTGGTTTTGTGAGAAGGACTTCACTTCGCGTGACACTTAAATCTTCCCCATAGATTCGTGCTTGTTCCAGATACATTACGATAGCTCTTTTCGCCATTGTGATTAGCTCCTTTGTTGTGATATGGATGAAGGATAAAATTATCTTTTTTACAAGTCTGTTTTCGCGTACAAAAAGCTATTGTGTGAATCACATCCCGCTTCTTTCAATGGTACGCGATTCGCACAAATGCACAAGTCTTTTTCTAGGCGTATTTTTACTGTATCTGGTTTCTAATTGCTATTATACCACAATATGTAGTGTTTTGCAAGATGAAAAAGCGATTTAAACACAATATATTGTGTTTAAAATAAATTTTCTCCCTATATATGGTTTTTTACTCTTCTGTACGATTTCAAGAAAACATGGCAAGAATTTCCCCTCATTCATGTAGGGGTAGTTGACAAAATGATGTGGCATACTATTAGCAGGCTCTCATTTTTGTACACTTCTCGCAATCTTTACACGTTGATATTTTTACAAATTTATGGTACAATTTAAATAAGAGGTGATAGAGATGCCGAGATTACGCTTAAACGCACAGCACTGGAAACAATTCTCCAACGGGATTTCGGAATCAAGAAGTGACTGGATAAAAGAAATTTCAAATACTATTGTCACGATTATGGAACGGCAGAGAGTCTTAATGGGGCTTAGCACTAAGGATTACTACATCGAATTCCTTGGCTGCAAAATGAGCTATAAAACGCTTACAAACATGCTGGAAAAAGAAAGCCTCATTTCGTCGGAGTTGTTTTTGTCGTTTTGTTTCACCTATGGATATGACATCAAAAAGTTTTCGGAAGTTTTCAGGCTGATTCAGACAAACGATTCGTTCGATGAATATCAGCAAATTGGAGCTGCTATTGAAGCTTTGGGAAAAAGAGGTATATACGAAACCTCTATTAACATGACGCAAGCCTGCCCGTCTGCTGGTTTGCAGCAACGAAAACGTTTGTCTAAAATTTTGTACGAATTCGGGCAATCGCTGCCAGACGAAGATGATGAATACGACTATTTAGCCGAGAACAAAGCTGTAGAAGAAATAAATCGCTCCGTCCGGCAACAAATCGAAGAATTGAAAAGGCAACAGGAAAAAGAAGCCCACACTACCGAAATCAAAATCAAAGAAACCCTTTAAAAGCAAAAGAGCTGCCGCACCAAAGGTGTAGCAGCTCTTTTTTCCGTTAAAAGAACGCATCTGCCATCGAAAGCAACTGGTTCATTTGTTCGTTGTCCGGTGTTGTCGGCGCTTCTGCCGTATGAGAAGCTCCCGGAGCAGATTGTGCCCGCCGATATGCGGGAGGGGGCGGAACGATGAAGTTTTGCCCTTGCGCGGGCGGAGCAGGATACTGTATTGTCTCCACAGCGGGTGGCGTTTGAACAGGCTGCACTGGTTGTGGAGGAGCAGCCACTATCAGGCTATGGTTATCCAGAACGGATTCCATCGTCTCTTGTACGATGCGGCGAACATCCATTTCGGTAAGTCCCACACTTATACCGCTCTGCGTTGGCATTGCAGCAGGCATAGGGGCAACTGTTTTGAGAGAGTCCAGCAGTGCATCAACCACAATAGGCGTTCTCTTGCCATATCCTGCATTCTTCAAGATGTCGTACGCCGCTTTCTGCCGAGGGTCCGTCACATCGAACATCAGAGGCAAGCGCATCTGATTGGGATTCAATTTTGGCAAGGTAATTCACCTCGCATTCAACGGTTTTCCGCAGCCAGCCTACTCTCCGCCATCATTCGGAAGCCGATTGCATTGGCGCGGGGGTCTTCAATGAACAGGTAATCATCACGGCCCAGCTCACACTCAATGACGGGGCGCATCAGAGCAGAGCCACCGCCGATGAAGACAGGATAGGAAAGTACAAGGTCCACACCTTTCTCTTTCAGCGTACGGATAAGAGTCCGTGCATAGGTCTGTGCCGTTCCATGTACGAGGTCGTTGATATCCTTGCCGGGGTTGTAGCCGCGACGCAGGATATTGTCGATGCTATAGTCGTCCATGTCAAGCTGATACCGATTACGGACAGCACGCTGGACTTCATCGTACATCTTGATGACACCGTTGTTGAAGCTTTCACAGAAGGACATATCGACCTGTCCACCGCGAGCAAATTTAACAACATCTGTCGTATAACCACCGATGTCGATAATGTAGGTGTAAGCTTCAGGACGCGCCATGATTTTCGTCATGTACGGAGCGATAGCTGCAACACCCTGCGGGAACACCATGACGCGACCAACTTTGATGTCGAAAGAGATATCGTTGTAGGTGAAGCTCACCTGACGACCCTCTCGGCTAAAGTAGGTCTGGTATTTAGGCGCAAGGTCATGGATATGTGTAGGTGGCAAACCCATTGCAAGGCAAATATCCTGTTTGACCGCTTTTTGACCGGGACGAATCATGCCGAGGGCTTGAAACTCCTTTGCGATGGCAAAAAGAGTCAGAATGTAGTAAGATTCGTCAGAGGTCTTATCGTACATATACGGTACACGCGACTGAGTCAGCGTGTAGTAGTTCCCTGCATAATAGAGGGTGTCAGCCTTGACTGCCGGAGGAAATGCTCCGTGGCAGACAAGACCAGAGTTGAAAGGCTCCGTGTGAGGAGTCTTGATGTTTTTGTTGCCGGTATCCACCGCAACGACCATAAGATTCGACATGATTTAATTCTCCTCTTTTCCTTTACATACGAGGTTTGATAAAGCAGTTGACGGTGGATGCAGTCAACTGAGCATACTCACTCTTAACGGGCGATGTGACAAAACGAACACTCACAGAGGTCATGGTATTCCACGCCATATCAATATAGCGGCGGCATACCTCAGACCGACCATTGAGCAAACGACTGGCGTTTTCGCTCATGTACTGGGCTACTCGTGCATCCGTGTAGATGACGACGTCGTGAACACCGTGTTCTTTAAGAGCATTGAACATCTCAATGGCACCGTTCAGGACATGCTCCACTTCGTTTGGCGCGGTGCTGCGCTTAGTGAGAAGCACCGCATCACTCCCCATATCAATGCACAGACCGTAAGCAGCGGCTTTCGTAGCGGCATCATAGCAAGATGCAAAGAACACATTTGCTTCTTCCGCAACGATTGTACGGGGAGCCTCTCCGGCGTCCTTAACGGTTCCGGCAAACTGAGGACCACCCATGCCAACCGGCCACTGCGCATTGGGGGCGGAAGATTCCTGCTGTTCCGGTACAGAGACCGGTTCACCTACCGGTTCTTGATTGGTAGGTGCTTCAAGATTCTCAACAGGCTGTTCAGGTACGGTCTTCTCGATAATAGGTGCAGCAGCCTTGTGATGCACAGGTTCCATAGAAGGCATAACGGGCTGCGCCGGAGCAGTCTGCTCAGATTCTGGCTGTGCAGTGGTTTGCGTCGGTGCCGCAGGGATGTTAGGTTTTGGTTTCGGTGCGGTCTTGTGCTGCATCATTGCCATTGCAAAGCCATCGTAAACCTCGGCTTTTTTAGGCTGAGGAGGCGGCGTGGGCTTTGTCGGGGTTTGTGCGGGTGCAGGCGTAGGAGCAGGTTTCTGCTCTGTTTTGGGTGGCTGCGCGGTAGGATGTGCAGCGACGGGCGGCTTGGGAGCAAATGCAGACTGTCTCTGTGTAGGCTGATTCTGCTTTACAGGGACACGGACATTCTGAGATACGGGTGCAGTCGGTGCTTTTGCAGGCTGCACAGCGGATTTCTGAACAGGCGGCTGCGGTTTTGCAGCAGGCTTTGCTACAGGAACTTGCACAGCGGGAGCGGGAGTGGCAGTGGGTTTAGGAGCAGGCTTCTGTTCGGATGGCTTCTGGACCTTTGCCGCAGCGCTTTGTTGCTGAGGCTGGGGAGCATTCTGCCGAGGAGCTTGCTGCTGTTGCGGCTGCGGCTGCTTCTCCTGCTTTACCTTTTTGTGTGGGCGCTTGAACATGTTTTGGACAAAGGGATTGCTGTCTGCAATTTCGTCCATTTCCTCTTCGGTCGTGGTCTCCTGAGGAGGTGTTGTCGGTTTCTGATTCGGAATCATAACAATAGGTTCGTCGTCATCCACATCGTACTCTTCGTCGTATACATGATATTTTTCGACCGCAGACTCTGCTGCCTGACGTTCGCGGCGTTCCCGTTCAGCCTGCTCTTGTTTTTTCTGACGTTCGCGGTTGGTTTCAAGCGCACGGTTAGCTTTGTCATCATCCAACCGTGCGAAGATTTCATTCAAAGTTTTAGCCATTGATAGCACCCTCCGTAGCTACAGGGACGGCAGAAACAACATCGTCGTCTGCCGACAACGCAAGCTCATCATCGTCCAAGGTAGGATAGATAGGCTTCGATGTAATTGTCTGCTTGAAGCAAGAAGGCCACACGCAATAGTCTTTCGCATTGCAGCGCCACGGGCAGCTCTTCTCGTTGCAAGCAAGCCGGGGCTTGTCTGCCCGCATCACAACGGCAAATGCACCGCCGCGCAGCGAATGTGCCAGAGTCTTTTTGCGGTCTGCCAACTTCTCAAAGCCACGCTCTACAGCCTCCGGCGTAATGCCGAGTGTAGTAGCGATTTCATCGGTCGTGTGGTTCGTCTTTTGCAGATTGTCAATCTGGTCAAGCAACCCCTTCGTCATCTTGGGGTGCATGCGATATGACTGGATTTCATCCATAATGATTCCTCCTTCTTTTACCGTGCGCGGCGCTTCAAGCGCTTGGCGTACAGGTCTTTCTTTTTCCACGGCGTATCATACGCCTGAATATTGTACTCGGCAAATTTCATCTTTTTGAGCATCACCTGCATCTCGGCATCCTCTTTCTGTGCGAAGAGGCAGATGGTTTCCGGGACAAACATGCTGATAAGGTAGTCCAGCATACCGGTGGCAATTCCCCGATTCCGATGTCCGGACTCCACATCCACGCGGTCAATGTACAGGTGCGTAGTAATGGGCAGGACCATCGCCACATTGTCTCGCGACTGCATATCGCACAGTCGGCTCTCGTTCATGTTATGCTGGCAGAGCCAGTTGATAGCGAGCTGCTTTGCGGGCAGCGGATTATCCTCCGACCACATCAGTTCAGAAGGAGCAACAGACTGAGTCGGGACCTGCAGGATATGTGCCTTCATGGTTCCCACTTCTTTCAGACCGTCCATCGCCTTGCAGACGATTTCCGTATCAGAAAGCAGATGCTGCTTACCATACTGCTGCCCACGGTCCTCATAAATAGCACTGTTGACGCTAACGCGGACAACAATAGGGGTAAAAGTCTTGTCGATAATCGTAATCTTCTTTTCCATCGTGGTTTCTCCTTTCCTATCACTCGCAGCGGAACTTGTGCTTCGAGCCGTCAAATGTCACAACCATTGACGGACGAGTTCCGCCACAGACTTTCGTCGAACCGCTCTGCCCGTAGCTTGCATAGGACGGCAACAGAGAGTTGACGAACTTGACGCGCTCCGGCAGGAACTTGATTTTCACGCCGGGCTGGAGATAGATGCTTTCCTGAAACCACTTGGAATCTGTGGAAACAGGCAGAAGCATAACGACGGTAGTGCCCTTTTTCTTGGCTTCCTTTGCGGCTTTCTGTACCCAACGGCGAAGATTCCCGCGTCCACTCGGCGGGCAGCAGAATACCGTGTGACCCTTCCAGTCCTGTGCAAGACCATCTTCCTTTACAGTGAAGAACTTCTTGCACTTGGCGTTTTCGGGGCGGGCGCAGGCATCGAGAGTAAAATGGTATTTGCTGTCCAGTTCTTTGAACAACTCGTCGGGAGTTTCCCACTCACCGGCAATGGAGCGGCTAACGGCAGAGCTGACGCTCTTGGTAGATTTGTCGTTCATACGACATCCTCCTTTATGATATTGAATTGTGTAAATGTGATTCTGTAAAATTGTATTTTTTACAACGCTGTTTTAAGGTAAAAAAGAACGGAGCCGCAAATTCTTGTACTTGCAGCGTCCTTTTTACTCTCTATTTTCATAATACGCAATTCGCACATTTCTGCAACATAAAATTGTGGAATTTACAACCAATTCACAATTTATTTTTTAGTGGAAATGCACAAAAGGCGTTATCGTGTAGGATTCAAGGCACCATCTATGCCTTCGTCGACTTGCCAGTTTGGGTCTCCGCTGTGAGAGTACAGGTTGATGTTTACCTGAAAAGACGCAAGGTCTTTACCAACAAAATATACTTGATACTCCCCTTTTGGCAGGTTCAGCTTTTCGCAAGCGTCTGCCGCATATTCAGCTTCAACCGTCTCGGTATCGGTATTTACAAACAGGAGCTTGCACTCCCCTTCATCACACTGAAACTTCTCCAGAATTTCGATTTCGGAATTTTCATCGGACACGGTAAATGAGAAAGCCTTCTTAGCACCGATAAAGCCCTCTCCGCCCGCAACAAACGCCATTGATGCGCCCTGCACAGAACTATCCTCTGCCCAGTCGGTAGCAACATAGGCTGTGTTGCCGCTTGTCACTCTCTCCGTGTCATCGTACATCTTTTCCACATCCGTCATACCCGTCAATGTACAGCCGGACAACATAACGGTACATACCGTCACAAACAATAGTGCAAACTTTTTTCGCATGGGATGCCTTTCTATATGCAAGATTAACTTAACGCGTTTTACATTTTTAATTATCCGCAGTTCGCAATTATCTGCAACAATTTCGGCGCAATGGTCACTGAAAATTAACAAATTTATGGTATAATATAAAGCAAAGAAAGAAAAATACAAAGTGCAGCTTTAAGGGAGGAACGAATGAACAATACAGCAACATACAGCCTCAGCGCCTTGCGGGAGTGTAGAAAGATGATTCGCAAAACGCATTGGAGCGCAAGGAAAAAAGGTGACCATATCGTTTGCTGCAGCGAAGTACGGGATTTGTACGCCAAATGCCAAGTGTTGCTGAACAGTTTCCTTTTTAATCCAGATTATTCTCCTGCGTGTGACTATCTCTTGATGGTAACTGGGCAGAAAGCGACGAAGAAAGAACTGGATGTCCAGCTCAAAGTCTGTAAACAGTTTGCGGTATACCAGCTTGACATGATTGACAAAGGCATTGCAGACGGTGTTCTAAATAGCAAACCCTAAAAGCAAAGAAGCTGCCCTCCAACTAAGGAGAGCAGCTTCTTTTTATTCGGTTTCTTGACCGAAGACGAGGTCATAGACGCCGGGAATGTCGTAGGGACTGACGACACGCGGCGCAGGCACATCTTCCTTAGTCTGGCGGAACTTACCAGGCTCATCCGAGACGATGACACTCGCCTGCTCCCACTCGTTGTCCTTGAGGAATTTCGCGTAGCGCATACCGAGCATTTCCTTGATGGAAAGGCTCTTCAACTGCATCGCATAGGAGCAGATATCCACGGTAGGAGCGTAGTCCGTCACTACATTCCGGCAGGCAACACGCACCTGCGCAATAGATTTGTCAACCGTAACGACCTCGCGGTTCAACAGGTCAATGACGACCATGATAATCTGACCAGCATCGGTAGTCAGAGCGAAACGGTCCTTCACCGTTGCGGGCTCAAACTGCTCACCGGTCTCGCCATCACGAACCATTACACCACAGAACGCTGCATCCATTTCAGAGAACTTTTCTCCGGAGTAAGAATTAACGACCAGCGCTGCATAACGGATGCCGTTCTGCAAGCTCTTCTTGATGTCGAAATCCACATATTCGACTGCGCCATGAGGACCGCTGCACCGCCGGTCTCCGGAATGAATTGCGCCGAGCCGTTCGTCCTTCGGTTCTCCGTAGAAAACGAAGTTAGCTTCCTTCTCGCCGTAGAACACAGCAGAGAGGTCGAGGTCGATGCCATCCCAGAGGTCTGTGCCATCATCGTCCTTCCAATACAGGAAAGCACGCAGCACATTGCCGTCCGGTAACTGAGTGCGGGAACCGCAAGCCGTGGCCCTCATAGCAGAAGAAACCTGACGCGGATTGTCGGGGAAAATCAGCTTGTTGCAATGACATGCGGGGTCGATATAGATGCTCTTCGGCTCGGTGTCTTCCGCCCGCAGGACCTGCCACAACTGGTTGAAGATATCACGGGCAACACGGTTGCACATAACATCGGAGATAGGCTCAACTTCCCTATCCAGCGCCGCGCTGCCCGCACCATTTGCTTTGCCGGTAGCAAGCTGCACGGGGTTATTGCGGTTGCGGAAGTGGTTGATAAGCTGTACAAGGACACGAGGCGAGACATTCTTGCAGATTGAGATGAAGCGGAAGAGAACATCTTCCATCTGGTGCTCATCAGAGCAGTTGCGCAGGGCAAAGTCCAGATAGCGGGCAAACACACCGGGACGCAGCATAAGATGCGCAGTCAGCACATCCACATTGACAGGCTTCTTCAGGAATTCCTGCAACTTGGAGTTGTAGGTTTCGATATGAACGCCGTTGCGAACTTTATCGAAGATAGCCTTGTTCTCAGGGAAATACTTGGCGTACTCACCCGGATGCAGTTTCTCGCCAAGGCGTTTGAACTCTTCGGGACGCAGAGCAAAACCTTCGTTCTTCTCCACATGCTCCAACAGATACAGCAGTTCACGGCGCTCAGAGCGCTTGAAGCTGCGGAAACGCGGAGGCTTTGCAAGGCTCACATCCTGCCCGCTCATAGCGGCAGCAAGACGCAGTACATCTGTAGAACTGTTGAAGTCAAGGAAGCACTGCTGGCTGCGCCAATCGGGATGATTGATGATAAAGGAGGCATACAGTGCGAGGTTCTCCTTGCAAGTGATATGTTTATCCTTCATCATGCCCATAAGATGATTGAGAAAATCTTCCCCGCCATGCGTCAACAGGTCGATGACAGTGTTCCGCTCATCGGGAGACAACGGGCTGTTGCCGGTGATGCTCTGGGTGACATAGCGGTAGATTTCATCCGCATCGCAGGCGGGAATCTGCTTGGCAGCGGGCAGATGCTCACGGTTAAGAGCTTTGCAGAACTTGGACGGGTCGAAGTCCGGCTGCCACTGACCGAGGGTCAGGTAGTTGAGCAGATTGACCACATACAGGTCAACAAGGTCAGCTTCCATCGCATCGTCTGGAAAATTCGGCCAGATAGGAGAAGTTTTGGAGATAGCCTTGGCGTCCTCCATAACCAAATCGTACAGAGCAGACCACGCTTCGAGGAACGCTGCGTGCGTTGCGCTGCAAAAAGCCATAAAGAGGTCGTACGACATCGTATAGCCGTACTCAATCAGCTTCATGTTAGCAGAGCAGACATATCGCGGCTCTACAGTCTTTTCCCCTTCTTTTGCTGGTGCGGGTGGCACGATTCCACGATGGTGGGCAAAGGTGATACGGTTGCAATCGAATACAGTCAGCATAGCGACCTCCTAACATACAAAAAAATCCCGCGCCGAGAAGATTCTCAACACGGGTTTAAGACACACTAAGGATGCGGAGAGCATATTCACTACAGTGTTTGGAGTCAGCCATCCGGTCACAATGCCGGTGGCTGGCTTCATAATTTCTTTTCAAAAGAAGGAAGTGAACATATAGCCGCATTGTTATGCGCTTATAATACCGTGACGGAGAGCAAAACCACTACTTGCAAGTTTCATCAAACTATTAGAAAGAAGGAAGTGGTTTTATAGCCATACACAGTGGCTCAAGATGTTGGACATTTGCTATATCTTGGGCTGGTAACTGTATTATACCACAATATATAGTGCTTTGCAAGGCGGCAAACACAAAAATTTGTGGCGTTTTTGTTAATTATGCAGCGGTAGAATCCGAATAATACAAATCATCTGAACTCGGTTCGAGTGTTGAGTTTGAATATTCGCTATTCTCTGCACTATTCGCATCGGCAGATGCATTGCTATCTACCTCAGAATAATCTGTATCGACTTCCGCCTCCCCATCGGTCACCTTAGAATCACTTTGTTTTGCAACAGAATTCCCATCAATTTCAGACACTTCATCTTCGGTTGAATCAGTCGGGTCTGCAAGGGATACGCTTGATGCAACAGATGCACTTGAAACGAACGATACGATGCGGTTATCAGTGGCAAAATCGTAAGCTTTCAACGCGTTAGAAGCTTCACCATTGATTTCGAGGTTGATTTTGTTTTCTGCGTTCACGTAAAATAAGCCGCCATCGTGCCCACCAGCAAACGGCCCAGCATTTGGTAAGTTTGCAGTGGCAAAATTCTTTCCTACAGTAATAGAAGTTAATTTATTGCAATTGATAAACATCCGGCCCATGTCCGTAACTTTGGTAGTGTCAAAATTGCTGACATCAAGGGTTGTAAGTGCTAAACAGCCCCAGAACATACTGCTCATGTCCGTAACACTGGCGGTATCAAACTTACTAACATCAAGCATAGTAAGTGCTGAACAGCCACTGAACATATAATTCATGTCCGTAACACTGGAAGTGTCAAAACTGCTGACATCAAGAGTCGTGAGTGCTGAACAGCCACTGAACATACTGCTCATATCCGTAACATAAGCAGTGTTAAAATTGCTGACATCAAGGGTTGTAAGTGCTGAACAGCTATCGAACATACAATACATGTCCGTAACACTTGCAGTGTTAAAATTGCT
>OIYY01001119.1_pt1 | contig 15442 bp, 16 predicted proteins | sample 1588341 | NCBI WGS metagenome assembly OIYY01 (sample SAMN03283287) | human gut metagenome | biome: human-associated habitat; material: feces | host: Homo sapiens | place: Peru | collected 2012 | reverse complement strand
TTGACGGGCTTTGTGGTGTTTATCTACTATAGGTAACACACATTTCTGTGTATTTGTTTCCTTCTTTGTTTTATTATATATTTATTTTTTTGTTTTGTCAATTATATATTTAAAGGAGTGTATAAAATGTTAGATGTTAATCAAATAATGGAAATTATTCCACAAAGAGCACCTTTTTTAATGATTGATAGAGTTGAAGAAGTTGTTCCTGGTCAAAGCTGTGTAGCATATAAAAATGTATGTATTAATGAATGGTATTTTCAAGGACATTTTCCAGGAATGCCTATTATGCCAGGTGTATTAATTACAGAAGCTTTAGCTCAAACAGGAGCTGTTGCAGTATTATCTCTTGAAGAAAATAAAGGTAAAAATGCTTTATTTGGAGGAATTGATAAACTTCGTTTTAAAAAGCAAGTTGTTCCTGGAGATGTGCTAAAATTAGAAGTTAAAATAATAAAAAGTAAAGGACCTATTGGAGTTGGTGAAGCTATTGCTACTGTTGATGGTAAAGTAGCTGTTAAAGGTGAAATAACTTTTGCTTTAGTATAATTATAAAATTATATAAATTACGAAAGGAGTAGTAAAATGTTAAAAAAAGTATTAGTAGCAAATAGGGGAGAAATTGCAGTAAGAATAATAAGAGCCTGTAGAGAATTAGGAATAAGAACAGTAGCAGTATATTCAGAAATAGACAAAAACTCATTACACAAAGAACTAGCAGATGAGGCGGTATGCATAGGACCAGCACCATCTAACAAAAGTTATTTAAATGTAAAAGCAATAATTGAAGCAGCATGTTTAACAGGATGTGATGGAATACACCCAGGATATGGTTTTTTATCTGAAAATAGTAGTTTTGCTAAAATGTGTGATGAAATTGGAATCAAATTTATAGGTCCAACACATAAAATGATAGAATTAATGGGAAACAAGTCAAAAGCAAAAGAAACTATGAAAAATGCAGGTGTGCCAGTTGTTCCAGGTTCAGATGGATTAGTTGATAATGTATTAGAAGCAATAAAAGTATCATTGAGGATTGGATATCCTGTTATTTTAAAAGCATCAAGTGGTGGTGGAGGCAAAGGGATACGAATTGCCTACAACGAAAAAGAACTTGTAAAATTTTATGATTTAGTAAGGCAAGAGGCCAAAATTTCTTTTAATGATGACTCTATTTATATTGAGAAATTCATAGAAAATCCAAGACATATAGAAGTTCAAGTAATGGCAGACGAACATGGAAATGTAATACATTTAGGAGAAAGAGATTGTACTGTACAAAGAAATAATCAAAAAATGTTAGAAGAAACGCCTTCAGGAGTAATAACAGACAAATTAAGACAAAAAATGGGAAAAATTACTGTAAATGCCTTAAAAGAAATTGGATATAGCAATGTTGGAACAATTGAATATTTGCTAGATAAAAACAAAGATTTTTACTTTATGGAAATGAATACAAGAGTTCAAGTTGAACACCCTATAACAGAAACAATTACAGGTGTAGACATTATAAAAGAACAATTAAGAATTGCATCAGGAGAAAAGTTACAATATAAGCAAGACGATATCAAATTTACAGGACATAGTTTAGAAGCCAGAATAAATGCAGAAAATCCATATAAAAACTTTATGCCATGTCCAGGTGAAATAAAAGAATTACATATTCCAGGAGGAAATGGTGTAAGAATAGACACGGCAATTTATCCAGGCTATAAGATACCTCCTACATATGACTCTATGATTGCAAAAGTCATTGTACACGGGAAAGACAGAAATGAATCAATTGCGAAAATGAAAAGTGCATTAGGTGAATTTGTCATTGATGGTATAAGTACTAATATTGATTTTTTATATAAGATTTTAGAAGATGAAGATTTTATTAGTAATAATTATGATACTTCTTTTATTGCTAAGAAATTTGCTAATAAGCTTCAAAGTTGATTATAAGATTTTTATAATTTTATTTATGCTTATATGTATATGTAATAGTTTTCATATATTTTTCGACTTAACTTACATAACGTTAACAAATTATAATGCAAAAACTATAACAATACCCGAAAACAGAACCCTTTATAGCTTTTACATAAGAATTTGTAACACTAGTAAGTAGTATCAAAATATATTCAAACTATTACATATACATATAAGCAAAAAAATATAAAAACTAGATACAAGGAGAAAAGCGATGGTAATAGAAAAAATCAAAAAAATAAATCCAAAAGAGCCAGATCAAAAGAATGAAAAAGCATCAGATATGCTAGTTGGTAAATGGGTAAAATGTAATAATTGTAAAGAGATACTATACAAGGAAGAACTAAAAAACAATTATAGCATATGTCCAAACTGTGGTAAATATTTTAGACTATCAGCCAGAAGACGAATAAAGCAAATAATAGACGAAGGAACATTTGAAGAGATAAATACAGATATGCAAACAAGTGATTTGTTAAATTTTGAAGGCTATAAAGAAAAGATTCAAGCCTTACAAGAAAAGACAAAAATACAAGAGGCAATACAAACTGGAACAGGAAATATAAATGGTTTAAAAGTTGCAATAGGTGTTATGGATAGTAATTTCATGATGGGAAGCATGGGATGTGTTGTTGGCGAGAAAATAACAAGATTAGTTGAAAAAGCGATAGAAGAAAGATTGCCTGTTATTATATTTTGTGTATCAGGTGGAGCTAGGATGCAAGAAGGAATAATATCATTAATGCAAATGGCAAAAACATCGTCAGCAATAGCTAAACTAGATAAAGCAGGTTTATTATATATATCTGTATTAACAGACCCTACTACAGGAGGAGTAACTGCAAGTTTTGCAAGTTTGGGCGATATTATTTTGGCAGAGCCAGGTGCTTTAATTGGCTTTGCAGGTCCAAGGGTTATAGAACAAACAATTAAACAGAAACTGCCGGAAGGATTTCAAAGTGCAGAGTTTTTATTGGAACATGGATTTATTGATAAAATAGTTGAAAGAAAAAATATGAAAAATACATTATACAACATTTTAAAATTACATAAAAATAAATAAAATATTGGCATATATTATTATGAAATAAAAAAAACGAACAATGTTTGGTAAAAAGCTTTCCTATAATATAATAGAGGAAATTACAGTGTAACTTCCTCTATATATCGGTTAAAGTGTAAGATCATAAAAAGTTATAACCGTTTTAAAAATACTAGGGTGGAATACATGACATCCACAGTTATATTGGATTGCAACTCGTTTTGCAACATCTGTATCAAAATGGTGCAAGAAAAGTAGTTGCCTATTGAATATTTCATTTGGTTTAAAAAAATGAATATATTCAAAAAGTTCTTTCCATAAAAGATCTTCCTGTTTTGCTTTACGCTCTTTTTTTAACTTTTTAAACCGATTTTCTTTTTTAAAATCCTTTTTCATAATGTACCCTCCTTACGATGAATGGATTTTTAATTACTTAACATAAAAATATTATATCATAAAATATTATATAAGTCAAAAATAATTAGAGAAAATATTAAACAAGTATATGTATTAACTTTAAAATTTTTTAAGGAAGGGTGAGATTATAAGTGAAAACAAAATCAGCGTGGGAAAGAGTAGTCCTTGCAAGAAAAGCAGAAAGACCAAAATCATTAGATTATATAAACAACATATTTACAAATTTTATAGAACTACATGGAGACCGAAACTTTGGAGACGACAAATCGATTGTTGGAGGAATTGCAGAATTAAATGGAATGCCAGTAACTGTTATAGGTGAGCAAAAAGGGAAAAATGCAAAAGAAAATATAGAGAGAAACTTTGGCATGCCTAATCCTGAAGGATACAGAAAAGCATTGAGACTAATGAAACAAGCGGAAAAATTTAATAGACCTATAATAACATTTATAGATACACCAGGTGCATATCCAGGAATGGGAGCAGAAGAAAGAGGACAAGGAGAAGCAATTGCGAAAAATCTTTTTGAAATGTCAGAATTAAAAGTTCCAACAATATCAATTGTAATAGGTGAGGGTTCTAGTGGTGGAGCACTTGCATTAGGTGTAACAGATATTATAATAATGTTAGAAAATGCAGTTTATTCTATTTTATCGCCAGAGGGATTTGCAAGTATTTTATATAAAGATGCAAGTAAATCACAAGAAGCGGCAGAAAAAATGAAGATTACATCAACAGAATTAAAAAGATTAGGTGTTATTGATAGTATAGTAAAAGAGCCAGAAGGTGGAGCACAAGAAGATTTTAAAAAAGTTTGCAATGATTTAAAAAATATGATATTAAAAGACATAAATAGATTATCAAAAAAATCACAAGAAGAATTAGTAGAACAAAGATATGAAAAATATAGAAAAATTGGAGGTATTTAGATAATGTTATTACAAGGAAAGAAAATCTTAATAATGGGAATAAGAAATAAATGGAGTATAGCATGGGGAGCAGCAGTATCTGCTTATGAGCAAGGTGCACAGATTATTTTTACATATAATTCAGAAACAAATAAACCAAAAGTAGAAAAGTTAATGGAAGAAATTCCAGGTTCAAAGGCATATACTTGTGATGCTTCAAGTGACGAGTCTATAAAAACATGTTTTGAAACAATTTTGAAAGAGAATGGAAAAATAGACGGGATATTACATGCAATTGCTCACGCTAATACAGATGATTTAAGAAATGATTTTATAAACACATCAAGAGATGGTTTTGCACATGCATGTGATGTTAGTAGTTATTCTCTAATTGCTGTTTCAAAAATTGCTACAGAGTTAGAGTTATTAAATGATAATTCAAGCATTGTTACTTTAACATATTATGGTGCAGAAAAAGCAATTGATGGTTATAATGTTATGGGTGTTGCAAAAGCGGCTTTGGAGTCAAGTGTTAGATATTTGACAAAGGATTTAGGCAGAAGCGGTACACGTATAAATGCTATTTCTGCAGGACCTATAAAAACTCTTTCTGCAAAAGGAATAAAAGATTTTGGAACTATCTTAGATGTTGTTGAAGAAAAGTCTCCTTTACATAGAAATGTTACTGCTAAAGAAGTGGGTGATTGTTGTACATTTTTGTTTAGTGATATGTCTAAGGCTATTACTGGTGAAGTAATTCATGTTGATAATGGTTTTTCAGTTGTAGGAGTATAAGATATTTTTAAATTAATATAAACAAGAAATGAGAGTAAAAAAAGAAGTATCAGTTTTTTGATACTCCTTTTATGTACTTTCTAAATTTTTAATTTATATAGTTTTTATGCATTTTTTCAAGTGTTTTGGCTAATGCTTCGATTTGATTAGCTGTTCCAATCTCTTTTTTATTTATATAATTATTCATAATACAGACTAAAGATGAACAATAAGAACTGATTGGAAAAATATCCTGATATCTAAAACCGATAAATACCAAACAAACTAAAGCATAAAATTTCATATTGCAATCACGTGATTTTTGGTAATCCTCATAATCAGATCCACTTCTATATACAGAAAAATATAAATTAGACTGAATTAATGCTGTTATCAAATAAGAACCTTTGAAATATATATTGTTATTATGATACTTATTTATAAATTTCAAAGTACAAAATCTCAGGTAATTTTTTTTGATAAGCCCTGATTGCCTTTTTAAACTTGTCACATTTTTTTATCTTTATTTGTTCTTTCCGCCTCTCCTTTAAATCCTTAATAAATTTTGTTATTGACATATGTATTCCTCCTTATGTTTTTTATTTTGGATTTCCCTTACAAATAAACTAACTTTATTATAACATTAATTTACATAAAAGTCAGAAAAACTCCCACTTGGGAGTCACAAAAACAAAGGTAAAAAACTATTTACAATCTTTACTATTTTGTCTTTCTGTATTAGGTTCTTGATCTCTATTTTTATTATTTTTCTTGTTTGATTTTGACATAAAAAATGCACCTCCAATCGATATCTAAAAATATTTTAACCTAAATGCAAAAAAATATTCTAATAAAATTGTTTTTTTGAAAAAAAAGAGCTATAATAAAAAACGAAAACATTTTATAGTATAAATAAATATAATAAAATAGGCATAAAAATGTCCATTTAGGAATCAATGTCTTAAGCAGAAACGTTCCGAAAAGGACAAAAAGAAAGAAGGAATAAAAATGAGTTATGAAAACAAAAAATTAAAAGAATTCAACGAATATATAAGATTTAGAAAAGTAGCAGTAATAGGCTTAGGAGTAAGCAATTTACCACTATTAGAATACTTACATAACAAAAAAGCACAAGTAACAGTATTTGACGAAAGAACAGAAGAAGAAATACCAATGGATACAATAGCAAAAATAAAAACATATGAATTTGAAGCATCATTTGGAAAAAATTGTCTTGAAAAATTAAAAGGATTCAATGTAATTTTTAGATCACCAAGTTGTTTGCCAACAAGACCAGAATTAAAGCAAGAAGCAGATAGGGGAGCAATTGTTACAACAGAAGTAGAAATGCTTATGGAAATGTGCCCATGTAAAATAATTGGTGTAACAGGAAGTGACGGAAAAACAACTACAACAAGTTTAATAAATGCAATTTTGCAACATGCAGGGTATAAAACATTTTTAGGTGGAAATATTGGAACACCATTATTCACAAAATTACCAGAAATGGAACCAAATGATATAGTAGTTTTAGAATTAAGCAGTTTTCAATTAATGAATATGCATGTAAGCCCAGATATAGCAGTTATTACTAATATAACACCAAATCATTTAAATATACACAAAGATTATCAAGAATATATTGATGCAAAAAAATGTATATTCAAAAATCAAAATGAAAATGGAATATTAATATTAAATTATGATAATGATATAACAAGAAAATGTAGCAAAGAAGCAAAAGGAAAAGTAATATTCTTTAGTAGCAAAGAGAAATTAGATAATGGATTCATAGTTGATGAAGACATTGTAAAAGAATGCAATGATGGAGTTAGAACACACATTTTAAACACCGATGAAGTTATTTTAAGAGGAAATCACAATTTCCAAAATATAGCAACTGCTCTTGCAGCAACAAAAACATTAGTTGATACAGATGTTGCAGTTGAAGCAATAAAAAAATTTAAGCCAGTTGAACACAGAATTGAATTTGTAAGAGAAATAGATGGAGTAAAATGGTACAATGACTCTGCAAGTTCTTCACCTACAAGAACAATTTCAGGGCTAAATGCTTTTAAAGAAAATATAATTTTAATTGCAGGTGGATATGACAAAAACTTAGAATATCAACCACTTGCAAAACCAGTAGTAGATAAAGTTTCAACACTTATTTTAATTGGTCAAACAGCAGAAAAGATATATGATGTTGTAAAAAATGAAGCAGAAAAAGAAAATAAAAAAATTAATATAAATATGTGTGATACATTAGAACAAACAATAGAAATTGCAAAAAAATCAGCTAAAAAAGGTGATATTGTACTATTCTCACCGGCAAGTGCAAGTTTTGATATGTTTAAAAATTTTGCCGACAGAGGCAATCAATTTAAAGATTTAGTAAATAAAATTTAGTTTAATAAAAAAATTAAAGAGACTATCCAAAATAAATTATTAAACAAATTTTTAACAAAAACAAAACCTTCCTCATACGATATATAAAACTAATTTGTAAAAACAAATTAGAAAAATGAGGGAGGTTTGTTATGTATAACGAAACATATGATGACTACATAAGAAGTATTTTAGGATATCCAGTAAGAAACCAATTTGGCCAGTTTAATCAAGGACAACAAGAATATCAGGATTACCAAAAATATAAAAATCCAACATTTAATACAAATATAAATATATCTGGAAATAATGTTGAATTAGAAAATAGTTACCCTGAAATATACAAAATTGTTTATCCTATGGTTACTAAAAAATGTGAAAATGTTAGAGAAAGCAACATCACAAAAGATGATATTGAAAATATGACAGACGAGATTTATTATGCGTTAGAATCAAGAAACGAAACACAGATAAATATCAACCTAAGAAATGACGTAAATGGGTTAAAAACGGTAAATACTTCAAGTACTTTAGCAAGTAAAAATAATATCTCAACTATAAATAATGCAAGAACAGAAAATAGAAGACCTGAAGTGAAAGTATCAGAAACCACAGGAGAGAAAAGACAATTGAATGGAGGGTTAAGAGATTTAATTCAAATTCTATTAATACGTGAATTATTAAATAGACGTAGACCACCATTTAGACCACCAATGCCAAATCCACCAGGACCAGGGCCTCGTCCACCAATGAGACCGCCGTTTGGGCCTGGACCAGGAAGACCACCATTTAATAGAGATTTTGATAGTTTTAATGATTTGTATGAACAGTTTTAGAAAACTAGCAAATGGAGCTTTGAGAAAATGGAAATATTTGTTTCTGTTTTCTTTTTTTATGGCAGATTGACATAATAAGTTAAAAGTGGTAAAATAAAGTAGGTTAAAAAATAAAAAGGAGAAAATTATATGGGAATGAATAATATAAAAAATAAAATAATAACATTATCTGGAGAACCTGTAAGTGGAAAAGGAACTGCTGTGAAGAATTTAATAAAAAAATTAGAAGAACTAGGGTATTCAAAAGATCAAATACATTTGGAATCAACAGGAAATGATTTTAGAAGATATTTTAATTCAATCATTGATTTAATTTTAAATCTAAACAATAAAGATGAACTAGTAGAAATTTGTAAAAGAGATGAACTAAAACAATTTTTTGATAATGAAGATTATAGAAAAATATTATCAAAGGCAATAGCTAATTTAATAAAAGAAGACGCAGATTTATCATGTTTTTCAATACAAGATGCAAATAATAGAGAAGACTTTAAGGAAATAAGGTCAATAGTTGACACTTTAATTGATGAAAAAATGAAAGAAAAAGGAAAAATAATTAATCAAGAAGAACATCCAAATGAAATTTGGATAATAGATTCAAGATTAGCATTTTACAATATTCCAGAAGCTTTTTCTGTAAGATTAACAACAAAGCCTGATGTAGCGGGAAAGAGATTATATAATGATAAAACAAGGGGTAAAGAAGATAGCAAATACAATGATATTAAAGAGGCAACAAAAGAAAGAGAAGAAAGAAGAATTGGAGAGAAGGAAAGATATCTAAAAAGATATGGCGTTGATTTAGAAGATGAAAATAATTATGATTTAATAATAGATACATCTTTTTCATCACCTTCTGATATAGCAGAAGTTATTTTAGAATGTGAAAATTACTATGAAAAAAATCAAGAATTTGGTAAAAAATGGACTAGTCCTGAAGAATTAATACCACTACAAGGAGAAAGAGATACATTAGGAAGAGGAGAATCTGGATATGATTTTGAAGAAATTGCAGAAAGTGTTAAAAAGAAAGGATATTTGCCAAATCAAGTAATTGAAGTAATAAATGTAGATAATTTAAATTATATTATAGAAGGACATCATAGAAATTTTGCAGCAGCATATGCTGGAAAAACATTAGTTCCATATAGTGTTTTAGCAAAGAATGATGAAGAAATTCCAAATTATAGAAATACTGCAAGAGAAAGAGCTAATTCAATAACACTTAGTTATTTATATGGACATGAATGGATGCTACAAAAGTTAAATAAATCATTTTCATATGGTCAAAAATTTCCTGAATTATGTAAAAATTTGAAATGTAAAGAAGGAATAGAACATTAAAAATATGCAAATTAAATTTTGCATATTTTTTTTATTTTCACAAATAATAATAAATGAAAAAATTTAAAACAAAGCAATAAAAAGCTTCAAAAGTAAATAATCTAAATTTTTTCAAACTTATTATTTGAAAGGAGAATTACAAGATGAAAGTAAAAGACTGTATGTGTGACGATGTATGTTGCGTAAAACCAGAAACTAAAATAACTGAGGTAGCAAAATTAATGAGTGAAAACCATATAGGATGTATACCAGTATGTGACAGTAACAATTGTATATGTGGCATACTAACAGATAGAGACATTTTATTAAGAACAGTTGCATGTGATAAAGACTGCTCACAAACAACAGCAAGCGATATAATGTCTACAGATTTATGTACTTGTAAACAAGATGAAGATATAACAAATGCAGAAAGTAAAATGGCCAATAACCAAATAAGAAGATTACCAGTGTGCGATGAAGAAAATCATATAATAGGAATTTTAACTTTAGGAGACTTAGCTCAAAATGAAATTCAATTAGGAAGTCAACAAGTTTGCAATACTATAAGTGATATTTGCAGTTGTAATTCAAGTAAAAATAATTCTTAAAAACTCTATTAAAGAAGTCCTGCTAACGGTAAATATTTTTATTTTTATCTCAAGCCTTCCCACTGAATACTGTAAAAATGCTTTCACATTTAACAGTATTCAGCGGTCCCCACGAAGCTTTCGTCTAAAATAAAAATGTTTACCTTGCGCGGACTTTTTCAGTATAATGAATACTAACTGTAAATTAACATATACTAATTACATAGGAGAAAATAAAAATGATAATTGACATGTCATATTGGACAAGAGTTTTAAAAAAATTTTTATATGTATTACTGATATTAATTGGATTATTTTTAGCTTTCAAATTAGCAATATTTTACACACCATTTTTAATAGCATTTATAATATCATTAATGATAGAACCAGCAATAAGATTTATAATGAAAAAAATGAAATTTACAAGAAAAACAAGTTCAATAATAATATTTATAATTGTATCAGCAATAATAATAGGAGCAGTAGTGTGGGGAATAGTAGCACTAATTTCGGAAGCTTCAAATCTATTGCAAGATTTAAATGGATATGTAGAAAAAGCATACATATTATTTCAAAATTTTACAACCAGATTTGATTTTGATAAGATGCATTTGCCAAATGAATTAACATCAATAATTCAAAATTCAACAGGAGATGTGTTAACTTCAGTCTCAGGGTGGGTTAGAAATTTTTTAACAGGTTTATTAAACATTATAACATCTATGCCATCAATTATAATTTATTTTGTAGTAACAATAATGGCTTTATATTTAATATGTGTTGATAAAGTATATATTTTAGACCAAATAGAGCACCATTTTCCAAAAAGATGGGTATTTAAAGTAGGTGCTCATATAAAAGATTTAACTAAAACTTTAGGAGGATATTTAAAAGCAGAAGCAACACTTATTTTAGTGTCTTTTATAATTTCTTTAGTAGGATTATCTATGTTAAAATTTGCAAATTTCAACATAGAATTTCCATTATTAATGGCTTTATTTATAGGCTTTGTGGATGCTTTACCAATTTTAGGTTCTGGGACAGTTATGGTTCCATGGGCTATTATATCTGGATTAAATGGAGATTTAAAATTAGGTATAGCAATTATTATTTTGTTAATTATAATGTCAACAGTAAGACAATTTCTAGAGCCTAAGTTAGTTAGTAAGCATATTGGTACACATCCAATTTTTACACTAATTGCTATGTATACAGGTTTCAAATTTATTGGTGTTTTAGGTATGCTTGTTGGTCCAATTATTTTGATTATAATAAAAAATGTTTTTGCTACTTTAATAGATGAGGGAGTTGTAAAAAGTATATTTGACAAAAATTGACATATAAGTAAAATAATGATATAATAAGTTTATATTTTAAGGAGGATATAAACATGCCAGGATATATAATTCATATAGCAATTGCAAAAGAATATACTAAAAAACATAAAGGAGAAAACGAAAATATTAAAGAGTTTATTGATGGAACAATTCAACCGGATTTGGTTAAACCAAAGTCAGAATCACATTATGGCAAATCACCAGCGTATACAAATTTAAAAAAATATCTAGAAAATAATAAAATTGATGATAGTTTTAAAAGAGGTGAATTTCTGCATCTTATAGCTGATTATTTATTTTATAATTTTTATTTAGACAAAATTGATAAAGAAATTATACACAATGATTATGACATCTTAAATAATGAACTTATTGAAAAATATAAAATTGAATACATTCCAAATTGTATAAAAAATAATATTTTTTTAAAAGAAGGTAAAACAAAAATATTAGAAAAAAAATTAATATTAAAAGTGATTGACGAAATATCAAGTTTAAATATATACGAAGTAGAAAAAGAAGTAAATGAAAACAATATAAAATGGAATAGTTATAAAAATTTAATTTAAAGGAGACTAAAAATGTTAGGGTATGTAACAGGTGTTTATGATATATTAAGAATAAAAGATTTACAAAAATTAGATATGATAATACAGAAAAATATTGAAAAAGGTAATAAATATTTTGCTATAGCATTATATGATGAAGAATTATGTGAAGCATTAGGAATTAGTGAACCTTTAAAGAGTATTGAAGATAGAATAAAAATAGTTGAACAACTTAGTGGTGTTGATTTTGCATTTAAAATTTCTTCATTAGATAAAGAAATTATACAAGATAGTGCACAAGAAGCATTAAAAACATATGAAGAAAAACAAAAAATAAAAAAAGAAAAAAGAAATAAGCAATATGATATTGTGTATGCTCCGGGTACATATGATTTATTTCATGCAGGTCATCTTGAAAATTTATTAGAAGCTTCACAAAAAAGTAAAAGATTAATAGTTGGAGTAAAAGCTGATGAGTTAGTATATGAGCATAAAGGAAGAAAACCTATGATGACTGCAGAGGAAAGAATGGAAATATTAAGGCATTTTAAATTTGTAGATAATGTTTATCAATACTTTACAAGAGATCCTCATACAGCAGCTAGTTGGATAAAAGCGAAATACAATAAAGATGTAGACGCAATTTTCTTAGGATCAGATTTAAAGGAAGACTTTAAAAATATAAAAGATATACCACTTGTTTTTACAGAGAGAGATGAAAAAAATATGGTAAATAAATCAACGTCAGGGTATATTAAAAAATTAAAGTTAAGAACTTTAAATGAAGATACTAAATACAAAGGCAATATCAAAAAAAGTCCAGTTGAAAAAGAAAAATTTACAGAAAAGAATAATCAAATAGAAAATTTAAATGAAAGATAAATTATAAATGTCGTTTTAAAGATGGTGCCTCATTCCCAAAACGACATTTTTTTATAATATCCCTGCCGTAGGAATATAACTATCATCAGGAGGATAAACATACTCATCAGAAGAAGGTTTGTCAATACTTTTTATATCAGTAACTTTAACAATAGGCATATCACCATGATAATCACCTTTCACAATAGTACCAGTAACTTTAACCCACGAATTATCAGTAAAATTCTTAGCATTATCGCACTCACACAGAAAGCCAACAACAACAGACTGGGAATTAGAACTAACAATCATGTCACGAGCCAGAACAAATTGATTATCTTGCAAATCTAAAACCCTATAAACATAGCCTGTAAAGCAAATCTTTTTACCAACATAAGAATCAATATTTTCATGAACAGTCTTTAAAACATTTGTATAATTTTTTGGCTGAATTTCAGAAACACCATTTTGAGGAAAGCAACTTTGAGATTTAGAAGCATTATTAGCACCACAAAAAACTCTATACATAACAATTCCCAAAATAACAACTAAAAACGCAATTATCCCAATAAAAAAATATTTAAAAATTTTACCTCCATTAACTTTAACATTAAAAATAAACATACAAAAACCCCTTTTCAATTCTCAATTTACAATCTATTTAATACATCAATAACAAAATTTTATAGTACATATTAAAATGTATTTACGAGCAAAAAAAATATGCTTATTTTTTTATTAAAAATACTTGCTAAAAACCAATTTTAGTGATATAGTAACAAAGTACAAAAGGGAAAATTAGTAACAAAAAATTTTCCACAATATCAAAAATAAACTTAGGAGGAATGTACCAAATGAAATTTTTCAAAACATACAGCGAAAAAGAAGTAAAAAGGGTAATGCCAATAGTAAAGAAAATTAATGAATTAGAACCAGAAATGGAAAAATTAACAGACCACGAATTAAGAGGAAAAACAGAATATTTCAAAAAGCAATTAGAAGATGGAAAAACATTAGACGATATATTACCAGAAGCTTTTGCAGTAGTTAGAGAAGCTTCAAAAAGAGCATTAGGAATGAGACACTTTGATGTCCAATTAATAGGTGGAATTATATTACACCAAGGAAGAATTGCCGAAATGAAAACTGGTGAAGGAAAAACATTAGTTGCAACATTACCAGTATACTTAAATGCACTAGAAGGAAAAGGTGTTCATGTTATTACCGTTAATGATTATTTAGCAAAAAGAGATAGTGAATGGATGGGAAAATTATATAAATTTTTAGGACTTTCTGTTGGACTTGTAATTGCAGGAATGGAACCAAAAGAAAAGCAAGAAGCATACAATGCAGATATAACTTATGGAACAAACAATGAATTTGGATTCGATTACCTAAGAGATAATATGGTTATATATAAAGACCAATTAGTTCAAAGAGGATTACATTATGCAATTATAGATGAAATTGATAGTATTTTAATTGATGAAGCGCGTACACCATTAATTATATCAGGAAGAGCTAATGAATCATCTGACCTATATAAAAAGGCTGAAAATTTTGTATCAAGATTAACACCAAAAGTTATAGTAGAAGAAGATGTAAAAGACTTTGATCAAGCAGAAGATAATGAAAAATACGATTATATTGTTGATTTAAAAGCAAAATCAGCATCTTTAACACAAAAAGGTATAAAGAAAGCTGAAGATGCCTTTGGATTAGAGAATTTTAATGATTTAGAAAACTCTACTTTAGTACATCATGTAAATCAAGCTTTACGTGCACATGGAATAATGAAAAAAGACATAGATTACATTGTAAAAGATGGAGAAGTTTTAATTGTAGATGAATTTACAGGTCGTATTATGTATGGAAGAAGATATAACAATGGACTACATCAAGCAATTGAAGCAAAAGAGCATGTAAAAATAGCAGACGAATCAAAAACACTAGCTACTATTACATTCCAAAACTTATTTAGAATGTATGATAAATTATCAGGAATGACAGGTACTGCAATGACAGAAGAAAGCGAATTTGAGGAAATCTACAACTTAGACGTTGTTGCAATTCCAACAAACAAACCTGTAATGAGAAAAGATTTAAATGATGTTATATACAAAAATGAAAGAGCAAAATTTAATGCAATTGTAGAAAGCGTTAAGGAAGCTCATGCAAAAGGACAACCTATATTAATAGGTACTGTATCTGTTGAAAAATCAGAATTATTAAGCAAAAAATTAAAAGAAGCAGGAATAAAGCATACTGTATTAAATGCTAAATATCATGAGCAAGAAGCTGAAATTATAGCTCAAGCCGGAAAGTTTGGAGCAGTTACAATTGCAACAAACATGGCAGGACGTGGAACTGATATTATGCTTGGAGGAAATAGCGAATTCTTAGCAAAACAAGAAATGAAAGCAAACAAAGTTCCTGAAAACTTA
>OIYY01001117.1_pt1 | contig 15476 bp, 9 predicted proteins | sample 1588341 | NCBI WGS metagenome assembly OIYY01 (sample SAMN03283287) | human gut metagenome | biome: human-associated habitat; material: feces | host: Homo sapiens | place: Peru | collected 2012 | reverse complement strand
GCAAGTCACCCCCACGATAGGTGGTGCAGTATTCCTGCAGCAGTTCCACCACCCCGCTGAACAAGACGGGGCATACCAATGCCCCCACCCATGCGTGCCACAAGGGCTGATGGTCCCTGCGATGCGCCCGCAGGAACTCCACCCAAAGCATACCGGCCATGCCGAAGTACATGCATACATGCGCCAACTTATCAAAGTAAGGAATATCAATCTCGTTGATTTCCGTGGGCGGTTTGAAGAAAGAGAGATAAGTCACAGCCAGGATGATACAGAGTGACAACGGGTATTTTCTAACGATATAATACAGCATAAGAATATTCTCCTATCTATTCATCTTTTCAATTAATGAACTATTTGTATACAAAAGTACGGAACATTTTCTATATTTGCACGTTTTAGTAGGCATTAACAACGAAATGAAAGAAAAATCTACGTTTTATGACAAGAAATGACAGAGCTAACTTTGGAAGCAAATTAGGTGTCATACTCGCCTCTGCAGGTTCGGCAGTCGGTTTAGGCAACATTTGGAGATTTCCTTATGAAACGGGAAATCACGGAGGTGCCGCATTTATCCTCATATACCTGGTTTGTGTGCTAATCCTGGGAATCCCCATCATGATTTCCGAGTTCCTCATAGGCAGGCATTCCCGCGCCAATACCGCAGGTGCTTACCAGAAGCTGGCTCCCGGTACGCATTGGCGTTGGGTGGGGCGTATGGGGGTATCGGCAGGTTTTCTTATTCTGGGCTATTATTCCGTTGTAGCAGGGTGGACGCTGGAGTTCATTGGAGAAGCCGTTACAAACAGCTTTGCCGGAAAGTCTGCGGCCGACTTCATCGCTTCTTTCAACAACTTCGTCAGCAACCCGTGGCGTCCGGTCATCTGGCTGGTACTTTTCCTGCTGGCCACCCATCTAATCATTGTCAAAGGTGTAGAGAAAGGCATCGAGAAATCGGCAAAAATCATGATGCCGGTTTTGTTCATCCTCCTGATTGTCCTTGCTGCCTGCTCCCTGTCACTGCCGGGAGCACATGCGGGCATAGAATTCCTGCTTAAGCCTGATTTCAGCAAAGTGGATGGGAACGTGTTTTTAGGGGCAATGGGACAAGCCTTCTTTTCCCTCAGCCTCGGCATGGGATGCCTCTGTACCTACGCTTCTTACTTCAGGAATGACACTAACCTGCCCAAAACCGCCTTCAATGTAGCTGCCATCGATACAGTAGTTGCCATCTTGGCGGGGTTCATTATTTTTCCGGCCGCATTTGCCGTGGGCATCCAGCCGGATGCCGGGCCAAGCCTGCTGTTTGACACGATGGCCAGTGTTTTTACCCACATACCGGGCGGGCGCTGGTGGGGCGCGCTGTTCTTCCTGTTCATGGTGTTTGCGGCGCTGTCCACCGTGCTGGGCGTCTGCGAGAATATCCTTGCCATGGTGCGTGAGCTGACCGGGTGGAGCCGCCCGAAGGGCTGCGTTGTCTGCGGCATCGGCATCTTTCTGCTGGCGCTGACGACGGCGCTGGGGTACAGCGTGCTGCATTTCCAGCCGTTTGCGCCGGGCAGCGCGTGGCTGGACTTCTGGGACTTCATCGTCAGCAACAATGTGCTGCCGCTGGGGTCGCTGGTGCTGGCGCTGTTCTGCTGCAACCGCTTTGGCTGGGGCTGGGACAGCTTTGTGGCCGAGGCCAACACCGGCAGGGGCCTGAAGGTGCGCCCCTGGATGAAGCCGATTTTCAAGTATTTTGTGCCGGGTGCGATTTTGTTTATTTATATTTACGGTATGGTTACGTTTCACTGGCGGTAAAAAGGAAAAAGTCCTGTCTCCGGGAAAGGGAGGCAGGACTTTTCGGTTTTACGCCGGGATGCGCGGGCAGAGCCCCTCCGGCCTCGTTCCACTCGGCCACCTCCCCACTTCGTGAGGAGGCTTTCTCGCGGGCTCTGCCCGCGCAAAGAGCCTCCCCTTACAGGGGAGGTGGGCAAGCGCAGCGATGCCCGGAGGGGCTCTGCCCGTTTACGGGTGCTACGACACCTTGCGGAAGTAATTTATCAAAATACTCTTGATATAATTATACCGCCGCGCGTAGCTGTTCTCGACGCGGATCAGCTCAAAGCCGTGCTCGCGGCAGATCTGGTCCTTCTTGCGGTCACGGCGCTGGACGGCGGGGTCGTCGCGGTGCTCGCGGCCATCCAGCTCGATGGCTAAAATCGGCATCAGGCGGCGGCCCGCCCGCTGGTAGACGACGAAGTCGAACCGCCCGGTGTAGAAAAGGTCGGCGCAGCCGGGGTTATCCTCAAACACCTGGGCGATGGGTACCTCCTTGCGGACTGTGCAGCGGCTGCCGTCGAGGAAGGCGTTGTCCAGCGCGTGGTTCAGATTTTCCAAAAAGGCATCCTCGGTCTTGGTGCTGTAGGGCTTGATGCCCAGCGCACGGCTGGCGGCGGGCTTCTCGGTCACCTCGGACTGGCCGTTTTTGCGCACGTACTGCACCAGCTCGTAAATGTCGTCGTCGGTGCTGTCGGCGTGCAGGCGGTCCAGCGCGGCCTGGTTCGACAGGATGACCAGCTGCTCCCGCGCACGGGAGGTCGCCACGTTGATGAGCTCCTTGTTCGTTTTCAGCCAGTCGTAGGTGCGCGGGCGGGTCTGGTCGGTCAGCGCTAAGGAGAAGATGACCACATCCTTCTCGTCGCCCTGAAAGGCGTGCACCGTGCCGCAGGCGGCGTTCTCAAAGTGCTTCGCGCGCAGCATGGCCTCGATGGCGGCGCGCTGCTTCGCAAACGGCGTGATGATGCCCACCTGCTTGTCGGGGTGCGCGGTCAGGTACGCCTCGATGCGGCGCACCTCCTGCGGGGCGGTGTTCTTCTCGTCGGTGGTGTCGTTGGGCACGTCCACATAGACGAGCGGCGTGGGGTCGGTCTCGCGGCTGGCAATGTGCAGCTTGTGGTTGTAGTATTTGCGGTTGTTGAACTCGATGATCTTGGGGCTGCACCGGTAGTGGTAGCTCAGCAGCGTCTCGTCGCTGACGGCGTCGCAGGCCAGAAAGCATTTGTAGATGGAGTTTTCAATGTAATCGTACTCCTGCGTGACACCGTAGCGGCGGCGCAGCGTGCGGTTGTCGGCGGGGTCCAGCAGAATGACAGGCGAGAGCTGCTGCGGGTCGCCCACAAGCATCAGCGACGCCCCGCGCAGGATGGGCACCAGCGACATGGCCGTGTTGCACTGGCTGGCCTCGTCCATGATGACCATGTCAAAGCTCGGCTCCGGGTCGCCCAGGCGGTGGGCGGAGATGCAGGTCGTGGCCACAATGGGAAAGACGCGCAGCAGCTTTTTCAGATTCTCCGGCTCCGAGATGTACTTGTTGAACTGCGTGACCCGCTCCTTGTCGGTGTCGGGGCTGTGGACGATGCTCATTAAATCGTTGTATTTCGGCTCCTCCAACCGGCGGATGCAGCGGGCCGAGGTGTAGTAGATGTAGCGCAGCAGCTCGTCCTCGTTGCGGTCCAGCAGAGCCAGCGCGTCGGCAGAGGAGATGCTGCCGTAGGCGGCCAGCTCACGGTCCACCTGCGGCAGCTGCCCGGCCTGCAGCTCGTACTGGAAGTTCATCTGGCCGCGGGCGTCCAGCAGGCGCCGGATGGTCTCCCGCCGCTCCCGCAGATCAAGGATGCGCTCATACCGCTCGAGCAGGGCGGTCAGCTGTTTGGCGCGGGCCGTGCGGTCCGCGTGGTTTTTGTCCAGCAGCCGCTCCGGCACGGGGATCTTTCTGCACTGTTCAAACAGCCGGTCGATGGTGCACAGGGCCTCGGCGGTTTTCTCGTTGTTGCCAAGGCGCAGGATCGGGAACGGCACGGTCTGGCCGTGGTAGGTGACGGCCTGCAGCTTTTCCACAACGCCGTCGATGGGGTGGTTGTTGTAGCTGGAAAAAAGCACCGTGCGCTCGTTGAAAAATGCCGTCGTCAGTGTGTTGACGATGGTGTTGGTCTTGCCGGTGCCCGGCGGGCCCTGCACGTAGGCCAACGGATAGCGCATGGCGTTGTTGATGGCCAGCAGCTGGTCCAGATTGACCTTGTTGTTCAGCAGCGCCAGCGGGTAGGACTTGCGGCGGCGCGGCTTGGCGGTCATCTCACCGAAGAAGGCCCGCAGCGGGGCGGTGGCCGTCTCGCCGGAGGGGTCCTCGAACATATCGAGGATGCCGCGGTACTCGTGCTCCAAATCGACGGGGCAGTCGCGGCTGATGGCGACGAGGTAGGGCAGGTCATCGACCCGCACCCGCGGGTTGCTGCGGGTGATGCGGTCCTTGATGGTCTCGGCGTGCTTCGTGAACTCGTCCAACAGCGTATAGTCGTCGGCATCCAGAAATTGATGGATGCTCAGCTTGCTGCCGTTGACGGTGAACTCCCGGCAGATGACCGGCTCCGGCTCGGCCCGCAGGGCGCGCTTTTTCACGTCGAGCCGCAGCGGGCGATAGGCCAGCACGTACAGCCCCTGCCGGGTGTCAATACTGATAAGGTTCAGCCCCAGCGTGGGCAGGCTGGGGCGGGCGGCGTTCTGACGGCGGTCCTCGACCCGGCGCTGGAACCGGCCCACCAGCTCACGGAACTGGTCGTCGGTCAGCTCCAGCGTGTCCTCCTTATAATCGGAAAAGCAGTCGGCGTCAATTTGATGAATTAGGCTGTAGTTGGACTGGTAGGGCGTGGCGTCCAGCCGGTTGCAGGCGGCCAGATAGTCCAGCACCCGCAGGTTGGCAGCGTTGTCAAACAGCGCCGCGTACCGCCCGGGGTTGTCGCGGATGTCGTCGATGAGCGTCTGGTTGACGGGGCACCACGAGCCGTCGACGACCTCGGCGGTCTGGATGCGGTCGATGCTGATATGGTCGAGCGCCTGCACGCTTAATTTGCCCAGATGCAGCCCGTCAACGTTCAGGGTGCGGGTCCTGGGGTTCAGCCCGCGGATAGCGACCCAGTATTTGGTCTGCTGGGTCTGTTGGTTTTTGTATTCAATGCTCAACCACCGCCCCTCATGAATGGCACGGAAAATCGAGCGCGTGATGTTGTTCAATTTTCCGCTCCTTTCGGGTTACTTTGACAAGCGCCGGTATTCCAGCGGGGTCAGGCGGAACTGGTCGTAGAACGCCTGGGCAAAGCGGCCCTGGCTCTCGTAGCCGACCTGGGCGGCGATGTCCTGCACCCGCTGGGGGGTCGTGCGCAGCAGCTCGGCGGCTCTTTCGAGCCGGCGGCGGCGGAAGTAGGCGAGATACCCCTCGCCCAGCACGTTCTGGCAGTACAGCTTGAAGCCGCTCTCGCTCAAACCAAAATGGTCGGCCAGCTCCCGGGCCGGGCGGCGGACCGAGAGATCCTGCAAAACCAGCGTCTCGGCCTCGCGCACGCATTCGACCTGCCGCGCGGGGCAGCGGGCCGTGTCGGCCTCGTCTGGCAGGCGCAGCAGCTCATACAGCAGCCGCACGGCGGCATAGCGCAGCTCGCCGGGGGCGGCGTAGGCGGCGTCGTCCCAGACCTCGTCCACAATGGCCGTGATGGCGTCGCTCATCGGGCAGCAGTGGACGCCGCCGCGGCAGAAATAATCCGCGATGCCGCCTATTTCCAGCCCCATCAGCGTCAAAAAGCTGTCCGCCTGCACGGCGTCGGGGTCAATGAAAAGCTGCAGCGCCTCATACTGGCTGCCGGGCAGGTAGAAGTCCGCGCCGGGCACAGCAAAGCTGACGGCGGCATGACCCTCCGTCACGATGGCATATTGTGCGCCGTCCGGGATGGCGCGGCGTCCGCTACGGCAGAAATCAAAGACGAGCAGCCGCGGCCAGTCCAGCGGGGGCGGGCAGAGCGGCGCGTCCAGCCGGGTGAAGCAGAGCTGCACGCCGGGTGCAAGCTCCCGCCGGTCAAGCGGGGCTGCGGGGATGAGGTTGTCAGTTTTCATGTTTGGTTATACAGTAACTAAATATTTTAAATTTTCGAAAAACTGTGCGCAAAATTCCGATACTGAAATGCACTGAAACTGCCATACGAGCCGAAATGTGCGGGCTGAAAACTGCTAAAAAGGCAAAATGTGCGAAATCGGAAAAATGGCAAAATAAGGGAAATGCGTGCCCAAAAACCAAAAAATCAGTCCGTGACCGGCACATCCAGCCCGAACTCCTGCGGGCGGAACCGCGGGCAGACATTCTCCGAGATGCAGATGACCGACGCGGCCAGGCGGCTGCCGATCTCGCAGGCCTCGGCCAGCGTCTTGCCGTAGGTCAGGCCGATGACCGTCCCGGCGAAGAAAGCATCCCCCGCGCCGGTGGTGTCGATGACATCGACCTTCTTGGCGGGCACCATGCCGCTCTCGCCGTCGGTGCGGGCGTAGACGGCGCCCTGCTCGCCCATCGTCACGACCATGCAGGGAATGTTGGCGCTGCGCACGTTGGCGGCCAGCGTGGTGCGCATCTCGTCCGGCGTCAGGTGGTCGTAATCGTCGGAGAACATCAGCCCGGCCTCCTGCTGGTTGCAGACAAAGCAGTCGATCTCCTGCAGGAGGCTGCGGCGCTCCATGGCAATGCTCATGTTGGAAATGGCCGCAAAAACCTTTTTGTTGTACTTTTTGGCGTAGCGCAAGATCTGCTTGACGGTCGCTTTTTCCAGATCCAGCTCAAAGGCGATGCCGTCGCAGTCGGCAAAGATCTCGTCGCCCTTTTCCTTTAATAATGCGGTCAGCGGTGTCGTGTCGGGCCGCTTCGAGATGGCAGCGCAGACATCGCCGTCGTTGTTGAACACGGCCAGCCAGGTGCCCATGCCGTCCGGCATGCGCTGGATGTAGCGGGTGTTGACCTTGTGCCGGGCCAGCTTGTCAATGACGTCCTGGCCGGAGCCGGTGTCGTCCACCAGACTGACGAAGGTGGGGCGCAGCTCGACATTGGCAATGTCCTCCGCCACGTTGCGGCAGACGCCGCCGTGTACCTGCTCGACCCGGCCCGCGTTGCGCCCGCCCGGGATATAGGTGGACAGCGGATACCCCTTGATGTCCACAAAAACCGCACCGATGACTACAATGCCCATAAGATGACCCCCAAAAAGCTGATTTTACCTGTATTTTACCATACATTCGACATTTGCGCAAACCCCGCCCGAACGGGCAAAATGCGTACAAAAATCCGCCCCGGATGCTGAAAGATTCGACATCCGGGGCGGGGGGTGTTTTTGTGCTTTTTAGGCCAGCGGGAGGATCGTATCATCCTTCTCGGTGTAGCTGCCTCCGTCCATGCGGGCGCGCACGAAGGGTACGCCATCACGCACATAGAAGATATTATGCTCCAAATGGGCGTCCGGGTTCTGGGAAGGGCTGATCGTGCCGCCGAGGTCGTCGTAGCTGACGTTGCCGCGGAAGGTGTTGTGGATGGCCTCCTCCAAACAGAACATCACGCAGCCGCCCTCATTCATGCGGCTGTAGTTGTGCTCATACACCGTACCGTCGCCGGAGTCGGCATCGTAGGCCATGCCGTCCTGATTGAGCCGCGTGTCAACGGCTTCGTTGCAGCGCAGCAGCGCATCCTTGCACTTCCACGGCCAGATGGCGGCGGCCACCTTGCCCATGCGATTGCCCGGCTCCCGATAAACACGGTCGTTCATCTCGCAGGCGACGGAGTCTGCCGTGTTGTGCTCGACCAGCGGACGCAGGGCGTACATGACCGTCAGGCCGTCGCCGCCCGCCGCTTTCACGTAGTTATCACGGAGAACGACATTCTCGTGACCATACTGCAAAAAGGCTTTTTCTGCCAGCTCGGCACCCCGGAACTGCGCATGGGCGTAGGTATACCCCACCGCGATCCCCCAGCGGCTGACATGGGCCACATAGCAGCCCTCGACCAGCACATCGGCAAAGCGTGCCGCGCCGGTGGCAGTCTCGTCTGCGGGCTGCAGCGCGGTCATGTAAATGCCGCCGTTGTTCATGTGCTTGTCGTACACGTTGCCGTGTACATCATGGATCAGCAGGTTTTGCAGTGTGATGCCGCAGCGCGTGCCCTTATCCTTTGCCACCACAGCTACGCCGGTGCGCTCCAGCTTATCCGGCTGGGAATATTGCTCGCCGATGACAGCGTCGGCGCGGTTCGTCAGTTCCAAATCACGCACCGTGACATAGGCTGCATCATACAGCAGCACGGCGGAGGAAACATACCCGCGGTACACATGGGTGGGTGAATCCAGTGCGCAGCCATAGTCCTGATACCAAAGCCCCTGCCCGTCGGCGTCAATGCGCGGCGCGGGCCCCTTGCCATAGGCGGCAATCGTGATGGGGTTGTCTTTTTTGCCGCAGCAGCGCAGGTGCAGAAACTGCTTTTCAAACACGCTGCCGCATTTCAGCAGCACCGTGTCACCGGGGGCCAGGGCCAGCCGGTTGACGGCAAACAGTGTGGCCAGCGGTTTTTCCGGCGTCAGGCCGTCGTTGGTGTCACGGCCTGTCTGCGGGTCCACGTAATAGGTCTTGCACAAGGCTGTCGTACACCTCCTCCCGCATCCGCTTTTCGATGATTTGCTTTACTTCCTCATAGGGGAAGCTGTCGCCGGCGTACCGCGTGAACAGATCCGGATTCGCGTCATACCAGGCGCGGGTCTGTGCATCGGTGAAATCCGGGCAGATACCCAGCGCACGGATCTTTTCGCACGGCTCCGCGAAATCCAGCTTGAAGCGGGTCAGCTCATATTGCAGGTAGGCAGGGGCAGAGAAGCGCCGCGTGCCGTACACGGGCTTGCCGTCCTGCTCCGCTCTTTCCGCCTGCGCGTTTTTGGCCGCCCGGCGGCGTTCCAGCGCCTCGGGGCTGTCGTCGTCGATCAGCCCCCAGCGCTTTGCCAGCGTCAGGCAGGCTTTGGCTTGACGCCACTGCTCCGGCGTCAGGCAGTAGGTTCGTTCGTCCATCACTTGACTGCACCCGTGATGCCGTTGGCAAAGCTCTTCTGCAGGCAGAGGAAGATGATCGCGGTGGGCAGCGTGCAGATCAGAACGCCCAGCATCAGCATACCGTAGTCCACACTGTAGCCGCTCTTGAGGTTTGCGACCAGCATCGGCATTGTGATGGATGCGTTGCTTTGGAATACGATCTTCGGCCAGAGGTAGCTGTTCCATGCGTTCATAAACGTGACAGTCATCGCCGCGCCGTAGGTAGAGCGCATGATGGGGACAAACATCCGGAAGAAGATGCCGATCTCGCTCAAACCGTCGAGACGCGCCGCTTCAATAATGTCATTGGGGAAAGAACGCGATGCCTGCCGGAACAGCATGATCATAAACGGTGTCGAGATGGACGGCAGCACGAACGCCGCCCAGCTGTTGACAAGCCCCCAGTGGGACATCATCTTGAACAGGGGGATCATAATGGCCACGAACGGCAGCATCATCGCCAGCAGCAGAACGCTCATCAGGGCGTCCTTCGCCTTATCATGGTAAATTTCAAAGCCGTAGCCCGCGATGGAGCAGACCAGCAGCGTGATGAGTGTCATCAGGATGGCGTTGCGGAAGGAGTTTGCCATTGCCAGCCCCAGATTCTGGTTGGCAACCAGCGACTTGAAGTTTTCTACCAGATAGGTGCCGGGGATCAGCTTGCCGCGCACAACATCAATGCTGGTGTTCGTCGCGCCGCACAGCATATAGTACAGCGGGAACACAGACAGGAAGCTGGCCAAAATCAGCACAGCGTGCGCCAGAATCTTTTTACCCTTAGTCACGCTTATCACCTACTTTCATCTGGATGGCAGACAGCACGGCCACGACCACAAGGATAAACACCGACAGCGCCGCCGCATAGTTGAACTTGGGCGTCTCGACAAACGAGATGTTATAAATATAGTGTGTCAGTGTCATGGTCGCCTTGCCGGGACCGCCCGCCGTCAGGTTGACGGACTCGTCAAACAGCTGCAGCGTGCCGGAGGTGGACATGATGGCTGTCAGCAGGATGGTGGGCTTCAGCAGGGGGATCGTCAGGTGAATAAACTGCTGGAACGGGGAAGCGCCGTCGATGCGGGCCGCTTCGTAGATCGAGTAGTCGATGTTTTGCAAACCGGCAAGATAAAAGACCATGTTGTAGCCGGTCCAGCGCCAGACCAGCGCAATAACGATGACCCAGCGTGCCGCCCATGCGTTCTGGAACCAATCCACCGTGGGGATGCCCACCGTGGACAGCACCCGGTTGACCAGACCATCGTTGGCAAACAGAGATTTAAAAATCATCGAATAGGAGACAAGCGACGTGGCGCAGGGCAGGAAAATCATCGTGCGGTAGATGCCCTTGCCCTTGATGTCCGGGCTATTGAGCAGCTGCGCGAGGATCAAGGCCAAAATCAGCATAATGGGCACCTGGATCACGAAATAGAAAATCGTGTTAAACAGGCACTGCTGGAACGTGGCATCCTTTAAAATGCGCACGTAGTTGGCAAAGCCCGCAGGCTGTACAGCGCTGCCGGTGCCTTTCTGGAACGAAAGGATCAGCGCCTGCACCATGGGGTAAAAGCAGAATACAAATATCAGGAGTGCTGCCGGCAGCAGGAACGCCCAACCTGTCAGGTTGCGCTTCTGCTCCATATTCAGTCCTTTTTTCTTCATCGTAGTGTCTCCTATTTTGCCACAAAAGCAAGGGCGCGGCTTGCAGCGGACGTATCAGATGCAAACCGTGCCCTTGGCAAATTCTCAGTTGTAACCGGACACAGTGTGTGTCATGTTTTGCTTAGCCAGCGATATTGAACTCCACGGTATCCTGGGCGTTCTGCATCTCGCTGTCAATGTCGGCGTTGTTCTGGACGATGTTGGTAACGGCATCGGTCAGGGCACTGCGCACGTCAGAGTAGTAAGCGCCGCAGTCGAATGCGGGGACCTTGCCTGCGAACTCAACGATGTCCTTGTAAACGGTCTGACCACCGTAGAACTCGGAAGGCTGGTTGTAGACGTCGCTCTCGGCAGCGGGCAGGTAGCTGGAGATTGCACCGGCGTTGGGCAGCAGGTCGTCATACAGCTCGACGCTGGAACCGAAGGTGCTCTTCAGGAAGTCGAAGGCCAGCTCGGTGTTCTTGCAGTTGGAGGAAACGGCCCAGCTTGCGCCGCCGCAGTTTGCGTAGTTGGTAGCACCGTCGATGCCGTCCAGCTTGGGCATATTCACGATAGCCCACTTGCCGGACTGATCCTCGGCAGCCTGCACGCTGGACATGATCCAGCAGCCGTTGATGACGCCGGCAGCCTTGCCGTCATTCATGGAAGCAATGTACTGGTCCCAGTCGGTGTACTCGGCCAGAATGCCCTTGTCGACCATGTCCTTGTAGACGGTCAGGGACTCCTTCAGCGCGGCGTTGTCGGCGATCTTGACCTCGCCGTCCACAACGGGGGAGGCACCGGCAGACTGCATCATCTCGATGATCAGCTCGGAACCGCCGGAGGAAGTCAGCATCGGCACGCCGTTAGCGTCCACGACCTTCTGTGCCTTCTCCTCGAACTCGCTCCAGGTCAGATCCTTGAAGTCGTCGACGGTCAGACCGGCATTCTCGATCATATCGGAACGAACCGCCATGACGGAAGCGCCGTTGTCGAAGGGCAGACCGTAGTGGTGGCCGTCGACGGTAGAATCAGCCAGCTTGCCGCCGGAGAACTTGTCCCAATCCAAGCCGGAGTCGGTCAGGTCGGTGTAGATGCCGGGGAAGTTGGCGACCATCTTGTGGTAGGAGTAGTCCTGCATCAGGAAAAGATCAGGCAGGGTGCTGTAATCCTCGCTGGTGGCAGCGGTGATGAGCTTGGTCTCGATGTCGCTGTAGACGTTTTCTTCAATGTTCAGCTTGAAGTTGGGGTGGTCCTTCTGGTAGATGGCCTCCGCCTGCTTCAGGGCGTAGATGTTGAAGTTGGGGTCCCAGGCCCATACGGTCAGGGTCTCGTCGCCGTCAGCGGTGGTGTCGGCGGCAGTGGATTCCGCGGTGGATTCGGCAGGGGTGCTCTCGGCGGTAGAGGCAGCTGCGCTGCTGGAAGCGGCACCGCCGCCGCAGCCGACCAGCAGGGATGCTGCCATAGCTGCTGCCATAAGGGCTGCTGCATTCTTCTTTTTCATGGGGGTTTCCTCCTTAAAAATGTTTCTCCATTCTTTGGCTGTATAACGTATGTCCCACGGCGGGGCATAAATTATCGGGTGTTATTCGGCATCGTCTACCCAGCGCATCTCGCGCGGGGCCAGCGTCAGGCTGTCGATCAGATGCCCCTTGATGTACAGGTCTGTCTTTTCCTCGGCATCTGCGTTGTTGATGACTGCGATGCGCTTCGTTTCGGGGAATACCGTGACCTCGGTATCGACGTTGGTCACGTAGTAGTGCTTCATCTCCTCCGGCATACCGGCGGCGTAGTAGATAGCGCGCAGCAAAATGCGGCAGTTCTGCGGGGAGTAGGGCAGCCCGGCAAAGTAGACGCTGTGGCCCTTGCCGTACTCGTTGACGACCAACTGGCTGTACTCGCCGTCCTGCGCCAGGATCTGGTAGTGCTTGCCCTGTGCGTAGATGCGGGACGTACCCTCGCCGAAATCAACGGCGGTGTCAATATCTTCGAGAATGAAGTGGTGCGGGTCGCAGGTGTTGTATTTGTCGGTGCTTAACGAGAAGCCCATCTCGCGGTCCACGCCCATCACATCGGACAGCTGGAAGTACCGTCCCTGATGCTGGCAGGCGGTGGGCTCGCCCACGCCGATGAAGCCGCCGCCCTCGTCCACAAATTTGCGGATGGCGGTCACGACCTTTTCGTCGATCCAGTTCTCGGCACCGCTGAAGGCTGTGTAGGCATCGCCCACATTGATGATAACGCCGATGTCCTTGGGGATGCCGCTGCGGATGTCATCGAAGTCGATGAACTCAACATCGAACGGCATACCGCTCAGGCATTCGAGAACGCCCTCGGCGGAGTAGGTCTCGCGGTGGTAAATCGAATGATGCACCTGATTGCTCATCCACTTGCGCAGACCGCCCCAGCAGTTGAGGATGGCCACCTTGAACGGCGCAACGTAGGACTTTGTGCCCTGCATATTTTCGTGGATCTGGCGGAACTCACCGACCACGTTCTGAATTTCGTCGATAAAGCCGGGCCAGTTGCTGGCGAGCTTTAAGTAGCCGCCGTAGCCGATGCGGTCCAGCGGGCTGCGCAGGATCGCGCGGCGGGCCTTCATCCAGTTGGTGCGGGCCTCGCCGATGGGGTCGCCGCCCTCGGTGAACACATCGGGGAAGAAGTAGGGCAGCAGACGGCCTTCGGTGTACCGGACGCCCTTGATGTCGGAGATCATCCGCAGCGTGACGCCGCTGCCGACAGAGCCGACCACCGCGTCCAGCCCGATGGAGGCAAAATACTTGCCGTAAGGCTCGGTGCCGATCCAGTGGTCGCCGAGGAACATCATCGCTTCCTTGCCGTAGGAGTGGACGATGTCCACCATCTCTTTGGCCAGCTTGCAGACCTCCTGCTGCTGGAACTCGATGAAGTCGCGGAACTCCTTGCTGGGCACGCGGAACATCGTGTTGTGGTAGCCCTGATCCACGATGAACTCTGGGCGGAACTTGTACCCTGCCCACTTTTCAAACTTTTCCAGAATGTAGGGGCTGACGCTGGCGCTGTAGCCGAACCACTCGACGAATTTCTCGCGCTTCTGGTCGTCGAAGGTCAGCGTGAACTGGTGGAAGAAGGTCGTGAACCGCACCACGTCAATGTGGGGGTTCGCCTCGCACCAGCGGCGCAGCTTTTCTTTTACATAGGCCTGCGTCTTGGGCTGGCGCACATCGTAGGTCAGTTGGTGGGGCGTGTCCTTCCAGTCGTTGGTCAGGAAGTTGTACATGTGTACGGGGTCCCAGATCAAAAACGCCAGAAAGCTGACCGTGTACTCGTGGTAGGGGATCGTCTCAATTTCGACCTCGCCCGTCGGCTCGTCGAACGACCATTTGTCGGTGGGTACGACCTCGCCCGTCGTGCGGTCAACGACCTCCCACCAGCGCTTGGGGTCATCCAGCGTGTTGACTTTCAGCTGCTGGGTGTGGAAACCATCCATCAGATGGATGCGCAGCGTCGTGCCGCGCGCCGTGTGGCGGTCACTGATAAGATACTCCTGCTGGACCTCGTCGGGGTTTGCCTCCGCCCAGGCGTTGTCCTTGCGGGTCGTATAATAGGTAGCGTACTTTTTGGCGGGGTCCGTCAGCAGCTCCTTCGGCATTTCGGTGCCGTCGCAGTCGCGCAGGGCATCCGCGCCCAACAGATTTTTCAGCCGCAGGGTCTCCGCAACCACATCTGCGTCTGTGGGAAGTGTCAATCTTCCGGTCTGCTCCATCTTCATAATCCCTTCTCTGTCCGTTTTGTCTGCCACGGCAGGCATCGTTTCATTGACACCATCATACTTGTTTCTGCCTTCTTTGAACAGTAGGTATATTGTTGCGCATTTGTACTATCTTGCTTTATTTTAAAATGTCGGCGGCAATATCAGAAAATAAAGAAAAAGCTGCACAAAAAGTAAGACTTTTCTTTGTGCAGCTTGCCAGCTTTGGGCCTGTTTGCAGCGAAACGTGCCGGTATTCTGTTTTGCATCGTTATTTTTTATGGAAAGCTCTTGCCATGCGCCCCAAATGCGTATATAATAAGGACGGAATCGGAAACGGCCCGCGGCTTCTTATTTTTTCGTTCTTGCTTAATTATGTAACGATATTGCTCCAAATACTTTGGATTTTTTGTAAATATTTTGTCATTCGGAGGCGCACCGCCTATGAACACACGGTATGAATTCAATATGGACGTTCCCCCGCGGGAGGCCATCCGCCTGATGTACGTGAGCAAGAGCCGCTTCGGCGGGGACTGGAACTCGGTGCCGCATACCCACTCCTGCACGGAGGTGTTCTATTGCGTAGATGGTCGCGGTCAATTCAACGTCGAGGGCAAAATGTTGGACGTCGCACCAGACGACATGGTCATTGTGAACCCCCGCACCCTGCACACCGAGTTGAGTTACCAGGCAAACCCACTGGAATACGTTGTGCTGGGCATTGAAGGCATTGAAATTTTGTTTGAGCAGAAGGATCGCGGCTACACCATGCTGAAATGCAGTTCCGTGCGGGAGGAGCTGCTGAGCCTGATGAAGATGCTGCTGCGGGAGATCGATGCCCGAGAGGACGGCTGCGAAATGGTCTGCCAGGATCTGACCGAGGTGCTGCTAGTCAAAATCGTGCGCATGGCATCGGTTTCGCTGCGCCTCACTGCGCCGCCCTCCGAGAGCAAGGAATGTGCCGCTGCAAAGCGCTATATCGATGAAAATTATAGTGAAAGCATTACCCTGGACAAGCTTGCGGAGATTGCCCACATAAACAAATATTATCTATCCCACTCGTTCAAGAACGAGTATAAAGTCTCCCCCATCGACTACCTGATGAAGCGCCGCATCACCGAGGCAAAAGCCTTACTGACCAGCACCGATTTCAGCCTGACCCAGATCGCCGAGCAGATCGGCTTCGGCTCTC
>OIYY01001114.1_pt1 | contig 15535 bp, 10 predicted proteins | sample 1588341 | NCBI WGS metagenome assembly OIYY01 (sample SAMN03283287) | human gut metagenome | biome: human-associated habitat; material: feces | host: Homo sapiens | place: Peru | collected 2012 | reverse complement strand
TACGATCCTTACCAAACGTCATGCATTACTGTTTGGTAAGGATCGTATCAATGTCTATACAGATATTCTTACCTGGCTAAACGCACGTACTTACATCTAACCTTTCTTTAAGAAAGGTTCTTTTTTATACCCTTATAATTGGTTGACAAATATACACTATAAGGGTATAAATAGTGGGACTATAAAGTTCATGGCTTAGGTTATTCCTAAGTCATTTCTTATCTCAAGGAGGAAAATATGGCTACAAAAGATATGGAAAAGCTAATTGCACATGCAAAAGGTGAAGGTTTTGTCTATCAAGGTTCAGAAATCTATGATGGACTCGCAAATACATGGGATTACGGACCAATGGGTGTTCAGTTAAAGAACAACATTAAAAATTTATGGTGGAAGAGATTCGTTCAGGAATGTCCTTACAACGTAGGTATTGATTCTGCAATCTTTATGAATCCAAGAGTTTGGCAGGCAAGTGGACATGTAGGTAACTTCAATGACCCACTTATTGACTGTAAACAGTGTAAATCAAGACATAGAGCGGATAAATTAATTGAAGCTTATGATCCTGAATTACATCCAGATGGATGGACTCCAGAAGAAATGATGACTTTTATTAGAGAACATAACATCGCATGTCCTGAATGTGGTGGACATGATTTCACAGATATCAGACAGTTCGAATTGATGTTTGAAACATCTATGGGTGTTGTAAAGGATGCAAAGAGCAAAATCTACTTAAGACCAGAAACTGCTCAGGGTATCTTTGTAAACTTCAAGAATGTTCAGAGAACATCAAGAAAGAAGATCCCATTTGGAATCGGACAGATCGGTAAATCATTCCGTAACGAGATCACACCGGGTAACTTTACATTCCGTACCCGTGAGTTCGAGCAGATGGAGCTTGAGTTCTTCTGCGAGCCGGGAACAGATCTTGAGTGGTTCCAGTACTGGAGAGGCTTCTGCCGTGACTGGCTCATTTCTCTCGGAATCAAGGAGGAGGAGATGAGACTGCGTGACCATGATCCTGCAGAGTTAGCCTTCTACTCAAAGGGAACTACAGATATCGAGTTCTTATTCCCATTCGGATGGGGCGAGCTGTGGGGCATTGCTGACCGTACAGATTATGACCTCGGACGTCATCAGGAGACCTCAGGACAGGATCTTACATACTTCGATGACCAGAAGAATGAGAAATACCTGCCATACGTTATCGAACCATCGCTCGGTGCAGACCGTGTAGTACTTGCCTTCCTTTGCGCAGCTTATGATGAGGAGGATATCGGTACACCAGAGAAGCCTGATGTCAGAACAGTATTCCATTTCCATCCTGCACTTGCACCTGTAAAGATTGGAGTACTTCCACTGTCAAAGAAGCTCAATGAGAGTGCTGAAAAGGTATTTGCACAGCTCTCAAAGACATACAACTGTGAGTATGATGACAGAGGAACAATCGGAAAGAGATACCGTCGTCAGGACGAAATCGGAACACCATTCTGCGTGACATATGATTTCGACTCAGAGGAGGATCACTGCGTGACAGTACGTGACCGTGACACAATGGAGCAGGAGCGTATCGCAATTGATGAGCTGGATGCTTATTTTGCAAAGAAATTTGAGTTTTAATTTTGTATGAAATGACGAAAATTTTTATTAAAAAAAGCTCAAAAGAAGCATATGAAGTTTTTTTCGGTATATAGATTTGTGAAATCATACAAAATTAGGAGTTAAGTCACAAAAAAATAAAAAAACATATCAGAAATTTAATTTTATGATATAATATAGATAATAAAGGACAACCAAAGATATAGTAAGCTATTCTTTGGTTGTTCTGATATATGGAGATGGTGAATATGGATGCAAAAGAATTAAAGAAGCTGAGCAGAAGTGAGCTGCTTGAGATGCTGTTAGACAGAAGCAAAGAGGTCGAGCATTTAAGAAAAGAGCTTGACGAGACAAAAAAGCATATTCAGACACTTGAGCGTGAGGTAAAGACATCCGGTGATATCAATGCTGCGATAAATAAACTTACTTCAGCTACAGAGGAAATTCAGAAATTTGCCGCCGTAATATCCATGGCTTCAAATAATCTGACAAGAAAATAATACAGTAGAAGCAGTATTTCGTGGTTATGAAATGGACAATTGGATAAAAGAATGACAGGAAAAATATATAAGAAGGCAGTATATGCTCTAGCAAGAGTTGCCGTAAAGTACATTGAGCTAAGGAAAAAAAGAGAACAGAAGAAAATAAATCAGAATAAATCAGTTAATAGCATAAATTCGACAAAAAGCTACACGGACGCTGAATACAATAAAAAGGTAGTTGCAAAGATTGAACAAAGCAATGCTTCAGCTATTGCAGAAAGCAAAAAAAATATTGATCTAGTGGATTTGAGTGAAGACGAGGAACTAAAGGATGTTGAACAGAAACCACTTACCAATGAGGATAAGCTTGATTTGCTTCTGGCACAGATGATGGGAACATCTGTTAAGGCGCCCGAAAAAGAGCCTCAGGCACAAAAGAAGGTCGAATCCGTCGAATCCTTCGATGAAAATATATCACAGGAAATAGCAGATATAATTCCGGTCAAATATGTAGCACCGGCACCTGACATAACCCCTGATATAGAAAAAAATATTGAAATAGAGAAGGAATATCAGCAAACCAAAAAAGAAAATCAGCCGGAGGATATATCTGTACATATAGAGAAGGAGATATCAAGGAAGGCTTCAGAAGATAAAAAAGTTGAGAATAAAGAAGCTGAGTCTGGCTATCGCAGTATCATGACAGATGATTATGACCGTTACAGCGATGACCTTGGCATTAAGGAACTGCGCCAGGAGCTAAGAAGAGTGAAGTATAACAATAAATTTGCAGCAACACTCTTTAATACCATAGGAACACTTGTGGTAGTTGCAGCGGCAGCAATACTGGTCGCAAATCTGTGGCTTCCTATTTTGCAGGTGACCGGAACCTCTATGTCGCCAACCTTGCAGGAGGGGCAGGTGCTTATGGCATCTAAGGGACATGACTTCAAAACAGGAGATGTCATAGCCTTTTATTACAACAACAAGATACTTGTAAAAAGAGTTATTGCGATGCCGGGTGACTGGGTTAATATATCAGAGGATGGCACGGTTTACGTAAACGATATCGCAATTGATGAACCGTATTTGAAGGAAAAGGCTTTAGGAGACTGCAATATAGAGCTTCCTTATCAGGTTCCTGAGTCGAAAATTTTCGTGATGGGCGATAACAGAAGCGTATCGCTTGACTCAAGAAACACAGCTATAGGCTGTATCTCAGAGGAACAGGTAGTCGGAAGAATCACATTTGCCATATGGCCATTGTCTAGAATTGGCAAAATTGACTAAAAATGTTTAGCTTTTTTTAGTAAAAAAGCAGAAAAATCAGATTTATGGTCCCGTGTGACCGCTGTGTGACCAAAAGGGTGTAATATGTTAGTTGTAAAATAACGATTAAGAGATTAAGCAAATGAAATTATATATAACTCTATGAAAGGAGGATGCAGAATGGATAAGGATATGGAACGTCTCGGTAAAGAGCGACTTAAAAGAGTGAGAAGACGTAGACAGCTTGCTACGTTCATTATTTCAATGGCTGTTATTGTGCTGGGCATTACTGCGTACAGACTTATACAACCTGCATCAGCGGCAGATCAGAACCAAAGGGATTTTACAATAGATAATGTTACTGAGAATTATGTCAATCTTCAAAAGCTCCAGTCAGAGGGCTCATATACCGAAATGTCAAGTGAGGGCAAGTCAGCGGACTGGAACGGCGAGAAGTTCAAGCTTGAGGTTCAGCTGGATTTTGGAATCGGCAAGAATGATACGGTAGATGCCAATGGCAACACGATTAAAAACTACTATTATGTCTATGATCCGTCGGTGACTATCCCGGATGATTTGTGCAATTCATGGACGACAAAATGTGACGACAACAGTGATATAGAACAGTTCAAGTACAGATATATCAAGAACGAGGATGGTACATATGCTATTCTTATCAGGTTTGCGGATGGCTATATTGAGGGTAAAAGCAGCGATATAGAAGGCTGGGCAAAGGTTGAGGCTCTTGGTGAGGGCAAGACCAATGATTCAGGTGATCTCGATATAGTTATCGATGGTGATGTCACCATAACAGTAGACAAGGATAATGTCCACTGGAATGGAAATGACTCCTTAAACTATGATATTTCAGTTAAGAAGAGCAATACAAACAATAATAATATTGCTATTGATGAAAACGGTAATTACTATGTTGAATTTACTGTAGATGTATCTTCTGAAAAAGGTACACCTGATGATATTGAAATCACAGATGAATTTAACGGCAATGGCATGAGAGTTGATACGACCAAACTTACCTATAGCATAAAGAAAAACGGTCAGGCTGCTGACGACAGTTATACCGCAACAGTAACTAGCAAAGATAATCCGGCTGATGCAGGAAAGGCAACGCTTACTGCAAAGCTTCCGAAATTAGATGGTGGTGAGAGCTGTTCTATTACATATAGGTATTATCTGACCAATGCTGCGGAACTGAATAATAAAGCAACATGGCAGGCTACAAATTTCGTTACTGGTAAATCAACAGACCAGAATTCAAAAGAAACTGTCATAGATACATCAAGCAGTTATGTAAAGTATTACAAAAATCTTATAGAGAAATACGGTAAATATGATAAGACTAATAACCGAATTATCTGGACGGTTACAGTGAATAAAAGCTGCGAGGATATTGCGGGAGCTGTTCTGACAGATGATATGTTTGATAAGATTACAGACATTGAAATATCACCAAGTGATGGATATACAATCAACAAAGACAGTAGTGGCAAGGTGACATCGGTTACATTTAATCCTACAGATGGTAATAAGAACTGCAATAAATATACTGTCAAATACTATACAGATGCATTGCAGACATTTGATGACCAGAAATTTAATAATAAGGCCACCCTTACTAAGGATGATAAGTCATATGATGACTCTTCAATTGTAAATGTTCCAAAAACAAAGCAGGATGTCACAAAGAAGCTTGTTAATGCTCAAAAGACAGATGACAGTCTGTATACTTTAAAATGGGAGGCTAAGTTTACAATTCCGGCATCGGGATTTGCTAAGGAGTTTGGCATAGCTGATACAATGTCATCTAAATCACAGAAGAACTATCATTACATGACTTATGCTCAGATGAATGATTTTGTAAGTCAGGTAAAGAATGAGTTTGATGGATATATCGGTGATATTACTGTTAAATATCTGGATAAGAATAATAGGTCAAAAACAGCAAAATTGAGTGAGGTATCCGAATCTGATAACTATAGGTTTACCTCGGTAAATATCAGTTTTAATAAGGATTATCCGACAAGCAACAGTGAAAAGACAGTTGTATTTACTTACAGCACAACTGCTGATACGACAGCACATGGAAGGCTTGGGTATGTTAATAAGTTTGAAGCATTAAATTCAAGTGCGTCTGCATCATATAGCCATACGACATCAAAGATTGTAAAGACTGATGGAAACGGAAATACAGGTCAGACATATTTGAAGACCACAGAAAGTGATGGAACACTTACATGGCGCGTTGATGTACTTATGGATGCCGATGCTACAGAGTATACTATCACTGATAAGCTTCCGGAGGGCGTTACACTGCAGAGCGTAAAGACAATGTTAGCCTATACTGATAAGGAAGGCTTTACTTATCCTGACTTTGATGGCACATTGCATACAGTATCTGACAGCGACTGGTTCATAAACGGAATTCAAACCGGTACAACGCTTGATAAAAATACAAATACCGTAGTTACAAGGGTTATAAAGCCTGACAATACAACTATAAATGGCTGGCAGGAGAACTATCATATATATGTAGTATACAAGTGTACGATAGATGATTTTGAGAATTTTGAAGCCGGAAAAACCGTGGATTATAAGAATATAGCCACAGCATACTCAAATACAAACAGTGAAATTGGATGGGTTCATCAGACTCAGACTATGTCAAAGCCAAACGACTCAGGCAGTGATAATCCTACTGAGGGTGACAAGATTATTTCCAAGAACTACAAGTGGGATGAAGATAATCACAGGCTGCGTTATACGGTTATAATAAATCCTGATGGCAAGGATTATCTGCCTAATAGCGATACATTAAAGCTGACAGATGTGCTTCAATTCCAGACGATGACATATAACCCACAGGCATTGTGGTATATAGATCTTATGCCGGCTACTGTTCAGTTCAGACAGGCGATAAAGCAGGATGACGGAACATACAAAGCAGGCGATACGGTAGATGACTGTAAGTGGTCTTATACAACTAAAGATGGTACATATAGTTGGAATGATACATCATACAGGACAATCAGTGCAGATATACCTGATGGCAAGGCAATAATGCTTACTTATACATATCAGGTGAATGCAAAGGTGCTCGGTACACCAGATCAGTATAATCCTATAAAGATGGATGTCAGCAATACGGCAAAGCTTGAAGGCATCGAAAAGGGAGAAGACAGAAAGGATAACCAGACGGTTTACAAAGAGTCTAAATCCTCTGCCGGAGTAATTAAGAGCAATACATTTACCTTGTATAAGGTAGATAAGGATGATTATGGCAAGCAGCTTAAAGGCGCTGAGTTTGAGCTGTTTGGATACACATCGGATGGTTCGTATACATCGTTAGGTGAGTATACCACTGATGAGAACGGCAGAATTGATATCAGTATGAGTACTGACAATCTGGAGTATAATACTCAGTATTATATAGTTGAGAAAAAGGCACCGGATGGTTATTTACTCTCGGCAGAGCCACATAAAGAGTATTTCTATTTCAGTGCAGATACCTCGGCACATCCTGTCGTAGCTGAAAACAGCTCATTACAGGGAAGTGATATGGCAAAGGTAAATACACCGTACTATTATGAGGATGTAGCTGTTGCGACCACCAGCATTTCAGTCGATAAAAAATGGACTGATTCTAAGAATAATCCATTGGATAAGACTGATGGAAAGATTTATCTGCAGCTGCATCAGGTGGATTCGGCTAATAATGATAAGAAGTATGGCAATCCTATTGAGGTGACAGCAGATTCGGCAGGTGAATGGTCATATGTATTTGATAATCTGCCATTACAGAGTGTAGATGAAAATGGTATTCTGACCGGTACCACATATAAATATTATGTGACAGAGGTTGGAATAAATCAGAACAACAGTATGTCAGGCTATGATGTTTCATATGTATTTAAGGATATAAATGGAACGCAAATCACAAAGACTGATGCAAACGTTGCACCGGGCAGCGCCAATGCAATAGAGTCAGGTACTGTTGAGATTACAAACAAACTCATAGAGTATGAGCTTCCTGAAACAGGTGGAAGCGGTAACAGATGGTTGTATATGTTAAGTGGAGTTGTTCTTATACTCATATCTGCAATTGCACTTTTCTATAAAAAACAAAAAACTTTTTAAAGTAAAGGAGAATGCAAAATGAAAACAATCAAAAGAGGCATTGCTTTAGTCCTTGCGATGATACTTACACTTGCAATGAGCGTTACAGTATTTGCTGAGGGCGAAGGCGCCAAAAAAGCATTTACCATCACGGTTGATGGGGCAAAGGCAGGCCACACCTATGAGGCTTACCAGATTTTAAAGGGAGATCTTTCAGAGGATCAGAAGACACTTTCAAACGTTGACTGGGGTACCGGTATCAAGGCAGGCAAACAAACAGACCTTGCTAATGATGCAAAGGCTTATGTAGAGAAGCTTTCAAAAATGCAGTCAAACTCTTCGGATATTAAGGCAGAGGCACAGAAAATTGCTTCAGTTTTAAGTACTACAGTAGCAGGTTCTGTTTCAGTAGCACAGGACAATGCAAAAGCTGAGATTACAGGACTTGAGCCTGGTTACTATCTCATCAAGGATAAGGACAGCTCTTTAACAGGTGACGAGGCTTACACAGAGTATATCCTCAATATTGTTGCTGATACAACAATCACACCAAAGACAGATGTACCTTCTGTTGAGAAGAAAGTAAAAGATACAAACGACACAACAGGTGATACAACAGGATGGCAGGATTCAGCCGATTATGATATCGGAGATGTAGTTCCATTCCAGCTTACAGCTACATTACCTGCAAATGTTCAGTCATATAAGACATATTTCCTCAAATTTGATGATACTCTTTCAAAGGGTCTTGATTACAATGAGGGAACTGTTACTGTCAAATTAGGCGACAAGGACGTTACATCATTCTTTACACCAAATTATGATGCAGCTAACAAAAAGCTTACTTTTACATGTGACAATATTTTAGCAGATGGATTTGAAGCTAAAAACGGTGACAAGATTGTAGTAGAGTACAAGGCAACTCTCAATAAGGATGCTGTTCTCGGTTCAAAGGGAAACCCAAATAAGGTTAAGCTTGAGTTCTCTAACAACCCTAACAACGGTGGTGAGGGAGACAAAGGTGAGACTCCTGAGGATACAGTAATCGTATTTACATACAAGGTTGTAATCAACAAGGTAAATGAGAAGAACGAAGCACTCGATGGTGCAGAGTTCACTCTTTACAAAAAAATTAAAGGTGAAGCAGACAAAGAAATCAAAGCGGTAATTTCCGGCGATAAGAATGATGTCTTCACATTCAGCGGACTTGATGATGGTGATTATGTACTTAAGGAGACAAAGACTCCTGATAGCTACAATACAGCAAACGATATTACATTCACAATCAAGGCAGACCACTCAATTGAGTCTGATGCTCCTGAGCTTAAGTCATTAAGCGGAGATAAGGTGTCAGGTAATATTACACTTAATGTAGATAAAGCTGAGGGTAGCTTAAGCACACCTGTACAGAACTTAAAGGGCTCAGTCCTTCCTTCAACCGGTGGTGCCGGACGTGTTGCAATTTATGTAATCGGTGCTATATTAGTAGTCGGTGGCGGAATTGTTCTTGTAACAAAGAAGCGTGTTAAATAATATCATTTTATGATAAAATATATCTGCCATGAGCCACTTTAGTGGTTCGTGGCAGTTACAATAGGCATAATTATATGCAAATGATAACAGTAAGGAGAGTGCTATGAGAAGAAAATTATCTACTATTTTGTTTGTCATAGTGTTTCTTGCAGGACTGTCCTTACTGCTATACCCGACGGTGAGTGATTACTGGAATTCGTTCCATCAGTCAAGGGCAATCGCAAGCTACGTCGATGCAGTAGACAATACAGATGAACAAAAGCTTGAAGAAATGAGACAGGCGGCAGAGGCTTACAATGAAAAGCTTTTAAGCAAGCAGGACAGATATGATATGTCTGATTCGGACAGGGCAGAGTATGAAAGCCTTCTAGATGTATCAGGTACAGGTGTCATGGGATATGTTGAGATACCGGCCATCAATGTCTCATTGCCGATTTACCACGGCACAGACAATACAATACTTCAGATAGGTGTAGGCCATATCGAGGGCACATCGCTTCCGGTTGGCGGAGCAAGCACGCATTGTGCTGTTTCAGGACACAGAGGACTTACATCATCTAAGCTTTTTACGGATATTGACCAGATGGCGGAGGGTGACACCTTTAAGCTGTCTGTGCTTGGCGAGACACTGACCTACGAGGTTGATCAGATAAGGATTGTTTTACCTGATGAGCTTAATGACTTAAAGATCGAAGAAGGGCAGGATTACTGTACACTTATCACATGTACACCGTATGGCGTGAATTCCCACAGGCTTCTTATCAGGGGTCACAGGATAGCAAATGATGCACAGGGACTTATTGTCGAGGATGTAAAGCAGGTACAGCCGTTACATGAAGCCATAGTGCTTGGCATTCTGTTTCTGGTTTTGTATATTATAATTTGTAAGATACTTAGTAAAACGATATTGTATAGATTCAGATAGAATCAGGAAGGAGGAAAAATGCACAATAGTATAAAAAGAGCTGTCAGTATAGCTATAGCAGCGATTGTTCTGTTTTCACTGCCGTGTGGAAGCATTTTCGCAAGGACGCACATTGACATTGACAAGAAATGCTCTATAACAGTTGATATCCCTGATACGTGGGAGGATTTGTACACTGTGGATTTTCCCGTAGAGCTTTACAGAGTGGCAGATGTAGATGAGAATGATGTCTATACAGCAACGAAGCAGTTTGATGAGCTGGCTAAATCTATATCAGATATCAGCAGTAAAACTACCGCAGATGATTGGGAAAAGATGGCTAAGACGGCTGCGGGCATTGCAGACAAAGGTGCTTTGACAGCAGACGAGATAATAAATGTCTCAAACGGAAAGGGAACCATCACAGGTGTTAAGACGGGACTGTATCTGGTGTATGCAAAGCCTGCTAATTCAGCCAGATTTGGATACACATTTGTGCCGTATCTGGTTTCGGCTCCCAATAATGAGTTTGCCATGACAGGAAGTGGCTCAGATTCATGGATATATGATGATATCGGTATCGAGCTGAAGCCTGAACAGACTGAGCTTATGGGAAGCTTACAGATTAACAAGACATTAAAGACATACAATACAGCACTCGGTGAGCCGGTGTTTGCATTTGATGTTGAGGCCTACGACAGGGATGGCAATGTGGTGTTTTCCGATATTGCATCAATCAGATTTGACAGTACAGGGGCTAAGAGTGCAGTCATTGACAATATCCCGGCAGGGGCAAGGGTGATAGTAAAGGAGGTATATGCCGCAGGCAGTTATCAGGTAACCTCCTCAGACAGTATAGAGACACAGATTGTGGCCGGTGAGACCACAGATGTTGATTTCACAAACGATTACAACGACAAATTGATTTATAGTACCGGTGTCGTAAACCATTTTGAGTATGACGGAACCGGATGGGAATGGGTGCAGAATTAATGAAAAATTTATCAGAGTCTTGTAAAAAACTTAATAGAAATCACCGTATTCTTGTATGTGCAGCCTTTGCTGCCACACTCATTGTCTGTGGTGTTTCAGTTAAACCGACACTGGCATATTTTACAACCTATGCTACGGCAAAGGGCGGTATACCGGTAGATATCGGTCCTACAACCGATGTCAAGGAGAAGTTTAAGGACTGGAAGAAAACTATTGAGATTGAGAATACAGGAAAAGCAGACTGTTTTGTCAGGGTAAAGGTAATTGCAGCAAGCCAGTTTGATATACAGGCATCAGGCTCAAACTGGAGCCTTTCCGATGATGGCTACTGGTATTACAGTCAAGTAGTGCCGGTTGGTGGCAAAACCGAGCCAATCGTTGCGGCTATCACAGTCAGTGAAAAGGTAAAGACCAGCTTCAATGTAGTTGTGGTTCAGGAGTGTACTCCTGTCACATATGATGAAAATGGCAATCCGTGTGTCGCACCTGATGCAAAATGGGATGCGACAGCACAATATGATAAAGAGGAGGGCGAAGAGTAATGAAGAGAAAACTTCCAATTATACTTGTAGCATCCTCTGCGATAATGCTTGCAGCATCTACGATAGGATCTACAAAAGCGACTCTTACATATATGAGTGATAATTATCTGGCTCAGATTGACATCAAATCCATCGGTGTCACTTTAACTGAGAATGGCAATGATGTGAGCTGGCGTGATTATAAGCATAAGGATGATGACTGGAGCGAGGCAACAGGAGTGCTGCTTGGCGATATGTTAGAAAATGCCGGAGATGAAAAGCTGATTCTCGACAAAAAGTACGACGAGAGGCTTGCTGTCAAAAACAGCGGCTCGATAGATGAGTATGTGAGAGTGACAGTGCAGCATTACTGGGCAGACAAGGAGACAGGTGATAAGCTTGCAAACCTTGATCCATCCAAGATACAGATTGGTTTTACAAACGATGGCTGGACAGAGGATGAGAGCGCTAAGACCACAGAACGAAATGTATTTTACTATAATTCAATTTTGAAAAAGGGTCAGACTTCACCTGATTTTACGGACAAAATCAGTATAGCCGGTGATATTGCCACAATAGTGGATCAGACATCACAGACTGATGATAATGGACTTACCACCATTACTACTACCTATGAGTATGATGGGGCGAGATTTGTGCTGGAGGCAACAGTTGATGCAGTACAGACACACAATGCAAAGGACGCGATTAAGAGTGCGTGGGGTGTTGATGTAAATATATCAGATGATGGAGCACTAAGCTTAGAGTAAAGGAGGACAATATGAAAAAATTTATCGCATTATTATCATGCATGTTGTTTATCCTTGGTTCGATAGGCACTGTATTTGCTGATGAGAATACTACTGCAGCCGGCTCGTGTGAGTTTACAGGCAAGGAGATGGTCAGCTCATTTGATTCAAATAAAATAGCAGCCTCTGTCTCACAGATGGAGCCCGGAGATTCTGTTACATTTTCCGTTGATATAAAGAATAACAGCAGTATTTCAACGAAATGGTATATGTCGAATGATGTATTAAAGAGTCTCGAGGATACACAGGCCGTGGCTGAAAACGGTGGATACTCATATATTCTTACCTTCGTAGGACCGGATGGGAAAGAGGACACTATATACAGCAGCACCAGCGTAGGTGGTGAGAAGGAGACAACAGCCGGAAAAGGACTCAACGAGGCTACAAACTCTCTGGATAGGTTCTTTTATTTAAAGACATTAGAGCCGGGAGAGGGAGGCAGCGTAAAGCTTTTAGTAGGGCTTGACGGAGAGAGTCAGGGTAATATATATCAGGATACACTCGCAAAGCTTATGATGAACTTTGCGGTAGAGGATAACTCAAATCCAACTTTATCAAATCCACCTACATTTACAACTACAACAAGCAAGGTAAAGACAGGAGATATCTGGTCAATAGCATCAGCTGTAGTGTTTGTGATCGGTATTATTTTGATGATACTGGCTTTCGTAAGTGACAGAAAGGGGGCTAAGCAAAATGAAAAGATTGCTTAAATATTTTCTTGCAGCTCTTGTTGTCATAACCGGTGTTTTTTCACAGACAGCAGATGTAAAGGCATTTTCATATACGTACACTGTTTCCTTCTCGGCCGGCGGTCAGGGAAGCATAAACGGTGGTGTGCAGGTGCGCAAGGCATCAGGCAATGGAGCTTCGGTTTCTGTTTCTGCTAAAGGAGACAAAATAATTGTCACAGGTCTTGAATATGGAGATGTCATCAGCTGTGATGCACAGGGCAGTGTGGCACTTAATGAAAACAGCAAGTACTACGTAAAGGGAATCAGATTAAGCGGCCGTGACAATAATACGGTTGCACAGTCGGCTTTTCTCGTATCGGGAGATCAGGACTATGTTGTAGCATACGGCATACCGGGTGAGCTTGCTGAGTATACAGTCAACTATGTGGATACAGATGGCAATAAGCTTGCAGAAAGCCGTACCTATTATGGTAATGTGGGCGATGAGCCGGTTATAGCATATCTGTATATAGATGGATATATTCCGGACAGCTATAATCAGACAGGAAAGCTGTCGTCAAATGCGTCAGAAAACGTGTTCAATTTTGTATATTCAAGGGCTGCATCCAGCATGGCTGCCGCCGGAAATGGAGCAAATGACAATACTGCGGCAGGCGGCAATCAGGCAGCCGCAGGAGCTGCAAATGCAGCCGGGGCAGCCAATGCAGCGGGCAATGCAGCAGGAGCGGCAAATAACGGAGCTGCAGATGGAGCAAATGCCGCAAACACAATAGTGCCTGACGGACAGAATAATCCGCAGGATGGCATCCAGGCACCGCAGGCACAGCCAAATACTGATATAGCAGATGAGCAGGTACCGCAGGCGGCAAACGACAATAAGCATGATATAGCAGATGAGCAGGTACCGCTTGCCACCATGATTAGTGAGAGTGGAATGGTCGTTCCGCTGGCTATTGGTGCGCTTGGGATAGTTGCAATTCTTGCAATTATGATATTTGTCATAGTAAAGAATGTTAAGTCTGTCCGTGTTCAAAAAAATAGTATGAAACATAAGGGAAAAGATAATAAAAATTAGTTGATATTTGCTGAAATTATGGTATTATTAATGTGTGCGCTTACATGAGTGCACACATTAATCAAGTATATGGATGGTTTTTTACCATACCAGAAATAAAATTTAGGAGGAATTGCAAAATGGCAAACAAGTGGGTATATACCTTCAAAGAGGGTAACATGACCATGCGTAATCTTCTCGGTGGTAAGGGTGCTAACCTCGCTGAGATGACAGAGATTGGACTTCCTGTACCACAGGGCTTCACAATCACTACAGAGGCTTGTACACAGTACTACGAGGATGGACGTAAGATCAATGATGAGATTATGGCTCAGACTATGGAAGGTGTAAAATGGATGGAAGAGGTTAACGGAAAGAAATTCGGTGACCTTAAGAATCCTCTTCTCGTATCTGTTCGTTCAGGTGCCAGAGCTTCAATGCCGGGTATGATGGATACAATCCTTAACCTTGGTCTTAATGATGATGTTGTTGCAGCTATGATCGCTGGTAACCCAGATCCAGCATTCGAGCGTTTCGTATATGATTCATACAGACGTTTCATCCAGATGTTCTCAGACGTTGTTATGGAAGTAGGAAAGAAATACTTCGAGCAGCTCATCGACAAGATGAAAGAGGACAGAGGTGTTAAATTTGACGTAGACCTTACAGCAGCTGACCTCAAAGAGTTAGCAGAGCAGTTCAAGGCTGAGTACAAGAACCAGTTAGGATCAGATTTCCCTTCAGATCCTGTAGAGCAGTTAAAGCTTGCTATCGAGGCTGTATTCCGTTCATGGGACAACCCACGTGCAAATGTTTATAGAAGAGATAACGATATCCCTTATTCATGGGGAACTGCTGTTAACGTAATGCCAATGGTATTCGGTAACTTAAATAACGAGTCAGGTACAGGTGTTGCATTCACACGTGATCCTGCAACTGGTGAGAACAAGCTTATGGGTGAGTTCCTTATCAATGCACAGGGTGAGGACGTTGTTGCCGGTGTTCGTACTCCAATGCCAATCGCTCAGATGGAGCAGGAGTTCCCAGAGGCATACGCTGAGTTCCTTAAGGTTTGTGAGACTCTTGAGAATCACTACCATGATATGCAGGATATGGAGTTCACAGTTGAGAACAAGAAGCTCTATATGCTTCAGTGCCGTAATGGTAAGAGAACAGCTCCAGCTGCTCTTAAGATCGCTTGCGATTTAGTAGATGAGGGACATAAGACACCAGCTGAGGCTGTTGCAATGATCGACCCTCGTAACCTTGATACATTATTACATCCACAGTTCGATGCTGCTGCACTTAAGGCTGCAACTCCACTTGGAAAGGGTCTTGGAGCATCTCCGGGAGCTGCTTGTGGTAAGGTTGTATTCACAGCTGATGATGCTGAGGCATGGGCTGAAAGAGGAGAGAAGGTCGTACTTGTACGTCTTGAGACATCTCCAGAGGACATCACAGGAATGAAGGCTGCTCAGGGTATCCTTACAGTTCGTGGTGGTATGACATCTCACGCAGCCGTAGTTGCACGTGGTATGGGAA
>OIYY01001111.1_pt1 | contig 15574 bp, 14 predicted proteins | sample 1588341 | NCBI WGS metagenome assembly OIYY01 (sample SAMN03283287) | human gut metagenome | biome: human-associated habitat; material: feces | host: Homo sapiens | place: Peru | collected 2012 | reverse complement strand
CATTTTGTCCATGTTTTCTTTGTATCTTTTATTCCAATTATTTGACATAGCTGTTTCATTTGCCTCTAATACTTCAAGAACCTTTCCAGCTTCTTCTTTATTTATTATGCTTCTAACTCCTACAGAGCTTGCTTTCGCGGTTGGAACCATAACCTTTACTTCTCCAGGCATCTTAATTATATAATATTCCTGCTTTTCTCCTAAAATATCTTTTTGTTCTATAGCATCAATTGTTCCTGCACCATGCATTGGATATACTATTTTGTCACCAACATTAAACATGTAATTATCTCCTTCCATATTATATATTAGAGTTTATAAAGGTTTTTATTTATCTTTAAACTACATGTCTATTATATCATAAAAAATGGCAAAAGTCAAAGATTTTGCCATTTTTATTTCATTTTATTTTTTGTCTATTTCAAGCCTGTATCAACGGTTTTCGGGCTTTTTATTTTAAAAAAACTTTAAATTTTTATTTGTTTGTAGAACCAAATCCTCCAGTTCTTTCCCCCTCAGCATTGTCGTTATCAACAGTCAAATATTTTTCAAATATTCCTTGTCCAATACATTCACCTTTTTTTATTTCTACATCTGTGTCTTTTATGTTGTAGAAAGCAAACATTATTGCACCATCATTGTCTGGATTTCCATAGTAATCTTTATCAACTATTCCAACACTATTTGCAAGAATTAATCCTTTTTTCTTTGGATTAGAACTTCTGTTATATAAACATAGCATTTCATCATCTAACATATAAGCCTTAATTCCTGTTTTTATTAATGTTGGATTCATTCCTGGTTTAAATGCTGGAACTATACAGTCTTCAGCTGCTTCAAAATCATATCCTGCAGAATATTTTGTTTTTCTTGCAGGAAGATTTATCTCTTTTCCTTCAAATCCTTTTGCTATCTCAAATCCTCTTGTTTTTTCCATTTTATTTACCTCTTTTAACTTTAAAATGAGATATTAGATTTTTGCTTTTTATCTCATCTTAACATATTTTCTGCTTTATACTCTTATAAAATTAATAATTTTCTGCTTTAACCTCAAAGAATGATTGTGGGTGATTACATACAGGACAAACCTTTGGAGCTTCTGTTCCTATAACTATATGTCCACAATTTCTACACTTCCATATTGTAATACTTCCTTTTTTGAACACTTCTCCACTTTCTAGATTTTCTAGAAGCTTTCTATATCTTGCTTCATGTTCTTTCTCTATTGCAGCTATTCCTCTAAATTTAGCAGCTATTTCTGTGAATCCTTCTTCATCAGCTTCTTTAGCCATTCTGTCATACATATCTGTCCATTCATAATTTTCTCCTTCTGCTGCAGCTTTTAAATTTTCTGCTGTTGTTTTAATTTCTCCACCTTGTAATAATTTGAACCACATTTTTGCGTGTTCTTTTTCATTGTCTGCTGTTTCTTGGAATATAGCAGCTATTTGTTCATATCCTTCTTTTTTTGCTTTACTTGCAAAATATGTATATTTATTTCTTGCTTGTGATTCACCTGCAAAAGCTTCCATTAAATTTTTTTCTGTTTTTGATCCTTTCAATTCCATTCCATTTTCCTCCTTTAATTTATATTTTCTGTCATTCCCTTTTTGCAATTAGAAGTTTATATCATAATTTTGATTTTGTCAATAGAAATTTTTAAAATCCAAAATTCAGCAAAAACCTGGAATTTTGTCAAAAAATGTAATATAATAGACATATCAAATAAACAGAAAGGATTTGTAAAAATGATAGATTTACTTTCACCAGTCGGTAGCTTTGATTGTCTAAAAGCTGCTGTTCAAAATGGTGCAAATAGTGTGTATTTTGGAGCTAACTTGTTTAGTGCAAGAGCTTATGCTTCAAATTTTGATTTAGAAGATTTAGAAAGAGCAATAATTTACGCAAAAACTAGAGGCGTAAAAACAAACTTAACACTAAACACTTTAGTAACAGATACTGAATTTAATGATGCTTTTGAACTTGCTAAAAAAGCTTACGAGTTTGGAATTGATGCAATAATTGTTCAAGATTTAGGGCTTGCTAAACAATTAATTAGAAGTTTTCCTGATTTGGACATACATGCAAGTACTCAAATGACTGTACATAATCTTCAAGGTGTTTTAGAATTGCAAGAACTTGGATTTAAAAGAGTTGTTCTTTCTCGTGAACTTTCTCTTCAAGAAATTGAGTATATTTGTAAAAATTCAAATGTTGAAATCGAATGTTTTGTTCACGGTGCATTGTGTGTCTCTTATTCTGGTCAATGTCTATTTTCTAGTATGGTTGGCGGTCGTTCTGGTAACCGTGGAAAATGTGCTCAACCTTGTAGACTTCCTTATAAATTATTAGAGAATGACACTGAAATTGATAAAGGTCATCTCCTAAGTATTCGTGATTTATGCGGTTTAGATTTTATTCCTGACATGATAAATGCTGGTGTTACATGTTTAAAAATAGAAGGCAGAATGAAAAGCCCTGAATATGTTGCAACAGTTACAAGAATTTATAGAAAATACATAGATTTAGCAGAAAAGTTAATTTCAGAAGATTCTATTGATTTATACAAAATTGATGATATAGATAGAAAAAATTTATTGCAAGTTTTTAACAGAGGTATGTCTTCTAGTGGTCATCTTACATCTGAACCTAACCAAAAACTTGTATTTAAAGACAAACCTAACAACATGGGATTATTCTTAGGCAAGGTTCAAAAATACAACAAAAATAAAGGTTACATTACTGTTAAATTACAAGAACCAATTGAAGTAGGTGATACTATCTCTTTAGAAAAAGAAACCGGTTCATATACTGTTTCAGAATTAATGGATAAAAACAGAAATATTAAATCAACATCTGTCGGGCAAACCGTTACCATTGGTAGAATGAAAGGAAATATCAATTTAGGTGATAATATTTATAAGATGTCTTCAAAAGAATTGAATTTACTTGCTCAAGAAAGCATCAATGGCGAACATCGTAAAATTCCTTTGAATTGTGAAATTATAATAAAACATAATGAGCCTTTAAAAATAAGAGTCTTTTTTGATTTTGATAATATTTCAGATAATAATTTATTAGAACATAATTACCTAAACATATATTCTGTTTTAGATGTCACCTATTCTTCTGATGTGATTCCAGAAACCGCTCAAAATAGACCTTTAGAAAAAGAAAAGGTTATAGTTCAAATTAATAAAACTACTGATTCTATTTTTGAATTTGCTAATATTGATGTTGTCCTTGACTCTGATATCTTTTTACCAGGTTTTAGTGCTGTTTTAAATGATTTAAGAAGAAAAATTTTAGATTTAGCTTATGATTACGCCATTTCAAATATCAAAAGAACTTATAATGAAGAATTAAAGCTTAATTCTTTTGACCCTAATAGTTGTAATGACTTGGATGATATTGCTACAACAATTGATAAAAACAATATTGAATTTAAAAATAGTTCAAATAGCAAATTAAATACTATTTCAGTATTGTTAAATATTTTAAATATGGATTTTGATTATTCAAAATTAGAAGGATTTGATAATGTTTACATCCCCTTAAAATATTTTTCAATTAAAAAGTATAATGATATTTTAAAAACTTTAGAACAAAAATTTAATGTTTACATTTATATGCCTACAATAATAAAAGCAAATTATAGAAATTTGATTTATAGTAATATATCTAATACTATAGAAAATTATAATATTAAAGGGTTTGTGATTTCTAATATTTCTAATTTAAGATTATTAGAAAATGTTTTAAATAATTCAGATTACAATTTTGAATTAATTGCAAATTATACATTTAATATTTTCAATTTGCATAGTGTATTAGAACTTAAAAACTTAGGAATTAATAAATATACAATTTCCCCTGAATCTACTAATGATATTATCAATAATCTTTGTGGTTCTGTCGAAAATTCAGTTGTTTTTGATAATGGTACATCAGGGTCAAAAAATATTTTACCTGCTGAATTAATTGTTTATGGGAACACACCTCTTATGAATATGAATTATTGTCCACTTGGTAAGACTAACAAATGCTACCCAACTTGTAGTTCTAAGTGTAATCTTAATAATTCTTATTACTTAAAAGATAGACTTAATATGAAATTTAGAATTTTGTTTGATAATATTCAAACTGTTTCTACAATTTATAATTGCAAAACATCTTCTATTTCACCTAACGATTTTTCTAATATTAATTGTTATAGAGTTGATATTTTAGATGAATCAATTGACGAAATTAATAATATTGTTAATACTGTTAAAAAAGGTGAACGTCTAGAAGGTAAAGAATTTACTAACGGAAATTTAAATAGAGAAATATAAAAAATGTCCTTTTGGGGACGGTTCTGTTTGGGCCATCGGTTCCATTCAGGACATCGTTCTCAAAAAGGACATCTTTTATTTGCTCAAACCTGTTTACTACTTAAATCAATTAATAAATCCATATTATCATCTTTAGCAGCTTTATTTCTTCTAATAGCACCACATTTTTTACATCTAAAAACAATAACATAACCTTTTTTGCCATCTATTTCCATACTAACAGGTTCTAAATCTCCATGACATTCTTCCGCTCTATCTCCTGGATTTTTATCAACATGTTTTGAATGTAAACAATATGGGCAGTGATTTCTACATGAATATCCTAATTTTGGTACTCTTTTTCCACAGTTTTCACATATAAATTCTTCGTCTATCTCTGTAAATCTACTATCCTTCAACATATTCTCTCCTTTTGAGACAACTGGGACAGTCCAGATTTGTCTCATTATTTTGTCGAATTTTGTATTTTATATTTTTCGACATTTTTCGTTAAAAATCGTGAGACAAATTCGGACTGTCCCAACTGTCTCAGTGCAAATCAAATGTTCCTCCACCTAAAAATTCTTTTAATAGTGAATTATTTGGAACATAATCTCTTGGTATTTCTCTAAAATACTTCAAAATATTTATTAGTCTTTGTGCTTCTGCATACTCTTTATATTCAGGTGTTATTTCTTTTAATAACGGCATTGCTATTGGTTTTAATGCATTTAATTCATATATTAATGATGTATTAAAAATTGTATCTGCTGATTCTTGGAATGGGAATATATTTTTTTCTTCTCCCTCTGTTACTTTGTGCCATGTATTTAATGTGTGTAATGCTGAATAACTTCTAAATTGATAATCCCTTACAATTCTTCTTATTAAACGAGTATCTGTAGTTGAAATTCTATTGTATCTATCCATATTTAAAACCGTTAAAGCACTAATATATATTTTGTATTTTTGGTCTTTTGAAATTTGACTTGTTAATTTGTCATTTAAACAATGTATCCCTTCTATTACAAGGATTTCGTCATCTGCTAATTTCATTTTTTTACCATTATATCTTTTTGTTCCAACACTAAAGTCAAATTCTGGTACTTCAATCTCTTCACCATTTAACAATTTTACCAAATGTTCATTGAATAATTTTAAATCAATTGCTTCTATACATTCAAAATTATATTCTCCATTTTCATCTCTTGGTGTATCTTGTCTTTCTACAAAGTAATTGTCAACTGATATTGTAACAGGTTTTAATCCATTTAAACGTAATTGAATTCCTAGTCTTTGTGCAAATGTTGTTTTTCCTGATGATGATGGACCTGCAATTAGTACCATTTTTACATTTTTTCTTTTTGCGATATCATCTGCTATATTAGCAATTTTCTTTTCATGTAGAGCTTCTGCAAGCATTATTACATCTTTTATTCTATCTTCTTCTATTGCTTTGTTTAACTTATACACTGTTAAAACATCCAATACAGAATGAATTTTTTCAAATTCTTCTAATGCCCAAGCCAATTTTTTTGTTTCTTGAAATTCTGGCATTTTTGTTGGTGCTTTTGAACTTGGATATCTTATTAGAAATCCATTTGCATATTTTACAACATCAAATATTTTTATAACTCCTGTTCTATTTGCAAGTGTTCCATAGCAGTAGTTATAATATTTTTCACAGTAATACATATATATTGAATCATTTTCTTCAAAATCAAATTGCAATCTTCCTTTTGATGTGTCTGTTTCATCATAAAATTTTTGTGCTTCTTTTCTTGTCATTTCTACCTTTTTTATTGGTAAATCTTTTTCAATGATTTCTTGCATTTTTTGTTTTAGTTTTTCTGTAAATTCTTTTGTTATTTTTATATTGTCACATTTACAGTACATTGCATTGCCAAGCTGATATTCTACCATTAGTTTTTCTTTTGGATATAAACTTTCAAATGCTTTTCCCATTATGTATACAATTGTTCTAACATAGATTTTCATTCCTTCTTTTGATGAAATATCTATTAATTCTATGTTTGCTCCTTCTTCTATTGGTGTTTCTAAATTTCTATAATCGTTGTTATATAAGCACCCTATCACTTCGTATTCACTATTTTTTATTTCTTCTGCTAAGGCTTTTCTTACTGTTAAACCTCTTTCAATTTTTCTTGTTCTTCCTTTATATTTTATGTTCATTTGTTTTTTTCCTCCTTTATTTAAATTTATAAAATAAGTTTTTATATAAATTTAAATTCTTTCTCTTGTTTATTAATTACGCCAATTATTTTATACTAATTACTTAAATAAGTCAATAAATTTTATTTCTCCAAGTTATATTTTATACTATTTTGGATATAATTTTATTAAATATATTTGTAGGAGATGGTAATATGGATTTGCAAAGAGTTCATTCTATTTTAAATAATAAAGAAAAATCTGATGTTTTTTATGACGAGCGACCTGTTTGGATTCAAGGTGTTGATGAAAAGCGTGATATTGCTAAAGTAGGATTTGTTGATAATTTTGAAGAAAAAGATGTTTATATTGAAGATTTATACGAGAAAGATTTATTTAACTAAGACAAAAAACTAGGCAAATTAATGCCTAGTTTTTGCGTGTTTTTTATGATATCATTTGAATTATCTCAATTCCATAAAGAGGTCTGGTTTGTTTCCTAATATCCAGCTGGTACTCTACAATTCTATTCAACTTATTTTTAAGTTTTTCCAAATCATTTTCTGTTAAGTCAAATATACCAGTTGTATACATCGGATATCTTCCACTTTCAAGGAGTTCCACTCTTATATTAGAATAATTCCCATCTTCTAATGGGGTTATTTTATATCCGTTGATAATGTTAAGTCCCATTGCCTTCCCAGCAAGTCTAACACGTTCCTCTGATGTAACTTCTTCTTCCACACAATAAAGTTTCATCTGAGTAGCCAAATAATTGGCAATTATTTTATTTTCCTCCTGTTTAGAAACATTTTCAAATTTTTCAGATGTTACATAAATCCCATCTTTCAAAATTTCCACTGTTAACTCTACTTCAGAATTTTCTAGTTTCCGTTCTTGAATTTTGAATCCATTTCCTAATTTTTCCATCGATGTCATCATAGTAATACACTCCTTTTCTCTCTACAATTGTTCACGAGTTACACAAAATATTAATTTTATATATAAACCTGAAAAACAGGATTACAAAAAATCCAATTAGCCTTTGCTAATATTATGTAAAAAGTATATCACCATTTTATATGAAAGTAAATATTATTTTAACAATTTTAAAAGCCCACAACCATAAAAAATGATTGTGGACTCTTTTTTGTCTATAAGATATCATAAACAAAAATCAACCATAGTTATAAATCTTATTTTTGTTGTAAATTCTAAATCCTTTTCCAGTAAATTCAAGCTTAGAACCTTCATCTACAACATCGCAAACAAATTCTTTCGCAACATTTTTTCGTATATTAATTCCAATAATTTTACCATCTGCCGGATCATAAACTGTGTTGTTATTGAAATCAATATTGCTTAATGTTTGAGCATTATACACAATAGTGTCATCATCATACTCTATCTGCTTCTTACTAAACACCATTGTACGATAATTACCATTTGGTAACTGATAAACAAATAACCATTTATTAGTTACCTTATCATGCTTTATAGCATACTCATTAATTTTTCCAGAATAGCTTACCTCAAAATTATAATCAGGTGTAGTTACAATTGCTGTTTTAGGATAAGTAGATACAACAAAAACTTTACCATCATCCTCTTCAATAATCGGATTATATACCTGTCCTAAATATGTAGGCATATTTCCTGATTTAGTAATAGTAAGTTTCACCAAATTATTGCCTTTATCTACATAATACACATTTTTATCTTTTACAAGATAATTAGACTTATGCATACGTTCAATTGTTGCAGTTAACTGATTATTTTCGTCATATACCTTAATAATATCCTCATCAGCTACATAAACAATTTTACCATCATTTGAAAAATCTACTTTGTTACCTCTTGCAACTTTAAACTTTCTTCTGCTTTCTATATGAACAGTTTCATTGTTTTTATTGAGATAATGTAATTTACTCAATATGAATGCACAATTTGCTTCAGAAAAAACTATAGTAATCTGAGGTCCATTTGCTGTATTAGTTACTTTTGCCACAATAGGAGCCGCCTTAACTTTAGCCTTTTCATTACAAAGCGGACACTCATTGTATTTTGAGTAATAATACATATCATGAATGCTACAATGTTTCATATTTTTTAAAAGTTCCTGTAAATCAGGGGTAATATCAAACTTCTTTCCCTGCTCAAATATTTCAATAAAATCCTGTTCAAGCTTAGGAGAAATCCAGTTCCAACTGCCAATAATCTTTGGAATCTTGATATTTGCCTTATGCTGGCCAACAATAGAAAGCTTTTTCTTCATTCTTTTCAATGGAGAAAGATTTTTTTCTGGAAGATATGTTCCTCCAAAAGGATGAATTCCCGTCAACATATTAAATGCAAGAACAGCAAAATTATAATTTTCATTTTCTAAAGAAAATTTTATACTGCCATTGCTAGAATAACTATCTGGACATGTGAACATCTCTGTATAAGCATCTGGTGCATATTTGTTCTTAATTCCCCAACTGTCTACATCGATAAAGTATCCGGTTTTTCCGTTCATCTGAAAATTGTAGTCACTAATATCTCCAACAATGATTCCAGTTGCATGTAGTTTACCTAAATCAGAACCAAAATCTGTTATAATTTTTAACACATCCTGGTTGGTAAGTTTTTCAGCAGTAAGATACTTTGGTTTAGTCAACATGTGAAGATCTTCGGCATCAATCAGTTTTCTCATTGCATAACCAGCAAATTTTCCCCTTATTGTCACCTCTTCTTCTGGTCCAATAACATTCTTTGGAAACTGGTTTTTAATAGAAATAAAGTGTTTAACTTTTTCTTCTTTTTTGTTGATATCTACATTAGGCTTAAAAATCTTAATAACTGTTTTTGAGTCAAGTTCATAAATTACAGCTTCTCCACCTTCTGCCAATTTATTCAAGCTATCAACTCTGCTCCGACTTGTAAAATTAATTGCCATAAAATTTCCTCCCTAGAAACAAACTGATATATCATCATGAAACATTTCATTTTTACGATTATTTCTATTAATAAGTTTCTCTATTTGTGGTCCTTTTCCTTCATGTAAAAATCCTATAAATTTTGTTTTTTCAACATCATTAAGATTTTCATAAAATCTCAGTCCATCAGTTGCTACTCCAACATTCTGATATTCTTCTTTGTTAAAACGAGTTATCTTAAAAGTAACTCCATCCTTATATTCCACAAGGCATGATTTGTCTTCAATAAAGTTGTAAACATAGTAGCACGGATATTCTCCATCATCAAGTTGTTCAAACTCAATACCATTTGAATTTTCTTTAATAATATAGCCATCTCCGCAGCTATAGACTACAAACTCATTTTCCAACTCGAAACATACCAAAATAGTAAAACAATAATTTTCAAAGATAAAAGAATTATCTGAACAAAGATTAAGCATCTGTTTAAAAATCCCATCAACTACAGAAATAAAATTACTTTCATCTATAGTTTCTCCATTATCATAATTTTCTTTCACTTTTCTTGCAAAAAGCTGTCCGAAAATTCTTGTTCCTACTTCAGAATGTTTACCAGAACCGCAGCCATCTGTAACTACTTTCATATTCAACAAGTTAAATGCGAAATCATGATTATTGATATTGGCAAAATTATGATCAGATCCCATTTTACATACTTTTACAGTCTTCCGTACTTTTTCAGAACTTGGTTCTGCATGTATGGAAGTTGTATTTGCTTCTTCTACTTTTTCTAAAATACTCATGCTGTTTTATCCTCCTAATAAAAAGGATGGAGATTGCAACGCAACCCCCACCCGTACTTTAGTTGTTATTACTGTAAGTGTTTCTTACATTACACATCAAAGAAACCTGAATCGGAAGTTCCAGTAGCCCCAGAGCTTGCTTTCTTGGAAGCAGAAATAGCACTTTTTGATACCAAATCGATAACACGACGAAGTTCACTCTCGTCATTGCTTACCTCTTTTACATTCTGTTTCTTAACACCGATAGTATCGGCAATCCCGAAAGCATCCTGTCCAAAAGCAATAAATGCAACTGTGATTTCTTTTGAAATCAAATCTTCAACAGCTTTTCTTGCATCACTTGCTCTATATTGAGATCCATAATCTTCTCCATCAGAAAGAATTACCATGCACGCTCTTGCATTTGTACCGTTATCTTTCAACTGTTCCATATAATCCAGCATGCGCTGTCTTCTATCGATAATAGCATCATATAACTTTGTACATCCTTCTGCCGAATAATCAGTATTGAAATCTTCTGGTGCAACATAACCACCAGTTTCAATTGTAGAAGCAAATACAGTCTTGCTTACCATCATCTCATCTGACTGTTTTGAATTACAAACAGCCTGTTTGTAATGCTCTAAGCAGTCCTGCATAACCGTTTCATACCCCCACATTGATCCACTACCGTCGATAACAAAATCAACCAGCATAATGTTTGGTGATACGACATCATCAACATCCATGTTTGCTGCATAAGTTTCGTCTAATCCATCAATTTTAACAGTATCTAAATATTCTTCGTTCATGTTGTAATCCTCCTTATTGTTTAAAACTGAATATCTGTTGATTTTGCAAACTTGATACCATAAGAACTCTTGAAGTTGTCAAAAGCTGCCTCTGTATCTGCTTCGTATCCGGTAATAGGAGAAGTACAATCCTCCAAAACCGTAATTTTCTGAGTTACATCCGGACGATCTTTAAAATGTTCTGCAATCTGTTTTACGGATTCCATCAGGCAATGGCTCGCTGCCTCGCCTACAACATAGATTTCGTCGTATTTTTCAATGGCAGTCAGAACCGGTGTGTTGATAAAGTTCTTTTGGCTGAACTCCGGTTTGATAATGCCATACATTTCACTGTATGGATCTTCACCTTTGTTAATCATATGGTTAACACTCTTTCGAGCAACCGAATGGAAATAAACCATCTTTGCAAACTCATTTTCAAGTGTGAATCCATCTGTACCCTTAATACAATGATACGGCCAGATACACAGCTGCTTTTTGCCTGCTCCAACTTTTTCCAGTTCTTTCAAATACTCTAAAGAGTCTTTTGGATCACCAACAACTGGTCTCCAATTATTTGCTACAACATCATCATAAGTAATAATGGTGTATGGATCTGGATGTTCTCCAGCAGAGTTTGCCCACCAGCATGGATGGAAAATCTGATGTGCAATATGAGTATCCAAACTGCACATAATTTTGCTAATTCCTGACATATTGTTGTATATAAAACGTGTTATACGCTCTACATCACCAATAGAACCAGGTACTGCCAATGCTCCTCCCTCAATGAAATCCTTCTGAACATCAATACACAGAAGCAATCGTTTTGGAGAGTCATCAATAGCTGCCGTAAACCGTTCCTGCTCAGCCATGCTGAAAATAGAATTCATGTCTACTTCACCGTGCTGTCCAATCTGGGCAACATCTACAATTTGTTCAAAATTTGTGTTCATATAAGTTCCTCCTAAAGTTGATTAAATTTTTTTGCTTGTCAATCGACTGCTATTGCCTTTTTCCTATTGCTAATACTAAGTTGCCTATTGACAATAGTATAAATGCAAAACAATCCAAATTTGACATGTGCATATTATATCACGCTTTTCATTCCTTGTAAATGGTTTATGTAAATTTTGTTTAAAATAGCCGAATCATTCTAAATTAGAATAATTCGACTATTTTTAATTATGAGCATTTTTTTAATTTATGCAAGCTTAGAAATTTCAAGAAATACCAGTTTTTTAAAATTACTCTTCCATTCTTCATAACAATCTGGAACGGAAGGAAATTCGCCACCAACATTATTATTCAAATCCTCGAAAAATTTTCTTATCTCAGCTATATTTTCTGAGTTAAAAACAATCTTCTCTATTTCTTCCTGATTTTCTCCTGCTTCTTTAAATTCAGGAGGATAAACTTCAATATCATATATAAGAGCTGGTTGTCCATCCTTACCAAGATAGCGATTATCATAACCTGAACAATGTGCAACAAGTTTGTTTCCCATAAGTAACAAAACTTCCTTTTCATCTGGTTTAAGATAATTTTCTCCAAGTTTTTCCATGTCAAAAATCGCAGCCCCATCATGGAATTTATACCGGCAGATTGCCAATCCATTTTTATTTCCATATCCAAGCTTCATTATCTCATCTACCGTTAATTTTGTTGTAGACGTAAGAGGACCAACTATACTTTCCCCCTCAGATACTTCACTCTGTCTACAAGCCCTGACAGTTTCATATTCTACATTACTTTTGTCTCCACTTGCAAAACAAAACAAAAGCGTAAAAAGATTTACCATTTTTCTTACGCCATATGGTACAAGTAATTCAGGCGTTTGTTTTTTACCTTCATTAAAACGATCCATTTCTGCTGTCTCTCCGCCCATAAGAGTATTAAGAGTGACATACGCTTTTGATGCCTTAACAGCAGCTTGTTCGAATTGGTATTCTTTAATAAATTTACCATCAGGCGTACCTGTATAATATTTAGCAGCCGAAATGATTTCTTCAGAAACTTCTTTGCCTACTTCCCGTAAAATTTCTTTGCCTGCTCCTGTCTGTAAAAAATTTACTAAATGCTGTTTACTTAAGCTCATTTTTTTCCTCCTGTTAGTTAACATATTTTGTTTATGTTTCTTTGCTAGTCAATTGACTGATAATTGCCTCCATATCTCAAAATAGTCCTCCTTATATAGCATTGAGACAATATTTGAATGCAAATCTATCAATAAAAAGACTCATTATTTATATCACATTTTTTATTCTTTGTAAATATTTTATGTGAATTTTGTTTAATAATATTTTTATTTTTTAATATTAAAATATAATCGAGTAGGAGAAATATCATTAATTGATATTTCTCCTACTCGATTGTTTTATTTATTTTAAAATTCAATTTTTTCTGCAATCCAAGCTTCTAAGTCATCAATTTTAACTCTAACTTGTTCCATTGTGTCTCTATCTCTAACAGTAACTGACTCATCCTCTAAAGTATCAAAATCAACTGTTACACAGTATGGAGTACCAATTTCATCTTCTCTTCTATAACGTTTACCAATTGAACCTGCAGCATCATAATCACACATAAATTTCTTAGCAAGTTTGCTATAAACTTCTTCTGCCTTATCTGATAATTTTTTAGATAATGGAAGTATCGCAACTTTATAAGGTGCTAATGCTGGATGTAAATGTAAAACAACTCTTGTATCACCTTCTGCAATTTCTTCTTCATCATATGCGTTGCATAAAAATGCAAGGACTACTCTGTCTGCACCTAATGATGGCTCGATTACATATGGTACATATTTTTCGTTTGTTTCTGGGTCTTGATATGATAAATCTTGTTTTGAATGGTTCATATGTTGTGTTAAATCATAGTCAGTTCTATCAGCAATTCCCCATAATTCTCCCCATCCAAATGGGAAAGCAAATTCTATGTCTGTTGTTGCTTTGCTATAAAACACTAATTCTTCTGGTGAATGGTCTCTTAATCTGATATTTTCTTTTTTCATTCCTAAATTGATTAAGAAGTTTTCGCAATAATCTTTCCAATATTTATGCCATTCTAAATCTGTTCCTGGTTTGCAGAAGAATTCAAGTTCCATTTGTTCAAATTCTCTTGTTCTAAATGTAAAGTTTCCAGGTGTTATTTCGTTTCTAAATGCTTTACCAATTTGTGCAATTCCCATTGGCATTTTCTTTCTTGATGTACGTAATACATTTTTGAAATCAACAAATATTCCTTGTGCTGTTTCTGGTCTTAAATATACTGTTGATGTTGTATCTTCTGTTACTCCTTGGAATGTTTTGAACATTAAGTTGAATTTTCTTATATCTGTAAAGTTTGTTTTTCCACATGATGGACATGGTATTTTATTTTCATTTATGAAATTGATTAATTCTTCATCTGTCATTCCATCTGCTATCATGTCTTTTCCATTTTCATGTGCCCATTCTTCTATTAATTTATCAGCTCTATGTCTTGTTTTACATTCTTTACAGTCTATTAATGGGTCTGAGAAACCTCCAACATGTCCTGATGCTACCCATGTTTCTGGGTTCATTAATATTGCTGCATCAAGTCCTACTATATTTGGTTGTTCTTGTATGAATTTTTTTCTCCATGCTGCTTTTACATTGTTTTTTAATTCATTTCCTAAAGGTCCATAGTCCCAAGTATTTGCTAATCCTCCATAAATTTCTGATCCAGGATATATAAATCCTCTCCCTTTGCATAATGCTACTAATGTGTCCATTGATTTTAACATAATGATTCCTCCCTTTTATATTATAAAATTTTTGTATATCTTTATGCTCGAAAAATTTTATATTGACTTTTAATATAAAAAACTTCCGAGCCTAGCTATACATTTAGCTAGGGACGAAAGTTTAGTTCCGCGTTTCCACCCTAATTCTTAAAGTTTTGCTTTCGCATTACTTTAAGCACCTTAATTTTTATTACTCCAAAGCTCCCCATACTTATTTTATTACGAATATTTCAGCTTACTATTCGCTCTCTTTAATAAAATGTCAAGTATTTTTTCTTTTTCACTGTAATTTTCTTATTTAACTATATATTTTTATACTACAATTGTTTTTAAAAGTCAAGTTTTTTCAGGCAATTTTATTGACATATTTAGCAAATCGTGCTAATATAATTATAGCAATTGCATGAAGTCAAGTAACGATTGAGCCAAAAAAAGACTAGGATAGCCGTCAAACTTTTCCTAGTCTTTTTTGTTGCTACTCACTTATTTCTTTTATTATGTAATAAAGTATAATAAGCTTTAACAGTCTTATGAAGTCTTTCACTTTTGAACCTCCTTCCTGCCGTTGAGCAAGTCGGCATATTCATTTTAATATATTATTTTTATTTTTACAATACTTTCCCGTAAATTTTTACTTTTTTGTTTAATTTCCCTATTCTAATAACATTGACTACTTTTTTGACTACCTTTTTAACGAAAAGAACGGATAAAATGAACAAAACGAACTTAAAATCAAAAATAAAAAAGTCTTGATTATTGTTGAAATCAAGGCTTTTTCTTATGGCAGGGGTAGAAGGACTCGAACCCTCACAGGCGGTTTTGGAGACCG
>OIYY01001109.1_pt1 | contig 15615 bp, 10 predicted proteins | sample 1588341 | NCBI WGS metagenome assembly OIYY01 (sample SAMN03283287) | human gut metagenome | biome: human-associated habitat; material: feces | host: Homo sapiens | place: Peru | collected 2012 | reverse complement strand
CATCACTTCGCCGGTGGTGGCAGGTACCGGCTTTCCACCGTCTTTGCAGGCAGCCTTGACCTCTTCAATCATGGATTTCGGTGCAAGAAAACGGTCGTCCCCGGTGGATACGATCCCGGCAAAGCTGCTGGCTTCCTGCGCGGCGGCAATCAATTCCGGGAAAGACGGGCGGGTTCCGGTCTGCTCGCCAAGTTCACGCCGCACAGACTGGATCATCCACAGGCCCATAATGTTCTTAAGGTAACGGTAGCGGTATTCATAGCCGCCCTCGTTCGTAAAGTTGGCGGCGCAGCTGGCCGGGCCGGTGATGGCCGCCGCGTTTTCCACGCCCAGCAGGCTCCAAGTGCCGCTGGACAGGTAAGCGGCGTACTCATCCCGCGCGGGCACAGCGAGGAACGCCGAGCCGGTGTCGTGGGTCGCGGGCAGAATGACCTCGGCGTCAAAGCCGACGGCCTGCTGAATTTCCGGCGTCAGATGCCCCAGCACGGTCCCGGCGGTCCTGATGGGCTGGAAGATGCCGCGCGGCAGACCCAGCTTTTCGATCAGTGCATCGTCCCAGTCCCGGCTGTCCGCACCCACCAGCGCCGTGGTGCTGGCGTTCGTGTACTCATTGGCGGGCACGCCGCAGAGCAGGTAGTTCAGGTAATCGGGCACCATCAGGAACGTTTTGGCGGCGGCCAGCTGCTCCGGGTGCTCCTTTTTGAGCGCCATCAGCTGGTAGACCGTGTTGAACGGCTGGTACTGGATGCCGGTGCGGGCGTAGTGGTCGGCAAAGGTCAGGCCGTATTCCTTTTCCAGCGCCTCGCGGATGCCCTCGGTGCGCTCGTCGCGGTAGGCGACGGCATCTCCGATGCGCTTATTGTCCGCATCCAGCAGCACAAAATCGACGGCCCAGGTGTCGATGCCGATGGTCGCGGGGGAAAAGCCTGCGTCGTGCGCAGCCTTCAGGCCGTTGACGACCTCTTTTGCGAGGGTGTCGATGTCCCAGCAGAGGTGGCCGTTCTCGCGGTGGACGCCGTTTTCGAAGCGGTAGACCTCCTGCAGGGTGATTTTTCCGTTCTGCACGGTGCCTGCGATGTGCCGCCCGCTGGACGCGCCGATGTCGACTGCCAGTGTACAGGTTTGCATAAGCTCTCTCCTTCTTTGCAAAATAACAGTGCTGCAACATTTGCTTTTTGTCTGCATTATACGACACCCGGACCCGGCTTTCCATCCGCAAAAGAACTTGATTGTTTGGGAAAATTCCACACGTCCCTCCCGCGTCCCCGGCGGTTTTGTCAGGGTCCCGTGCCGGAATGATCCGATTGACACGCCCTGTGCCGTCCCGTATAATAGACCCTGCAACCAATAAAGGAGATGTTACATTATGGCCACCGCGCACAAAAGCCGTGTGCTGGATATGACCCGGGGCGACCCGTTCCGCCTGGTGCTGCAATTTTCGCTGCCGCTGTTCTGCTCCAACCTTTTGCAGCAGCTGTACAACCTGACCGACACCGCGCTGGCCGGGCACCTGCTGGGCTCCGCCGCGCTGGCGGAAATCGGCGCGACGGCGGCGCTGTACGGGCTTATCATGAACTTTGCCTTCGGCATGAACAACGGTCTGGCGCTGACGGTCAGCCGCTATTTCGGCGCGGGCGACGAGAGCGGGATGCGCCGCGCCGTGGGCTGGATGGTCACGCTGTCGGTGACGGTGTCGCTGGTGCTGACGGGGTGCTCCCTGCTGGGCCGCGACGCACTGCTGACCGTTTTGCAGGTCCCGGCACAGGCATGGGACGGCGCGTCCGCCTACCTGACCGTCATTCTGCTGGGCATCCCGCTGACGATGCTTTATAATATGGAGGCTGCGCTGCTGCGCGCCGTCGGCAACAGCGTAACGCCGCTGCTGTTCCTGCTGTTCAGCAGTGTGCTGAACGTCGGGCTGGACGCCGCGTTCATGGGGCCGCTGGGGCTGGGCGTGCGCGGCGCGGCCATTGCCACGGTGCTGGCGCAGGGCATCAGCGCTGTGCTGGGCGTTGTGTACCTCCTGCGCGGCTACCCGGAGCTGCACTTTACGCCCCGGCTGCTCCGGGCCGCCGCGCCCCGCGCCGTGACCAACATGTTCTGGGCGGGGCTGAGCATGGGGCTGATGAGCGCCATCTACAATCTGGGCAGCGTGGCGCTGCAAAGCAGCATCAACGCGCTGGGCAGCGTCTACATCACGGCACAGACCGCCGCGCGCCGCCTGGCGGAGCTGTACTTTATCCCGGGCGGTGCGCTGGGCATCGGCGTGGCGACGTTCAGCAGCCAGAATCTGGGTGCGGGCCGCCGCAGCCGCATCTGGCAGAGCGTCAAGGCCGCGCTTGTGATTTATTTTGTGTGGTGGGTGTTCGTGATGGCGTTCACCTTCCTGCTGGGCGGGGCCGCCATCCGCGGCATCACGGGCAGCACGGACGAGGTCATTATCTCCAACGCGCTGCTGTACCTGAAGATCAGCGCGCCAATCATCCCGCCGATGGCTGTGCTGGTCATTCTGCGCAACATGCTGCAGGGCATCCGGCACACGGTAGAGCCGCTGCTGGCCAGCGGGCTGGAGCTTGCGGGCAAGGTAATCTTTGCCGTATGGCTCGTGCCGGTCCGGGGCTACCGCGCGGTCTGCTTTTGTGAGCCGACGACCTGGGTCGTATGCTTTGTGTTTATCCTGCTGGCGGTCTGGCGCTGCCGGGGCGATTTGCGGGACGCAGAAAAAATTTGAACTTTTTTGCAAAAAGGGCTTGCAATTTGGAAGTCATTCTGCTATAATAATATGCGTCGCCAAGAGGTGGCGCAATAAGCGCGGTTAGCTCAGCTGGTAGAGCATCTGCTTGACGTGCAGGAGGTCACAGGTTCGAGTCCTGTACCGCGCACCAAGAGTCTGTGATATCTAAGATGTCACAGACTCTTTTTTTGTTGTATCGCAGGTTGGCGGGCGAGCAATGCTCGCCCCTACATGTCAAAAAATCTCCCTCGCAGAGAGGGCCAAGAGAGACGTGCCCTATTGCATGTGTAGGGGCGACCATTGGTCGCCCGTGCCCGTTTGTTTTGTGAGGGGGTTCTCGGGATATTTGTAGGGATGGGTCTTGACCCATCCGCCCATCCGGCAACGCACAATCTTCTCACTGTGCCGTACTTTTGGCAAGGTGGCACGGAACGGTCAAGACCGTTCCCTACAAATCAGCCGAAAGGCCGCAATAACCCTATCAGTTTTTCGACACACCGCGCTCCCCTTTTGCAAGGGGAGCTTTTTTCTTGCCCCGCTGTTGCACAAATGCACAAAAACGGGTATACTTATAAATAAGTATAATTTCAGGGAGGCATTGCCCATGAAAGCTGACAAATACCGCTTTGACGGCTCCCGCGCCTGTGACCTGCGGGCGCTCTCCTGCGACGGCAAAGAGGATGCAACGGACAAAGACGAGATCCTGGCCAAAACTGCCGAGAACCTGCAAAAGATGGCCGCATTGCAGGACGCCTTCTACGCCGATGGCCGTGAGGGGCTTATCATCGTTTTGCAGGCGCTGGACGCCGCGGGCAAGGACGGCACGGTCAAGCATGTTATGTCCGGGCTGAACCCCCAGGGCGTGCAGGTGACCAGCTTCAAGCAGCCCACCAGTGAGGAGCTTAAGCACGATTTCCTCTGGCGCGTCAACAGGGCGCTGCCGCCCCGCGGCACAATTGCGATTTTCAACCGCAGCTATTATGAGGACGTGCTGGTGGTCCAGGTGCATGACCTGCAGAAAAGCTACCAGATGGCAGACCGCGTGCTGACGGACAGCAAAAAGACCTTCTTCAAAAAGCGCTACCGCCAGATCCGCAATTATGAGGAATATCTTTTTGACAATAGCTACCGCGTTGTAAAAATTTTCCTCAACATCTCCAAAAGGGAGCAGAAGAAGCGCTTCCTGGAGCGCATCGACAACCCGGCCAAGAACTGGAAGTTCTCGGCCGGCGACCTGGCTGAGCGGCAGCATTTTGACGAATACCTGGACACCTTCGAGGAGGTCATCGATGCCACCGCTACGCCGGAAAGCCCGTGGTATGCCCTGCCCGCGGACCGCAAATGGTACACCCGCTATTTAGTCAGTGAGATTGTGCTGGACGCCCTGCAGCAGTGCAGCCACACCTACCCGCAGCTGGACGCCGCCGCACAGGCCGCGCTGAAGGACTGCCGCACCGCATTGGAGGCTGAACGCTGATGCCGCCTATCCGTGTTTTACAGGTCATGCCCGCCATGGACGCCGGCGGCATGGAGACCTTTGTCATGAACGTCTACCGCACCATTGACCGCGAAAAGGTCCAGTTCGATTTTCTCTATCATTACGATAAGCCGTGCTTTTTCGACGATGAGATCCGCGCACTGGGCGGGCGCATCTTCAAGCTGACCGTCCGGCAGGACAACAACCTGCCCCGCTACCTGCATGAATTGCGGGCGCTGTTTGCCGCCCACCCCGAGTGGCGCATCATCCACGGCCATTACAGCGGGTTTGGCATGTTCTACAATCCCGCGGCGCGGCGCGCGGGTATCCCCGTGCGGTGCGGCCACAGCCACAATACCGCGTATGAACGCAATTTGGTCGGGCGGCTCGATCATTTTATGAGCAGCTTTTTCAACATTGGCCTGACGGACCGCTTTGCGTGCAGTGAGAAGGCCGGGCAGATGCTTTTTGGCAAACATCCGTTCACCGTCGTGCCCAACGGCATCGACACGGCGCGGTTTGCCGCCCGCGACCCGCAGCGCCGTGCGCTTTTGCGCGGTGAGCTGGGCGTGACCGATCAGGAAATTCTGTTCGGCCATGTGGGGCGGTTCTCCGACCAGAAGAACCACCCGGGGCTGCTCAAAATTTTTGCCGCCGTGCGCGCCCGCCTGCCCAAGGCGCGGCTGGTGCTTCTGGGCGGCGGCGACCCCGCCTACGTGGAGAAAATGCAGGCGCTGGCCGCCGAGCTGGGCCTTGGCGACAGTGTGATCTTTGCGGGCGTGCGCAGCAACATCCAGAGCTTTTACGATGCGATGGACGCCTTTTTGTTGCCCAGCCTGTTCGAGGGACTGCCCGTCGTGCTGGTGGAGGCGCAGACCGCGGGTCTGCCCTGCTTTGTGGCCGACACGGTGGACCGCGGCGCGGCGTTCACCGACAGGGTGAAGTTCCTGCCGCTGAACGACACTGCCGCGTGGGCAAACACGATTGCGGCGGCTTCTTTTCGCCGCGACCCGCAGGCGCGCGAGAAGGCCGTCAAGGCCGGGTATGACATCCACACGAGCGCCGAGGTCCTGCAAGCCTTTTACCTGCGCCGTTATGCCGAGGTGACGCCATGAAGCCCTGTGAGATCGCAGTCATCGTACCTGTACATAATGCGGCGGCGTTCCTGACCGCCTGCACCGACGCGATTGCTGCCCAGAAATTTGACGGCTTCCGGTGCATTCTTGTGGAAGACGGCTCCACCGACGACTCCCCTGCGCTCTGCGATGCCATCGCGGCGGGCGACCAGCGCTTTGTGGCGCTGCACCAGACCAACAGCGGTGTCTGCGCGGCCCGCACGGAGGGTGTGCGCGAGGGGCGGGCGCTGGGGGCCAAATGGTTTGCGTTCTGCGATGCGGACGATTTGTACCACCCTGAGTTTCTGGACGTGCTGTATGCGGCGGTGACGAACAGCGGGCTGCCGCTGGCTTGCTGCCGATACGATACCTTTACCGACACCGTGCCCGCCGACGCGCCCGCGCCCTGCAACAGCAAGATCCTGCGAAGCCCCGCCCATCTGGACGCGCTGCTGCATGACCACGCCGTGGATTACGGCCTGTGGAACAAGCTGTTCTCCGCCGACCTGCTGACCGAGGAGATGCTCGACAATGGGCTGGCCTATAACGAGGATCTATTGGCGAACTGGCGTGCATTTTTAGCCGCTCCGGGGTGTGCGTTCTGCGATTTTGCAGGCTATCACTACCGCCAGCACGCGGCCAGCGCCAGCCACCGCGCCCTGCCGCCGCAGAGCATCGACGACCAGCGCCGCGCCGCTGCGGAGATCCGTGCCACGGCCCCCGCCGAAATGCAGCAGAGCGTGAACGCCTTTTACTATGAAAAGCTCGTCTATCTGGCCAGCATGATCCTGCGCCGCGCCAACGCCGCAGACTACCGCGTCCAGCTGAACGAGCTGAAGATCGGCATTGCCGCGGGGGCCGACGACCCGCAGCTGGGGCGCAATCCGCTGCTGCCCCGGAGCATCCGTTTTTCGGCCTGGCTGACGCTGCACATGCCGCGGCTCTGGCAGTGGGCGTGCCGAAATTTCTTGAAGGACCGACAATAATGCGCATTTTACTTGTACTGGACCGGGTGGAGAACCCCGCCAGCGCCAACGCCCTGATGGGCTTTCGGCTGGCGGAGCAGCTGCTCCGCCGCGACCATACCGTACATATTTTGACCCTCTGGGACGGCCTGCACGCCCCGCCCGCCCCGCCGGAGGGAGCCATGCAGCACCTGCTGGCCTTTGCCGACGAGCGCCAGATGAACGAGGCGCTGGAAAACGGCCAAAAGGGCGGCACGCCGGTGCCGCTGCGGCTGGCCCGGCTGGCTGCACACCCCGCGGCAGCGGCGGCGGCGTTCCGCCAGCTGGTGCTGAAGCAGCCCCGCCGCACCGTGGACAGTCGGCGGGAAATCGAGCGGCTGGACGCGGAATTTCACTTTGACGCAGTCTGTGCCGTCTGTGCACCCTACCGCACGGCGTTTGCGCTGGAGGCTGCCGCCATCCGCGGGAAGAAATTTTTGTGGCAGCTGGACCCCTATGCCTCCAACCGGGACTACACGGCCCCGGGCGGCTTTGCGCGGGAGGGGCAGCTGCTGGACGCGCTGAACGGGACCTTCGTCACGCCGCAGGCCCTGCCCGACTACGCCGACGGCGCACCGCTGGCCCCGTGGCGGGAAAAGGTACACGTTCTGGGCTTTCCAACGCTGCTGCCGCGGGTCATGGAGCCGGTGGAACACGACGATATACAGTGTGTTTTCTGCGGCAGCCTGCACCCCGGCATGCGGGAGCCCGGCTTTGCACTGGCGCTGTTCCGCGCACTGCACGACGACGCTGTAACACTGACGATGGCGGGCGGCGGCTGGGAGCGCTTTGAAGCCGATGCCGATGAGACAGCCCGTGCTCTGGGTGCAAGATTTGTGCGCCCCGGCCTTCTGCCGCCCGACGAGGCCGCCGCGCTGGAAAACCGCGCCGATGTGCTCGTCAGTCTGGGCAACACCTATGACAATCAGATGCCCAGCAAGCTGTTTGGCTATTTTGCCACCGGCAAGCCGGTACTGCATCTGGCTGTGAGCGAAAACGACCCCACCCTGCCCTATCTGGCGCGCTACCCGCTGGCGCTGGTTCTGCACCGGAAGGACGGCGTCACGCCGGGCACCGTGGCAAAGCTGCACAGCTGGCTGCACAATGTACAGGGTCATGCCCTGCCCTTTGCCCAGACGGCAAGGCTCTACCCCGAGTTCACCCCGGAGAAGGTCGCAGAGGAGTTTTTAAAGTGGTTGTGAGCGGTCAGCTGCGGCCATTCAAGAGAAAATAAAGGAGTCCCTATGCACATTCTTTGGCTTGTCAGAACCACCCTGCCGCAGGCGGCGGCTGCCTGCGGGCTGGCCGGAGCCAGCGATGTCAGCGGCAGCTGGCTGACCGGGCAGCTGGCCGCGCTGCGCGCCTGCCCCAATCTGCACCTGACCGTGCTCTGCGTGGGCAAAGAGGATGCCGACGGCACCGCGGACGGCGTGCATTACCGCGTCGTGCGCGACACTGCCGCCTTTGCGCCGCTTTTGCAGGCCGAGCGCCCCGACCTTGTGCATATATGGGGCACCGAGTTTGACCCCGCCGCCGTCATGGCCGACGCTGCCCGCGCATCAGGCTTGCCCGTGCTGTTCAGCGTACAGGGCGTTATGCGGGACTGCGCCGCGCACCTCTGCGACGGCGTGCCCGAAAAATACCGCCGTTCCGGTGCGCTGTGGCACGCCATTGATAAAATCATTCCCGGCGAGCTGCTCGACAACATGCAGACGAGCTTTGACGCACTGGCCGCAAAGGAGGCCGCAGCGCTGGCCGATGCCCGCTATGTGACGGGCCGCACGGCGTTTGACCGCGCCGCCTGCGCCGCGCTGGCCCCCCACGCCCGCTACTACCCCTGCAACGAGACACTGCGTCCGCTGTTTTATACGGGTACGCTGTGGCATGCGCGGGACTTTGCCGCCGCGCCGGTGCTGCTGCTGCCCCAGGGCAACTACCCGCTGAAAAACCTGCACACCGTCATCAAGGCGCTGCCTGCCGTGCTGGCCGAGTACGGTGACGCTGAGCTGCGCATTGCGGGCTGGCCGCCGCTGGACAAGGGCCCGCTGCTGCGCCCGGTCATTGACCGAATGTTTCCCTACAAGCTCTACTGCAAGCGGCTGGCCGCACAGCTCGGCGTGACGGAGCACATCCGCTACACCGGGCCGCTGGATGCCGCGGCCATGCGGCAGGCGTATCTGGAGGCAGACGCCTTTTTGCTGCCATCCGGCTGCGAGAACAGCCCCAACAGCTTAGGCGAGGCCATGCTGCTGGGCCTGCCCTGCATCGCCAGCGCCGTGGGCGGTATTCCTTCGATGCTGGCGAACGGCACCGAGGGTCTTTTGTACGGCGATGCGCTGGCCGCCGACGCGCTGGCCCGCGCCGTTTTGCAGGTGCTGCACAGCCCCGACGGCGGTACGGCCATGGGCCGGGCAGCCCGTGCCCGCGCACTGCAGACCCATGATGCGGCCCGCAACGCCGCTGATTTACTGCACATCTACGAAAGCATTTTGCAGGAGGAGCACCCGTGAGCATTTCCGTCATCATCCCCTGCTATAGGGCCGCGGCCACGCTGCGCCGCACGGTGGACAGCGCCCTGACCGGTGCGCCCGCCGATTTGGAGGTCCTGCTCGTCGACGACGGCAGCCCCGACGACACGGGCGCCCTCTGTGACGAATTGGCAGCCGCTGACCCGCGCGTCAGGGCGCTGCATCGTGCAAACGGCGGCGCGGGTGCGGCCCGCAATACCGGGCTGGACGCCGCGCACGGGGACTGGGTGCTGTTTTTGGATGCCGACGATGCGCTTTTACCCGGTCTGTGGGCCGCGCTGGACGCCCTGACCACCGACGCCGACATGATTTTGTTCGGCCTTACGCGGGAAAGCAGCGGTGCGGTCAAGCCCACCGACTACCTGCCCGCGGGGTTCTGCCCGGACTTACAGGCTCTCGGCAGTGCGCTCTCCCCCCTGCTGTTTGACACGGGGCTGCTGGCCGCGCCCTACCCCAAGCTGTTCCGCCGCGCGGCCATCGGGGCGGTGCGGTTTGATGCGCGCCTTGCCATCAACGAGGACGTGCTGTTTAACATACAATTTTTACAGAATACCTCTGCCATTTATTGTCTGGATGGTGTATACTATAAGCAGTATGATACCGAGGTCGGCAGTCTGTCCCGCCGCCTGCGGGGGGACTTGCTGGACGCCGAGCGCGTGACCCGCCCGGCGCTGGCCGATTTGCTGCGGCAAAACGGCATCGACCCGGCCCCCTATGAGGCCGCGAGCCGTCTGCGGGCCTGCCTGAACCAGTACGGTCTGCTGACCGGCTGTAAGGGCACGCTGTCCTATGCAGAGCGCCGCGCGCTGTTTGCTGAAATTTTAGCCGACCCCGCCGCCCGCAAAGCCCTGCTGGAACGCCTGCGGAATGACCCGAACAGGCTTCTGGCCGTGCCGTACCGCATTGGCGTGTCGTGCAATTGGCCGGGGCTGCTGGCGGGGTATACGATGGCGAAGCAAAGGCTGCTGTAATGCGGGCGGATAGGGAATCCGCCCCTACGGATGCCTCCGCGTAGGGGCCGGACATGTCCGGCCCTCCACCTCGCCAAAACGACCATCTTCCGCTGTGCTGCGGGCCGGGCATGCCCGGCCCCTACAAAGTTGCTTTAGAAGGAAAAGCCTATGTCCGACCATCCCAAAATCAGCATAATCTCCACAGTCTACAACACGGGGCCGTACCTGCGCCCGGCAGTGGAGAGCATTCTGGCCCAGACGTTCACCGACTTTGAGCTGCTGCTTGTCGATGACGGCAGCCACGACGGCTCCGCCGCGGTCTGTGACGCGCTGGCACAGGAGGATGCCCGCATCCGGGTGTTCCACCAGCCGAACGGCGGGCCGGCCCACGCCCGCAACACCGGACTGGACAACGCCCGCGGCGACTACATCGGCATGGTCGATTCCGATGATTTGATAGAACCGACCATGTTTGCAACGCTGTACAGCGCCGTGCAGGTCGATGGCGTGCGGCTGGCCGCCTGCGCGGGCGACTGCATCGACGCCGACGGCAAAAAAATCGAAGGCCGCTTGGTCACGATCCGTCAGGGCGGCGTGCGCGATGCGCAGGAGCTTTTGCTTGAGGCGTTCCAGACCGGCAGCTTTTACGGACCATTGAGCTGGAACAAGCTGTTCGACGCGCGGTTGTTTAAGGAAAAGGGCATTCATTACGATGAGACGATGCTTTTCGGTGACGATGCCAGCGTGCTGCACCGTGTATTTGAGGGTGAGCGCTGCAACTGCCTGACCGATGTGCTTTACCATTACCGCACCCGCGCCGGGCAGATCACAACGGCGGGCTTTCCGCCGCGCAAGACCGACGACCTGCGGATGTACTGGGAGTGGCTGCAATACTTCTCGGCCCGTCCCGGGCGCGAGGAATACTACGACTGGGCCGTTGTGCGGTACTGGAAGATCTTTTACCAGTTCTGGTGCCAGTCCGATGCGGCGGGCAACCTGCCCGAGGTCAGGCCAAAGTTTATGGCGCACAAAAAACATTTGGATGCCATTTTGCCCGACATACTGGCAAGCAAATATCTGCCGCTGGGCGAGAAGCTGCGGGCTGCCGCGTTCTGCGCCAGCCCCACGCTGACCTACGGCGCGGCGGCTGCCTGGGGACGCCTGCATACGAGGAAGGGGAAATAAATTATGGAACATATCGCGATCAGCGTAATCGTGCCGATCTACAACACGAAGCCCTACCTGGCCGAGTGCATCGAGAGCATTCTGGACCAGAAGATCAATGTGCCCATCGAGGTGCTTCTCATCGACGACGGCTCCACCGACGGCTGCGGAGAGGTCTGCGACAAGTACGCCGCCCGCGATGAGCGTGTGCGGGTCATCCATCAGGAGAACCAGGGCCTGTCCGCCGCGCGCAACGCCGGCATCGACGCTGCCAAGGGCCGCTATTATTCCTTTATCGACTCCGATGATGTCGTTCTGCCGCGCTTTTTGCAGACGCTGTACGACGCCTGCGAGGAGCACGACGCCTATATGTCCCTCTGCTCTGTCGAGGACGTGCAGGAGGACGGCAAGAGCTGCGACCCGGCCTACTTCACCCGCCCCACGCAGGAGGGTGTTTTCTGCGGCAAGGACCTGCTGAACGAGTTTTACACCCCCTACGGCACGGTCTACACCGTCGCGTGGAACAAGATGTACCGTGCCGAGGTCTGGAAGCTGCTGCATTACCCAGAAGGTCGCCTGCATGAGGATGACTTCGTCGCGCACCGTCTGTTCTGGCGCTGCGACAAGGTCGTCTGCATCGACAAGCCGCTCTATCACTACCGCCTGCGCAACGGCAGCATCTGCCGCACGAACATACGCCCGGAGGCGTTCGACGCCGTGGACGGTCTGGCGGACCGCTATCGCTTTTATGTTGAGAACCACGCGGACCGCGCGGTCATCGACGCGGCCTATGCGGCCTGCTGGCGGCGGTATCTGTTCCTTTGTGCGAAGGTGCGCCAGTACCCGACGCCCGAGTTGGTCAAGGCCATCAGCAAGGAGCAGTTTTTGATGCAGGGGCTCATCAGCTACCTGCCCAACTGCCGCAACATGAAGATGACCGAGAAGCTGAGCGCCGCCCGCTGGTCGATGATGAGCGCACAGAGCTTGTGCCCTATCAAATAAGTCTATTGCTCTGTAGGGACTGGACATGTCCGGCCCGCAGCCTGCCCAAAAGTACTCTCTGACGTGAAGCCGCGGGCCGGGCATGCCCGGCCCCTACGTGCGCGGCGGTATTTTTGTTCAAAATCCACATTCTAAGGAGCCCACATTGGCGTTATTGAAGCTAGACAAGGAAAAACGTCCCCGCGTGCTGCTGGTGCCGCCGCCGGATCTGCCGGTCCCCGCGGTGCAGGGCGGCGCGGTGGAGACGCTGCTGACCCACCTGATCCGCGAGAACGAGAAGCAGGGGCAGCTTGATTTGCTGTGCGCCAGTGTCACCGACGATGCCGCCCGCCGCGCTGCGGAGGGCTGGCAGCATACGAAGATGCTCTACATCAACCGCCCGGGCGGCCACCGCCGCTACTGGCCGATGGTCTTTCTGGAGCGGTGCGCCGGGATCGCCGCGCCCTATGACCCGTGGTACCAGAAGGTCCAGCTCTCGCTGGCACTGGAGCTGCCGCCGCCCGACCTGATCGTGGCTGAGGGCGGAAACCTGACCCAGTGCAGCGCCATCAGCCGCATGTTTGGCCGCAAACGCTGCCTGGCGCACCTGCACGGCCAGACGACCTGCACCCCCGTGATGGACGACATCTACGGCGGCGTGCTGGCGCTGAGCGATTTCATCCGCGAGGATTACCTGCAATCCAGCACCCTTGACCCGCAGCGGGCCTACATTCTGCACAACTGCATTGACACGACCCGCTTCTGCCCCGGCCCGGCATCCAAAACGCTGCGCGCGCAGCTCGGCTTTACCGACGGGGATTTCGTCGTGCTCTACTGCGGGCGGCTCGACCCGGACAAGGGCATCCATAAGCTGATGGAGGCCATTGCCGCGCTGCATGAGCCGCACATCAAGCTGCTGATCGTGGGCAGCCCCTTCTTCGCCCGCACCCAGCAAAGCGCGTTCCAGCGCAAATTGGAGCAGCAGGCTAAGAGTCTGGGCAACCGTGTACAGTTCACGGGCTACATCCCCAATGAGGACCTGCCCGACTACTACCGTCTGGCCGACCTGTGCTGCGTGCCCACGCTGGTGGAGGAGGCCGCGGGCCTTGTGGCCGTGGAGGCGATGGCCTGCGGACGCCCCGTGCTGGCGACCCGCAGCGGCGGTATGCCGGAGTATCTGGCCGGCAGCCAGGCCGTGCTGGTGGAGCGCGGCGACACCGTGGCCGACCAGCTTGCGTGGAGCATCCGTATGCTGTACGAGCACCCGGCCCTCTGCACCGAGATGGGCGCGGCGGGTGCGGCACGCGGCAGGGAGTTTTCCACCGCGCATTACTATGAGGAATTTGTGCGCATCGTGCACGACGTGACGGAAAACGGAGGTGCCCAGTGAGCAAGCCGACCCTCTGCGTGATCGTGCCGGTCTACAAGGCCGCTGCGACACTGGACCGCTGTGTGGCCAGCGTTCTGGCCCAGCAGATCGCAGGCGGGCTGCACTGTATTCTCGTGGACGACGGCAGCCCCGACGAAAGTGGCGGCCTGTGCGACGTCTGGGCCGCCAGAGACCCCCGCGTGACGGTTTTGCATCAGGAGAACCGCGGCGTGTCCGCCGCGCGCAACGCCGGACTGGCTGCAGCGGACAGCGAGTACCTTGTCTTTCTCGACGCAGATGACGCGCTGCGCCCCGGCGCTTTGCAGGCGGCGCTTGACGCCCAGAACACTGCGCCGCAGAGCTTTGTGCTCTGGCACTACACCACTGACGAGCAGGACGCTGCAGCGGTAACTTCGGATACTGCCACCCGCCCGCAGAATATGCTGGCGCGGCTTTGGCTTGACTGTCTGCTGGCTATGCCGTGGAATAAGCTCTACCGCACTGCGTCGGCACAACAGCTGGCATTTGACAGACGGTATACTTTAGGTGAAGATTTACAATTTGTATTGGATTATATCGACCTGCTGGGCAGGACTGCCCCCGATTTTGCCTACACTATCCTGACCGCACCGCTGACGTTTTACGATTGCAGCCGCGAGGAAACACTCTCGACGAAATACCACGCCGACTACTGCAAGATCTGGCCCGAGCATTTTGCCCGGCTGAACAAGGCGTGCTACGCGGCGCACTGCCCGCAGGAGGATATGCGCCCCCTGCACCGCGCCGAGCTGACCGTTTACGCAGAGGGCGTGGCAGACATCCTGCGCCGCGACCCCGCCAAGCGCAGGGCCGTGCGCCGGGACAAGGCTTATGCCGCCCTGCGCAGCCCGTGGCTGCACGCCCTTTTGGAGCGGATGCGCATTGAGGGCTGCTACAGTGCCTACTACCTGCCCTGCCGCTGGCGCAATGTAGGTCTTGTGTGCCGCTTGGCCAATGCGCGGCTGACGAACAGCCCCCTGTACGGCAAGCTGGATTGGGCCGGGTATTATTTACTGCTGGGCAAAATGAAACGAGATTAAAAAACAGGGTCGATGCACGATGTATGAACTGCACCCCATTTGTTAGACAGTATGATATACTATCTAACAAGTGGGGTGTTTTGCTATGCCAAAAGGAGTACCAAACAAACGATATACGCCGGAGTTCAAGAGAATGGTTGTAGAAACCATGAAAAAAGGACATCTGAGTATCTATGCAGCGATGCAGGAATTTGGAATTAACGACCATAAAATTATAGAGCGCTGGGAACGCATTTATTTGGAAGAAGGGCCGGAAGGGTTAGCCATCGAACGGCGTGGCCGCAGCAGTAAGGGTCGTCCGCCAAAGCAGTTGCCGAAGCAGGTAGAAGAAGATCTGCTGGCCGAAGTGCAGCGACTGCGTGCGGAGAACGATTACCTAAAAAACTTGCAAGCCTTGGTTTTGGAAGACGAGCGACGCCAGCGCAGAAAACGCAGGTAGTTCAAAAGCTGAGGCAAAGACATTCTCTGGATATTCTTCTCTCAATCGCTCAACTTCCCCGTGCCACTTTCTACTATCATCTGAAGCGGATGAACAGTTCAGATAAGTATAAAGCTGCCAAAGCGGAGATCACGGCCATTTACCATGAAAACAAAGGAAGATACGGCTATCGCCGCATTACAGCAGAACTTCACAAGCGCAATTTCCTCCTGAACCACAAGACTGTCCAGCGGCTTATGAAAGAGTTGGGCTTAGTTTGCCGTGTCAGGATGAAGAAGTATCGTTCTTACAAGGGTGAAGTTGGCAAAATTGCGCCAAATCTGTTAAACCGGGACTTCCGCGCCGAAAAGCCAAACCAGAAGTGGGTCACCGATGTGACAGAGTTCAGTTTGTTTGGCGAGAAACTGTATCTGTCTCCAATTCTCGATCTGCACAGCAGCGATCTGGTCAGCTATACCATATCGGATCGCCCTGTGCTCAGCATGGTGACAACTATGCTGAACGAGGCATTTGCAAAAATTCCGGACGGAACAAACCTCATTCTCCATTCTGATCAGGGCTGGCAGTACCAACATAAACAGTATCAACGGATGCTCCGAGAGAAAGGCATCCGGCAGAGCATGAGCCGCAAGGGGAACTGTCTGGACAATGCTGTGATAGAAAATTTCTTTGGGCTGCTCAAAAGTGAGCTGCTATATCTGCAAGAATTTCAGTCCATGGAGCACTTCAAACAGGAACTGACCGAATATCTGGATTACTACAACAACCGCAG
>OIYY01001107.1_pt1 | contig 15620 bp, 15 predicted proteins | sample 1588341 | NCBI WGS metagenome assembly OIYY01 (sample SAMN03283287) | human gut metagenome | biome: human-associated habitat; material: feces | host: Homo sapiens | place: Peru | collected 2012 | reverse complement strand
GGGGACAATGCCGGGGCTCCTGTGGTGCTGGTGGAAAGGGATTCTACCGGATATGCTCAGCCAGGTGTTCCTCTTCGGGTTTGCCTATTCAGAGGAAGGAGGGGTGCTGGAGAGTCTTCGCTCTATGGGAGCGGTTCGGGTCTGTCTGCTGCTGCCCCTGATCCCCTTGGCATTTTTGGCGGTCTACCGGGAGAAGGATTGGAAATGCTGGCTGTTCTTTGGAGCCTCGGCACTGACGGTGTATGCCGCCGCGCTGATGGGCAACGGCTACTGCCACTATTTTACCTTGGCCATTCCCAATTTGGTGTTTGCCGGATTTCTGCTCCTGCGAGGCTGCCGCCGTTCCCAGCGGTGGCGGCGTTCCTGGCAGGTGATATGCCTGTGCCTGAGCTGCCTGATCGCTCTGGACTTGCTCAGGGCTCAATGGCCGGTATTTCGTCCCCGGGCCCTGGAAGAGATCCGATACGCCATGTATTGCGCCCTGACGGATCGGGAGGACCGGGAGGATTATGATGCCATCCAGGCGGTGCTTGCCCAGATCCCGGAGAAGGAGAGGAATCATGTCTATGTCTATGGCCTGACCTCCTGCTCCAGCTGGTATCTCCAGGCGGGGATTCAGCCCCCCATCAGGTATGGGGACTGGCAGCCCCACTATATCCGGCTGGATCCGGAAATTGGAGAAGAGATCCAAGGCTATCTCCGTTCCTCTGATGCCCGCTGGGTGGTGACCGGAATGGAAAACATAGAGCCAGAGGCGATACAGAGCATTTTGAAAGAAAACTATCAGGATGTTTTCCAATCGGGGGATTATCGCCTATGGGTGAAAGAAGCATAAGGAGGGCTTTTTTATGAAGAACTGGAAACCATACATAGCGGCCTTGACACTGGCTGTGCTTGTGCTGAGCCTGGGAGGCTGCGGAAAGTCCAAGCAGAAGAGCTATGATTCCGCTCGGAACCTATATTTCTACGGGCAGTATTCCGAGGCCCGGAAGGCCTTTAAGAATCTGGAGGACTATCAGGACAGCGCTGCTATGGTCACGGCCTGTGACTATCAGCTGGCCATGCAGCAGCTGGCGGACGGGGAATATCTGGGGGCGTCTACGGCCTTTGCGGCCCTGGGAGAATATGGCAATTCCAGGGGCTTGTCTCAGGCGGCGGCGGAGGTGGGGGCTCTGCAGCAATATGAAGAGGGAAATACGGAAGAGGCCCTGAAAGCCCTGGCCGGCACCCAGATCGCCAAGGATCTGCAAAGCGGCCACGAGACAAAACAGGAGATGATGGAGGTCACCGGCACCTGGTCCATGACTTTGGATGCTCTGGCGGATTTCCAGGCAGGACTGAAGGAGTTGGCTGGAAAGCAGGACAAGCTGGACAAAAAGTTTGCGGAGGCTATCCCCCTGAAAAATATGACAGCCAAGGTGGAGCTTCGGTTGGAGGAGGACGGATTGGCCGCTATGATCCTCAGCGACGAGGACCTGGACCGGCTTGGCAAGAGCTACACGACTCAGGTTCATGACGGTCTGGCGGAGTACTACGACGGAGTGGTGGAGGACATGGCCGATGAAATGGAAATATCCACAGACGAACTGAAGGAGAATTACGGCGTGAAAGACAACGCGGGGGTCTTCGAGGCGGAAAACGATATGACCATGGGGGAGTTTGAAAAGAAGCTGGCCCCCACGAAAGTGATTTCGGATCTGCAAAGTCTTTACAACGGCTCCGGCGTGGTGGTTACCGGAGACGAGGGCATCCGCATCCGGTTCCCGGACAGAACCTGGGAAGTGGACGCTTCCCAGGATGGCAAGCTGATCCTGACCAGCGATGAGCTGCGGCTGACCTTTATGAAGAACGTAGAAGAACAATAAAATTCGTATATTTTTACCAGTCATGGCAAACAATACCTCCGGAAATCTTTTTCTGGAGGTATTTCTATATGAAAAATAAATGGATCTGCGCACTACTGGCCCTGTGCCTGGTGCTGCCCGTTTCTGCCCAGGCTGCAGCGGTGGAGAGCGGCGATGAATATTGCTTTTCTTCCCGGGAGTTTGGGGAGAATATCCGGGGCGTTTTCCTGCTGGAGGTGCCGGAAAGCGGGACATTCCGGCTTTCGGACCGGGTCCTGCAGCCGGGGGACGCTTTGACGGCAGAGCAGCTGGACCAGACGGTCTTCGCTCCGGACCTGACAGAGGCGGACACTCAGGCAACACTGCGGTATTACCCGGTTGGGGAGGTGCTGGAGTCGGAAACGACCTTGAGCCTGGGTATTCGGGGCAAAGAAAACAAGCCCCCGGAAGCCCAGGACTCGTCTTTGGAAACCTATAAAAATATACCCAACACAGGAAAGCTTCTGGCCAAGGATCCGGAAGGAGAAGCCCTGACCTATACCGTCACCCGGCAGCCCCGGAGGGGCAGCGTGGAGATCGGAGCGGAGGGCAGCTTCACTTACACTCCGAAGAACAACAAAGTGGGAGTGGATTCCTTTGCCTATACCGCCTCGGATCCCGGCGGCAAAACCTCCCGGGAGGCTACGGTGACCATCACCATCCTGCGCCCTACGGAGCCCAATGACTATGCCGACACGGAGGGGACGGACTGCTGCTTTTTTGCCCAGTGGATGCGCTCTACGGGGATTTTCTCCGGAGAGAATCTGGCAGGAGAGCTGTGCTTCCAGCCGGAGAAAAAGGTGACGAGAGGGGAGCTGCTGACCATGGTGGTGAAGACCTTGGGCATCCCCCTGGAGGAAGATCCGGAGCCCCAAACCCTCTCCGCCTATCCCAAGTGGCTGCGCCCCTATGCCGCGGCGGCTCTGCGCTACGGCCTGGCGGATCGGGGCATCTGGCAGACGGAGGACTGGGACAGTGAGACTCCTGCCTCCCATCAGGAGGCGGCGGAGCTTCTCTGCGCCGCCCTGGACCTGGAGGGAGAGGACCTGAATCAGGTACTGGCGGAAAAAGAAATCGCCCTCCCGGAGGAAGGCGATTTGACCCGAGCGCAAGCGGCGAATGCTTTGTACAAACTCAGTAAGCTGGTACAAAGCGCGTAGGGGGCGATGCCCACATCGCCCCGAGGGCTCTTAATTCAACTGGGTCAATCCTGCGTTGATCATTTCCTGCAGACTCATGAGGATGCCCAGCTTGGCATGATACCAGGTGAGGCCGCCCTGAAAATAGACGGCGTAGGGCTCCCGGATGGGGCCGTCGGCGGAGAGCTCAATAGAGGAGCCCTGGACGAAGGCACCGGCGGCCATAATGACCTGGTTGTCATACCCCGGCATATCCCAGGGGAGGGGGGCGGCGAAGGAATCCACTGGGGCGGCAGCCTGGATGCCTTTGCAGAAGGCAATCATGGCCTTCTCACTGCCCAGCTCTACGGCCTGGATGATGTCGTGGCGGGATTCCGTGGCGTTGGGGACGCATTTGAAGCCCAGAGGCTCATACAGATTCGCCGCAAAGACGGCACCCTTTTCCGCACCGGCGGTTACCGTGGGGGCCAGGAAGAAGCCCTGGAACAGGTCCTTCATGAGGCCCAAATTTGCGCCCACCTCCTGTCCCAGGCCGGGGGCGGAGAGCCGGTAGGCGCAGCGGGAGACGCACTTGGCAGTGCCGCAGATATAGCCGCCGATGGGGGCCAGGCCGCCGCCGGGGTTCTTGATGAGAGAACCGACGATCATGTCCGCGCCCACGTCAGACGGCTCCATGGTCTCTACGAATTCGCCGTAGCAGTTGTCCACCATGACGGTTACATCCGGCTTGCACTGCTTGCAGAAGGCGATGAGCTCGCCGATCTGGGCCACGGAGAAGGTGGGCCGGGTGGCGTAGCCCTTGGAGCGCTGGATGGTGATGAGCTTGGTCTTTTCATTGATGGCGGCCCGAATGCCGTCGTAGTCGAATGCGCCGCCTGGCAGCAGGTCCACCTGCCGGTAGCTGACACCGTACTCCTTCAAAGAGCAGGGGCTTTCCCGGATGCCGATGACCTCCTGCAATGTGTCGTAGGGCATCCCCACAGGGGACAGCAGCTCATCTCCCGGCAGCAGGTTGGCGCTGAGGGCTACGGTCAGGGCGTGGGTGCCGCAGGTGATCTGGGGCCGGACCAGGGCGGCCTCCGTATGGAATACGTCCGCATAGACCTTTTCCAGGGTATCCCGGCCCAGGTCGTCGTAGCCGTAGCCGGTGGTGGTTGTGAAGCAGGCAGCGGAAACCCGATTCTTCCGCATGGCATTTAAGACCTTTGCCTGGTTGTATTCCGCAATGGCGTCAATGGCCGCAAAGCGTTCCTTGAGACGCTCCAGCGCCTTTTCCCCATAGGCATAGACCCCGGGAGAAACGCCCATTTCCATATACATATTGATGAGTTCTTCCACAAAATTCACGCTTTCTCTTATTTTTTAGACACTTGGAGCATTATACGAAGATTTCCGGGGAATGTCAATAGAATTGCAAAGAAATGTCTCCCGGCGTTGATCCGGGAGACAAAGCGTTTTTAATCTCTTCTGCGGTTTCCTCTGTCGCCAAAGAGGAGAATCAGCCGCAGCAGCTGGGCCAGGGCCGTGGCCGTGGCAGCAACGTAGGTCAGGGCGGCGGCCCGGAGGGTTTTCCTTGCGCCATTCTGCTCGTCCTCGGTTAAGAGTCCGGTTTGTTCAATGGCCACCATGGCCCGGTGGCTGGCGTTAAATTCCACAGGCAGGGTCACCAGCTGGAAAACCAGGGAAAGGCCGAAGCAGGCAATGCCCAGATAGACCAGTGCATAGGACAGGTCCCCGAAGGAGGAGATCAGCAGGCCGATGAGGATCAGGGGCATGGCCAGCTTGGAGCCCAGGTTGGTTGCGGGGATGACGGCGGCGCGGATGCGGATGGGGGTGTAGTCCTGGGCGTACTGCACGGCGTGCCCCGCTTCATGGCAGGCAACGCCGATGGCGGCGGTGGAGGTGCTGCCGTAGACGTCATCGGAGAGGCGGATGACGTTGGTTCTGGGGTCATAATGGTCTGTCAGATTGCCGCTGATGCGTTCGATCCGCACACCGGAGACACCGTTGGCAGAGAGTACCTGGGCTGCGGCCTGGGCTCCGGTGAGCCCCCGGCGGGAATACTGCTGGGAATAGCGTTTGAAGGTGCTGTTCACATTGGCGCTGGCCCACAGCGAGAGAATCACGCAGGGCAGGACCAGGACGATATAGGTCCAGTCAAAGCCGTAATAATAGGGCATAAAACCACTCCTTACCAAATCTTTTTTCTATTTTACCCCAAAAGAAGTTGGATGGCAAGGCCTTTCCCGGGATCGGGTGCGAAGAATTTGTAAACATTTCCCGGAAAATGCTTTTGAAATGTTCATAGTTTATTCATTATTAACTTGCTAGGTACTGGTATACTGATTCTAAACGAATCAGAAACGAGTTGAAGTCCATGAAAGATCCAAAGAAACAACGGTATTTTTATGCCATGATGTCGGGGTTCGGCACCATCAGCCTCAGTGTGCTGTTTTTCTTCTTCCTGTACCGGCTCCAGGGTATCGGGAATGTGATCAGCCAGCTGAGTACCATTCTGGCCCCCTTTATCTATGGCGGCATCATTGCCTATTTGCTGCGGCCCATGTGCAATTCCTTGGAGGCCTTTTTCCAGCTGCGGCTGCCGAAAAAAATGCGCCGGTTTGCCAACGCCTTTGCGGTGGTCTTCTCCCTGCTGGTGGGCATTCTGGTTGTGTATGCTCTGATCACCATGGTGGTTCCTCAGCTGGTGGAGAGCGTTGTCACGCTCTGGAATGCACTGCCTACCAAGATGGAGCAGCTGGTGAATTGGGCCACGGAGACCTTCGGTAAGGACGAGCGGGTGGTGCAGTTCGTTGAGAAAAACTACAGAAGCTACTTTACGGATATTGACAAATGGGTGCAGGCCAATGTGATCCCCCAGGTTTCCAGTCTGGTGACCAATGTGGGCACCAGCGTTTGGCAGGTGCTGAAATTTGTGTACAATATCCTCATCGGCCTCATTGTTGCCGTGTATGTGCTCCATGGCAGGAAGCGCTTCGGTAAGCAGGCCCGGCTCATTGTCCGCAGCATAACCTAAAGCAAGGATGCACACATTCAAAAACAGCTTCGAAACGAAAACCAGTGTGCCCACTTTCCGTTGCCCCACTGATAAATTAATCTGCTAGCAATGCAGATATTCCATGCCTATGCGGACTACTTTTATCCTCCTGTTCTTAATAACCTCGCATGGAAATGTTCATCATCTCGTGGTATAATATCTTCAAACTTTTCCGAGTGCGAGGTGATTTCCATGTTGAAACCACGATATTATTTTGCAGATGACTTCCGCATCTTTTATGAATACTTTCTTTCCCAACCCCATACAGAGCGAACATTTCATAAAGGTGATTACCTCTGGAATCCCGGACAGCCGTATGATCGTGTCCAATACTATGTATCCGGCGCATCTGTTCATTTTTCTGAACACGAAAGCGGAAGACGGAAAATCATCAGCTTTCATGGACCGGGGACGCTTTTTCCAGGATATCACACAAATGACTTTCGCATTGAGCAGTCTCTGACAACCGTTGCACTCTCTGAAATTAAAGTACTGGAGTTTACTGTGCCGCAGTTCAAAGCTATGTTTGAAGAAAATACATCACTGGCTGAGAGTGTTGTCAACTGGTATTCGATGTATGTCAACCGCTTTCTCTTTGACACTATCCACCAAGAGTTTAATTCCTCTCAGGTAAAGCTCTGCAATCTCCTGTATTTGCTGACCATGAATCAACCATCCAATTCCGGACTGGTTATTGAGATGACACAGGAATACATTGCAGATATTCTCGGTATGAGCCGTGTGCAGATTACGCGGGAGCTGACAGACTTGAGAAACAGAGGAATTCTATCCACCACCCGCGGCAAATTGACCGTTACAGACCTTCCGACACTGGCATCCCTGTGTACTGATGAAACCATGTAGTCATTCGAGGTTACGTGTTTATTATACTCAACAGAATCTGTTCCGTCTGCTTCTGGTGAAGCACATAAAAAACAGACTCTGAACGTAATGTTCAAAATCTGCTTTTTATATAGTTAACAAACAGCAAAGCCTTCTTGCAAACGTCACTCAATTTCATTTGTACTCACTCCTTATTCTTGTTATAATATTTTTTGGGATGGGCGGATATCCTGCCGCCCTCAGCCGATGCCGTTATTTCAGCATTTCAAGTATGAACTTTGCGACGGTTGCAATACTTGCTGCGATAACGGCTATTTTATCAGGCACATTTTACACCGCATTCCCCTTTGATATCTTATGCAATTTTTTTAAGGCATTTTTAAAATTTAACCGTTAAGCAGATTATTCTGCCTAATGGTTTTATTTTTTGCATTTATTTTGCTTGCTTAACGCAAGATTTAATACAGCACTTTATCGCACTCTTCTCTCCTGCCGTGCGGTGCTTCTTAGCCTCGTTGTTGAGAGTGTTGATTTCGCCCTTGATAGCAGCGATGAGGTCAGCACCGTTCTCAACTTTTTCCATTGCTTCGTAAACCTGTTTCATTTCCATTGTTCTGATACCTCCATATCATGGGCCTCCGCCCTATATTGTGCCCTCTCCTGGGCAATAAAAAAGCACGATGTTACACGTGCTTGATTAACGATGTTAAATTAGTCTAGCAAAGAAGTACATTAGTCCATTACTTGTGGTTGGGTCGACCTAGTCCAATTTTTATGCTCGATTAAGACCTGGTACATTTTGTGGTTTCGCTAGTACATTCTTGTGCTCAAGCTAGTCCAAATCTATGGGGCAACCTAGTATAACTTTTGTGGTCGTAGGCAAAAATACCCTGTTCAACAATAAGCAAGAATGGCTTGTACAGACTAAAATGTAAGCGTCAAATCCACCGTGTATGAAAAAAATCAGGACCGCATAGCGGTCCTAGTATAAATCTTTATTTCTTGAAATTTACGCTGCATTCAGCTGGTGCATTTTCTGGTAACAGCAAATCAACGCTGTCCTTTTGAGACAGGTCTATTTTTTGGCAGTAGAAAGAACATGGACTAAATACTTAAATGGATCCAAGCGATTCTCCTTGGCTGTCTCTACCAAGCTGTAGATAATTGCACTGCCTTGCGCTCCTCGTGGTGTATTGGCGAACAAGAAATTTTTACGTCCAATTACAAAAGGCTTAATGCTACGTTCAGCTCTGTTATTATCTATTTCTAAACGACCATCCTTAAGATAGTTCATAAGGTATGGCTTTTGGTTTTCCAGATAAGTCAAAGCTTTTCCCAATGCAGATTTCGGTGCAGCATTTAAGTTTTTTGCCCACTCAAATAATTCGTCAAGAAGAGGTTTTTCCTGTTCCAGGCGTTTGGTATAGCGTTCTGCAAAGCTTAACTTTGCAAGCTGCTTTTCAATCTTATATATTTTGGTGAAGATACCTAAAGCGTTGGTTACTGCAGACATTGCAACGGATTTTCCTTTAGGAAGAGCAACTCGAGCTTCATCGAATTTTCTTCTCAAATGGGCCCAGCATCCAACATCTGTAATATCCTGATTCAAATCATGGTAAACGGAATATCCGTCTGTCTGTAAATATCCTTTGTAACCTTCTAAGAATTTCTGAGGATGCTCTTTGCCTCGGCCTGACTAGTAATTGTATAGCACAATTGGATACTCAGCATCGCTGCCGGTCCTGTAAAGCCACATATAGCTTTTGCTGGATGCAGGCTTGTCAAACTCCTTAAGAACCTGTATGGTTGTTTCATCCGCATGAAGCACATCTCTTTTCAGCAGATTCTCATGTAGTCTTTCATATAAAGGCTCAAGATAAAGCTCTACGCACTTCAGCATCCAGTTAGACATAGTCTGTCTGGAAAGCTCAATACCCTGGTTTTTCCATTCCTGCTCCTGCCGATATATTGGAGATCCCATTATAAACTTTTGAGTAATAATATGAGCTACGGCTTCAGGCGTAGCAAATCCACCTGGAATTAAAGCAGATTCCTTCTCTGCTCTAATCACAGGAGTTTCTATATTGTTCTGCTTGCAGTTCTGGCAGGCATAGGAATAGATATGGTGTTCGAGAACTTTAGCCTTAGCAGGTATAATTACCAGCTCGCGACGAACCTCTTGACCAATCTCTTCCATTACAGCACCACATTCAGGGCAATTTCTTTCATCTTCTTTGAGTTTGTGTTCTATAACATCAATCTCAACATTATCCGGAAGTTTGTCCTGAATCAGGTACGTCTTTTTCTTGCGTGTATGTGCTGCGACCTTGGTTTCCTCTTGTTCAGTAATAATATCTTCAATAGCAAGCACTGTTTCAGCTTCATCAAACAGATATATGAGTTGTGCTTTGGTTTCCGGAAATATCTTCTCACTAGAACTGCCGAATTGTTTCTTTTTTGTAAGTCTGAGAGCTTCCTCTAATAGCCCGACTCTTTGACGCAGTTCCTCTTCTGAATTTTTTTATCTCTCGTATTCTGCAACAGATATTTCAATTGTCTTGGTAGTTTTTGTATAGTTTTCCATGACAATATTATACTAAATTTCGTGCTTTTTTTATATGTTTAGAAGACATATATACATTATACATCTGTGTATCCACGGACATTTTTAATAGACCTTTTAGGTTCTAATACCAAACCTTCCATAAGCCAACGATATTGTTGAGGTGTAAGCTGTTTCAGATCAGCACCGCTACGTGGCCATTGAAATTTTCCTTTTTCCAGTCGTTTGTAGAGAAGAAGAAAACCGTCACCTTCTCAATATAGTGCTTTTATTCTGTCGCATCTACGTCCACAGAATAAGAATAGTGTATTGTTATATGGATCAAGTTCGAAATGCAATTTCACAAGATTAGCAAGACCGTCAATTTCTAACCTGAGGTCAGTATAGCCACATGCTATATACACATGGTCTAGCTGCAGATCTTTCAGCATTGTTTTAACCCTGCTATTATTTCTGCTATTTCTGTTGCAGAAATTCCAGATAGAAGTTCTACGGCAGTGCCGTTGACGGTAAGTCTTGCAATAGCTCCGTAGTTACTTTTCTCTGAAACAGTAATCTCGACAAAACTAGATTCTCTGCCGGAAACTCTGTTAAAAATCTTCTTTTGCCAATAGTAAAAAGAGGATATAGGAACATTGTTTTCTCGGCACCAAACACGTACAGAAAGGCTGCTGCTGCGACAGGCACTGATCTTGTCTGCCCACTCTTGCATTTCACGATTAGTATTGACAATTTGCAAACTGTTATCCATATTGTAATACACTCCAATTCAGTTTAATTAAAGTGTTTAGAAGTGTTTACAACACTCCTGAACACTAAAAAGGCACATGGAACGATGTTCCATGCACCTATTATATATTACTGAATTGAGATTTTATATCCGCGTTATATTTGACGCTTACAGTTTGACACCATTCCTCAGAAAATACAAAACCACTGCAACTTCCATCCTACACGGGGATGAAAATAGCAGCGGTTTTAGTTGTCCATTATGTTACCAAAGGCAGCTCCGGAATTGTATTGTCACATCGACGAGCGTTTGTATGTGCAAGTACAGTTCCTACGTGAGTAATATCAAATGCAAGAGACAAATTATCCCACCAAACACGGAGATTTTTCAATGATGGGTAACTATCCCATTCCTTCATGAATAATAAAACAGCCAATCGTTTAGATTCTTCGTCTTTACTATACAAATCCCAAATTTCCTCCAAGGTTGAAATTTCCTTTTCGTTAATCGGACTTGATTGACTCAGAACTTGGCCGTTTACTATAATATTTCGTGTCATGGTTAAGCTTTTAATTGCTGCTTTTTCTACAACAGGGAGTCTGACATAACCATCCAACAATTCGTTAGGTCTTAAAACTGAAGTGTTGAGATTCGCCTTCGTCAGCAAGTTTACAGCAGTTTTGTAATCTTCAGAATCAATATGAATTCCAGCAGATGAGTAACCCGACAGACGTTCCGGATAATAGTCAGCTATCTTTTTGAAAGAACCAACGGAATTTATTCTTACTGCATCCAGTATATCTAAGTGATCAATCCAGTCAGTTCCTAATGGCAACTCCATATAAATGAGTTTCTCAAATAAATTTGCCAATACTTTAAGCCCCGACTTACATGTTCCCGAAAGTGGCATAACCTTGTTGACAGCATGAACAACAGTTAAAGCACATAATGCATCGTCGTCAATTTTATCAATAATTTCTACTGCTCGACTAATTCCTGCTCTACTTTTTCTTGCTTGTCCCTTGGTAATCCGACACAGAAGTAGTTCGGACAACATATCATAATCAGCATCACGCTCTGTTGCGGCTGCTGTCCGTTGCGCACTTGTCAGTAAAAATTGGAAAGATGGATCTGCAAATGCACTAAGTGCTCCTTCAATTTGCCGCATTTTGGGAAGTAAAGAATCTTCAAATTTCTGCACACGTTCATTTGCACAAGCATATGCATCTGCTGTAAAATCTCTACGAGCAACAGCATATGTTTCGGCACAAATTTCTCTGGCCCTCTTTTCATCAATGCCGTTATAAATATTGATCGTTCCGGCTTGCATCAACTGAGAGTTATCGCCTGCTCTTTGAGCTTGTTTATCTCCGATCATTATTGATGCCTCCAATTTGTGTTTGAACAGAACCATTGCCCGCTTTTTGAGATTGCTTAAGGCTTGTCTTGCTTTTTGAAGAATCTGTACCAACATAGTCCCTTCCTATCTTTAATTCCTGTTTTTGCTCAGAGTCATCCCCTGCACTTTGTTTTTGGCTTAAAGTACGCTTTATTCCAATTTTATAGCCGACTGTACCACCTCCAATCGCACCAATTATTAAATTAATGACAATGCCAACTATTTCCGTTCCAATACCATCAAAAATCCAGTCCATATATTTTCCTTTCGTACTTTTGTCACATATATCTGTTAAAATTGTTCTCTAAGATATCTTACATTTCATTTGGCGGAATAGGGGGCATAGCATTGGTAAACAGATTCTTCAGTTCGTCAACCGTTCCTGCCTTTGCCCATTGTGCCATTCCGTTTTTCCACACCAAACTATCGACAGTAAGCTGTCCTGCTGTTGCCATCTGTGTCAACATGGAAAGGCCAAACGACCCCGTGGCTTGTCCATTGACGGCAACGTGATATGCCACAGTAGGAATGGGAGGTGGTACAGCGCCGGGTGTTGTCTGCTGATTGATTCCGCCCATCATGTTATTCATAGCACCTGCAATGTTTTGACCGACCGCACCGCCGACAGCCATACTTACCATCATAGCAGCCATATTGAATCCCGTGCCATCACTGCCACCACCGATGTTTACATCACCGGCTCCGTTTACTCCCATCTGACCGAGAGCCTGTGCACCAACCACACCAACCTCTGCCTGCTTCTCAACTTGGTATGCACCGAAGTTTGCGGTACGAGTGTGCATATGCTTAGCATACTGACCTTCTCCACGCTGAATACGGAGAGTTTCTTCATAATTCTCAGCTTCGATACGCTGCTTGTCTGCGATGTCCTTGATTTTGGCTTCTGCCTCAGCTTTCGCAGTCGCACTGGTAATATCCTTGGTTACGCTCATAAGTTGACGATAGCCTTCACTGGACTTGTCAATTTCAATCGCACCAATATCAATCCCCGACACAACGACACCGAATGTCTCTTTCAATCTTTCGCTAAGGTCGTATTCCACAACATCGTTAATCTGTGCCGTCTTGCTTTCAATTTGAATAACGGGAATATTGTGTGCAGCAGGAGCGTTCGCAACAGCATCTTTTACATAACGGTTGACTGCATCACGGATTTGTCTCTGGAAATCATCGAGATTAAAGCTACTAAGCCTATGTAATTTGATAAATTCCCTATAATCTGCAATACCAAAGCTGATAGTACCTCTAACAGCAACAGGAACACCGAAATCCGCAAACCTCGGATCGTACACATCAAAGAACGGCACACCGAATTTCACTTGAATAATGCGGGCAAGATTGATGAAATAAATCTCTGCCTGGAACGGAGTGCCACCCTCGTATGCCAATCCGACAATACGTGCCAATACAGGAAAATTTGCGGTCTTAATTGCCTGATCAAACGAACCGACAATAAAATCTTGCATGGTGCCGTTTTTCTGCTTATACACAAACACAGCTACTTCGCCGTCTTTTACTCGCAAAGACGATCCCCAACGGATAGAATTTTCACGAGTTCCTGCTCCTGCCTGAACGCCGGACGGATGCCACTATCAAATCAGATATGACGGCTCATCACAGCATATCTCATCCATAAAACCGCCTTTGCGGTTGTTTCTATCGAATAATCCCATCTTCATACCTCTTTTCACAAACTATCAAAATTGATTATAGTCATATATGCGAATTACGATTGTGTTAAAGCCCACATATTCAACAGTTAGGCTTATGTCATCGCCTTTATCTGCTGAGAAGTAATGCTCTGACCGGTAATCCTTTTCAAATCCCTTGTCGATACATCTATCAACATAAGCATTGAAATCGTCAATGGTCATATCACCGAGATATACTGAAAAAGCCCAATCATAATCCGAGGTAATCTTGCCCACACTAAATGATGGCTTTGGTATCAATTTTGCAGGACCTGAAGAAGGCCAACTAATTTCCGTCATTTGTATGGGAGCATTTATTGTAATACTCATTGCTTTCATTTCGTTATAGGAAATGGAAAGCTCGTATCCATCTTCATTGAATCCGTTAAATGAAGTATCCTTCTTTTCTGCATCAATCGTAAATCCAGCACTCTCGCATTCGGATATATAGGATTTGACCTCCGAACTTGAAACATCGTAGAGTATGATTTTCAATGTATCCTCATTCGCCGTTTCAACTGTTCCAGTTTTTCCGTCTTGCTGAGGAACTAAGTCTGCAAATACATGGGACGGCCACTCAAAGTTTTCATCTCCAACAAGAGGTGCTTTTAAGTTTATATCAAACCTTTCCGATGACCAGTGTTGTAAATCCAATTTATATCCGGTGCTGTTATACGCAGTATATTTGTCTGTATCTTTTACAGCATCAACCGTAAAACCTTTTTGTTTGCACAAAAAAATATATGCATCAAACTGTGAATAAGATATGCCCTCTATGTATATATCCAATTCTTCTTCGCTATTTTTCCAAATGTGACCACCTGTTCATTGAAGTTCAGGCAGCTCCGTACTTAAGCCTGTTTTGAGCCATTCAAATTTTTCATCTGAACCAACGTTAGTTGAAAAGCCGTTATAAGAGAGCAAATTCGTGACACCCTTGAGTAAAAAGCCATTTATCAGTACAAAAGCAAGAAACACAAGTACAATAGCAGCTCCTATTCAAGCACGAATACGGATTTTTTATCGACGGCATTTTTACTTGCGACAATCTCATTACACTCTGTTTCAGCAATCGTATCGTTACTGAGCAGAATTGTCGCTTTTTGATGAAGCTGAGTTGCCTTCGTATTCCACAAGCGGAGCCAAAAAGCATTTTTCTCATTTGCTTTCTCAGATGCCAAAAACGCCATTTTGGATTTTGTAAATAGCAATGCTTCCAAGACTGATTCCCTATCATTTGGAAAAGTGATATTTTCAATGAGTGCAACTTTGCGTTGCTCTGTTGATGACAATTCAGGCGTAGCATTGCTCCTTAGTAAAGGTTTGAATAAAGGCAATGTGAGGTAAATCACCAATGGAACACAGGATGTAAAAATATTGAGAATCACCCACAAAATTCGGGTTGACTTCTTCCAACTTTTCCAGCCCTTTTTAGGCAGTTCCTTCTTCGGTGTATTGGCTATGATTTTATCACATTCGTTGATTTCATCAATAAACTCTTTTATGGCAGAAGCCAGCTTTGCAGAGTTGAGTTCATGTCCACAAGCTGGACAGATCACAGTCATACTTTGGAGTACCTCTCCGCAAGAGGGACATTTATGTATTTCTCCACTATAAACTGTTCTTCTGACTGTTTCATCGGTTTTTCCTACCGGTGTTCCGCACTCAAAGCAAAATTTAGCACCAGCCGCAAGCTCTTTGCCGCAATTACTACAAAACGCCATACCATTACCTCTTTATCACAATCAATTATTTTTATCGACTTTTACTGCATCGCATATATCACCGATGTTGCAATCTAAATACTCACATATACGCAAAAGCACAGATAATGCCACATCTTCGTTGCGCCGCATTTTGGTCATTGTCCCTGTGGCAATGTTCAAATCTTTTCTCAGCGTAGCAGGAGAAATATTCTTTTCAATGAGTAATATCCACAGCTTTTTATAACTTATTTCCATACGTACGCTCCTGTCTATAGAATTCCTTAGCATATTATAGGTCAAAATCATCAGAAAATCAATAGATTTTGCGCTATTTATCATCATAATTCGCAATTTATTGCGAATTATGGGCAAAAAAAATCCCTCTGCATTACACAGTTCATGGCTAATTAAAGGGAACAAAAAGAAAGGAAAAGCCAATCCAGACGGTATCAGCGGCAGGCTACAAGAATAAATTGTGATTTCACAAGATTGGTGCTATAATAAGAGAAAAGTTCCTGCCGGGGCAGCCGCTCCGGTGGTATGGATAGAAAGGCAGGAAAACAATATGCACATCAGCTATAAACCAC
>OIYY01001106.1_pt1 | contig 15626 bp, 14 predicted proteins | sample 1588341 | NCBI WGS metagenome assembly OIYY01 (sample SAMN03283287) | human gut metagenome | biome: human-associated habitat; material: feces | host: Homo sapiens | place: Peru | collected 2012 | reverse complement strand
TCAAAAGTTGTATATCTTCAATATTGAACATATCTTAATTAAGAAATTATATGGTGCAATTTTTTGCACCATATAAATAACTTTCAACTTTTTACGATTAACTTTCAACTCTTTCATTCCTCGCAATGACTTGGCGTACAACGTCAAAGTGTGCTGTCATTACGAGCCTCGTAAGAGGCGTGGCAATCCATAACAAACCTTTTCTCTTTACTTTTTCAATGTTCAATTCTTCCACTAAGGACATCCATGCCCTGATTTTCTATTTAACATGTTTTTGGGAACAGTAAGCCCCCACCTGTATCTGTAATACTCGCTTTCGCTCGTAAACAGCTACTTCCTCCCCCTATAAAGGGAATATTTTTTATTTGCTATAAGCCGTGAACGTGACCGTCGCTTGATAAGTCCCTGCTTGGTCTTGTCCCACGCTATATGTACCGCTTATTGGTGTTCCTGATACTGTATGTGTTACAGTGCCTTTGTCACCACCATTCACTTTGACTACGTAACAAGCACCTTTGCCGTTACCGCCGTCAAAAGCGGATGTGAACGGATTTGTAGTTTCTATGGTAACAGGATATGCAATTACGTTTGCGTTGTTGTTACCTCCAGCTTTTGCATTATCTATTGCTTCCATTGTCGGAGTCGCAAGAGTATGCCCAAATAAAATACAACCGTTATTTCCGTATGCAGAAACCGTACCTCCTGAAGTCAAAATACTAGATTCTATCAAAAAATCATAGTCGTCATCCGTGCCATTGGTTTCTAAATTAAAAATAGTTCTAAATCCACTATGCGTTCCCTGTTCAGGATTTGCGCCAAGATTTTCGATAGAAGCATCCGATTTAATAATGGATACAGCCGGCTGAACAGACGTTTGTAACGCCTGTTCAGCTTCTGCGTAACCATAAGCTTTTCCTGCAACAACCGTTGCAGTAATCAAAAATATTAATAATTTTAATGATTTAGCTTGTTTCATGTTTTTTCTTACTTACTATGTTCCTGATGTTGTCAAAGTAATTGTTGCTTGGTAAGTACCATCTGTATCATGAGTTGAGAATGTATTTGCTAATGCGGTAGTTTGTAATGCGTAACTCATGTCGTACTCACCATTTATAATTTGATATGTTACTTTATTTGATGCATAAGCCGGACTTGGTGCTTTTGAACCAGTATTAGCAACAGCTGTTATTGTTGGTGTAACAGCGAAACCGATTGCATCAGGATTTGAAGCCTTTGCAGTACCAGAACCTGCCGTAATGTTTGTTACAGAAGAATCTGCAGGAACCCTTGTTGAATTAGTCAGAACAATGCTTAATCCTGCGCCTGCGGCATCAGCTGCAAACAAAGCCGGAGCACTACCACCTGAAGTTGGAGCTGTTGCTGACAAGTAAATATTTCTTGTTGGGTCATTATTGATAACGTGGAATGATGCAGTCAAATTATCAGCAGTTGTAATTGTTGTATAATTTGCATCGAAAGTTGCACTTGTAGTTTCTTTACCTGAACCAGGGTTTGTAATGTTAATGAATTTTGGAACTGTCAAATTCAAAACAGAAGTTGCAGTATCTTTTGCGGCTGCATCTTCCGCAAATGCTGGCACTGCAATCATCAATGCTAGTGCAACTGGGAGTAATTTTACGATTTTTTTCATAGGGTAAACCTTCCTTTCTTAGTTTTTGTTTTACACTTTACCTTGTATATTTACATTTATTTCTTTTTTGATATTTTTACGTTTTCCGTTTTCATCCGCATAAGATACAACTAATGTAACAGTGTATTCACCCGAATTTGGAATATTATCAATTCTGATTTTATCTTTACTTATATTATAGCCACCGCCACTAACAACTTTTTCACCAATACTAAACTCATCTATAAGTTTTTTTCCTTGTGATATTTGTATTGTTCTGTTACAACGAATTCTTGTATTACCTTTTGATAATATTTTTGTTTCAGCATACAAACCATCTTTTGCTTTTACAACTTCAAATTTTTCTATCTCACCGACTTTGTTAATTCTACCGTTGTCGATATAAAGCGGAATTCCGGCACGAGTTTTTACAATAATTTGAGCTCCGATCCCCTCTCTGTATGTTGGTAATGCCATTTCCTTCGGATTCAAATCTTCAATATAAATCATCGCTCTGCTTTCACCTGCAGGCAATTGTTTAAGCCCTGCTACGTTTACTCTGACTTTTTGAGATTTACCTTGCGGTATTGAAAACTCTGATGGCACAAATCTAACTTTTTTGGACAAGTCATAAATATCACCGTTTGAATGGTCAATCATAACAGCTTCATTATTTTCGTTTACTTTAAAATAACCTGTATAAACTTTATAACGCGTTGATGCATTTGGGCTACCTTTTACATCAATTGCAGTTGTTACATAATTTGTTTTAAGTTTATTTGCATTAATTTCAATTCTCGTAGGTGAAACACCTATAGACGCAAATGCAGGTACCGTCATTATTAGCGCGAGAGTTGTTGTTAGTATTTTTTTGTTTAGTGTCTTGAACATGTTGTTTCCTTGTCTTGTTGTTTTTGTGGATTGCTTCGTCATCCGTTTTGGCTGTTGTTCCTCGTAATGACTGGGTGCCTAGCTTCCTTCTCTTAGAATATAGCGCACCTTGTTGTCATAATTGCCGGCAGGTATAAACTTGCCGTCTTTTGTTTCAACCGAATACTCGACCGAAACATATTCATTATTCGCAGGGGCTTTGCCCTTAGCTAAAATAATTTCTTTTCCTTCCTGTAACAAAACTCTTTCTTGCAGACGTTCGCCAACATTCGCAGAAGCTGTTACAGTTCTTATATAATAATTACCGGCTCTATCGCCAAAATTATCAGCATTGACAGATAATTCCCAATCACAATTAGAATTGATATAAACTAAAGGTGATGTTTCATTTGTAATTTTTTTATTTTTATTAAACGCATCAGACGCCCCAACTGTAATCCTTGGTACTTCACCATGCAAACTTATTTCTTGAATAGACGGAACTATAAATTGCAAATTAAATGTTGTAGTCGATGCAATTTGATTTGTATCAACATCGGTTGCCTGAACCTCAAAATTGATGCTATAAGTTCCAGCCGGAACCATACCAAAATCACGAATTTTTGCAGTCATATTTTTTGCGACTCCACCCATAGTCAAGCCGTCAAAAATATTTGAATACTCGTTATAACGCAAATATACATCTTCTCTTGTGTTATTGATATACAAATTGTTTAGTGGAATAGAAACCTTGCCGTCTGAGCTTCTCACAGCATCATCAAGCGGCCTCACCGCAATATTATACACACCCCCGTCGTCGCTATTGATTATTAAATTACGCTCAATATTCTGCTGACGCACTACAGTGTCACCCTGATAGTCAACAATAACAAAGGATGCTTCTGACGGTGCGCTTAAACAAAACGCGAATAATGCTGTAATCAATAACTTTTTCACTTTTAAAGCTTTCTATATAGTAAAGTTGTTACTTTCATTGTAACAATTTGTAACAAAACATCAATCTAAATTTAAATAAAATACTCTATTTGCATGAGCGTTTTTGTTAAATATCCTCTTAAAAATGTACAACCTTGTTTTCATGTTTAACGGCTGATTTTGGAAAAACATTAGGGGTTTTTATAATTTTGTTACAAAGTGTTACAAATTGCCAAAACAAAGATTAATAGGTTAATATAGACTAGAGGAGAATGGTATTAGCCTTATTTAAAGCTAAGCTGGATTTGGGGAAATCGTTTTGAAAAAATTAGTATTATCATTTTTTGTGCTTATATTAAGCATGCTTAGTGCTTTTGCAGAAAATAATTCTGCAAGTACTACATTTTCAGTAAACCTTCCTCGTTTTGTAAAAGTTGAAGCTGTTTCAAGTCCAGTTCTTACTGCAAATATTACAGATAGGACAGGGAATTTATATTCGCCACTTTCTACAACCTTTAAAGTTATTTCAAACAGTGCAGAAACAACAAATTTGTACTTAAAAGCAAATGTTATAACCGATGGAGGTTTCGAAGAAGCTATGTTTGAGCAAGGCGGAAGAGTTTATATAGCGTTTGCTAATCTTGCAAACAGACCAAAATCACAGTCTTTGGCAAACTGTAAAATGGGTGCTTTACCAAAAGACAGTCCGGGAATTGTTGCGTACCCTGTTCTTTCGGTTACAGGTGCTAAATCCAAATATTTACAAGGTAAAGGTAAATATGAAGTATATGCAGAAAACGGAACGACGTTTGTGACTGTAAATGTCGGCTCAAATGTTTTACGCTCATCATTTGCCGGCAATGACCCGAAAGGGTTTTATCAGGCTGTGTTGTCACTGACAGAAGCGGATATATAAATGGAAAGTGGAAAGTGGAAAATGGAAAATTATATAAAATATTTTTTAATAAATACGTTCAATCTTAAACAAATTTTATATTAGGAATTTTTAAATAATTTTCCATTTTCCACTTTCAATTTTCAATTCAACAAAACATGCTTGCTTTCGCATCATAACAAAGTAAAAATGGAAGTAAAAAATAAGAGGAGAAAACTTAATACAAAATTAGCTGCTGCTTCACTGTTGGCAGCGTATTTAAGTTGCACTCCGATTTTTGCTATTAATACTATAATGGGCGCAGAGCCTCAAAATTCAAAACTCCTCGCGCTTGCAGAAGAAACTATTATCCCAATAACAAAAGATTATGACACTTATTTAATCTCCTCAAAACCCGATTTTTCATTGTTAGAACTAAACCCTGCCAAACCGATTAAATTAATTAATCCATTGTATTTAGACACATCAAAAACTGTAAAACCAGTGATAAAAACTTTTGTCCCATATAATCCAAATACAGAAAATACAGATTCGGATTATTTCTCCTCTGAAATTGACGAAAGCACCCCAACAGCTACCCAAAAAACAGACACAGACGAAATTCCAGCAAAAGTCGCGACACCTCCACCATCTCAAGGTGACACGCAAGAAAAATCAGATTTCTTTGCGCCACCTAACGTTGCAGATGAGCCGGTGCAAGAACTCGAAAAAAGCGAAGAATCAACTTACGTTGCGGGAGTTGACACAAACAATGCTGAACAAGTTGATTTGGAAGGTAAAATTATTAGTGACATTGAGTTTCGCGGTCTACATCTGCTTTCTCCAGAAATAATTTCCTCAAAAATCAAAACTCAATCAGGCTCACTGTTTAATGAAGATTTATTGCAACAAGATTTGCAACGCATTTATGCTATCGGATTTTTTACCGATAAAATGGCTATTGAACCAACCCTAAATTCAGATGACACGGTTACTCTTACTTTTGAACTCCAAGAAAATATTGCTGTTTCTAATGTTTCTATTGTCGGCAATACCGTAATTTCAACAATGGAATTAATGCCGTTTGTAATGCCACTAAAAGGGCTTCCTCAAAACATCTCCAACATAAACACGGCAATTGACAACATGAGCGGTTATTACCACAAAAAAGGCTACATATTGGCAGGTGTAAGCTCTGTTGATGATGATCCTGACGGCGCATTAACTTTTACCCTAACTGAAGGCGTGATTGACAAAATCATAATTGAAGGCAATGAAAAAACAAAAGATTATGTTATCGAACGTAACATTATGACTCAACCTGGGACTGTCTACAACGAAAACTACTTAAAAGAAGATTTAGGTAGAATTTATTCGACAAAAATCTTCAAAGATGTAGATAGGCAAATTTGCCCGAGTGATACGGTAGAAGGCGAATATAATGTTAAAGTAGTTGTCAAAGAAGATACGTCAAACAGCCTTGCTATCGGCGGTGGTATTGATAATGGTTTGGGAGCGTTCGGTTCTCTAACTATAAGTGAAAACAACTTCCTCGGTAGAGGTCAAAGACTTTCTGCAACAGGCATTTTAGGTTCAGGGATTTTATTAAGTGATGCGTCTATCAAAAATCGAATGAATTATCAATTTGAATTGAATTTCTTTGAACCTCAGTTCTTAAACGCTGATAATTCACTTATGAGTAAGCTTTATTATCGTGATATGGGTAGTTGGCAAGTTCCGCTTGCTATTGAACGTCGTTTTGGTATAAGTGCAGGCATTGAGCATAAATTCCGTAATGTAGATGGGGTTACGGCTGATTTTACAACAGGAATTGAACATATAAGTATGAGTGAAGGCGACTACAACAAAATTTCTCAAATGTATGCCTTGAGAGGATTAGACATTTCACAAAGAGCTAAACAGTTGACTGGCGGAACATTTATAAATTTTGCCCCGGGGATAAAATATTCAACTCTTGATTCAGACGAAAATCCTCGAAACGGTATTGTAGCTAATGCTAAATTTATTGAAGCTGTCAGCATAAGTTCGATTAGAAACACTAACGGCCGTATTGCCGGTGGAATTACAAAATACTTCCCTGTCCTCAAAAAATCATCATTTGCCTTAAATGCAAGGGGCGGTATTAAGGTTCATGGTGATGATATGCCGGAAGTTATGGCGTTTAGACTTGGCGGTCCTTACTCAATCAGAGGGTTTAGAATGAGCGGTGTAGGCTCGGGTGACGCGTTCATCATGGGTTCGGCTGAACTTGCGACTCCTTTACCGTTCTCGGATAGAGTTAAGTGGGATTTCTTCCAAAAAATTCGTCTAACGTTCTTTGTTGACGCCGGTAAAGTATTCGACCCGACAATTTCAAGCAGATTGTATGATAGACCTATGAGCGCAATAACTGCAGGTGTCGGATTAAAAGTTTATGTTCCGGGTGTAGGTCCAATTTCGGTTGATTACGGTATTCCGATTACAAATCCCGGAAGTTATGGTTCAAAGAATGGCTACTTCACGTTTGGTACAGGAGGGATGAATTATTATGGATATTAAAAATCATTCCTTTAGGGAAGGATTTTTTAATTGAAAATGGAAAATGAGGTTATATGAAAAAAATAATTACAACAATACTTATACTAACTCTTACTCTTCCGACATTTGCCGGTGGTGTTGGATATATAAATTATGATAAAGTTATTCAAAATTATCAGTATGCAAAAAATACACTTACGCAAATTGAAACAAAAAATAACGAAATAAAACAGTATTTGATGATGAAAGAAGCTGAGTTTAACAAGTTAGAATCTGCTGTACAAAAACAAAAGTTTGAAGCAACGGTTCAAGCAGAACTTCGCACAAAAGAACAAGCATTTAATGATTTCAGAGAACGTAAGGAAGAGGATGTTTATAATAGAATCCACGCAGTTACAGAAAAAATCCGTCTGGAAAAAGGTTTAGATGCAATAATTGATTCCAGAAGCGTATTTTCTGGAGGAATCGATATTACAAACGATTTAATTCAAAGATTAAATAAACAGTAAAATATTGGTTTGCCTAAAAAATAAAAAAAGGTTCGATTTAAATTAAATCGAACCTTTTCTAAAACAACTCTCAAATTATTTATACAACGGAGCCAATTTCTTTTCTTGTTGAGGAATTGTGCCTTCCGTAATTGATTGATAAACTCTGTAATCAATTTCAGGGAAGCAATTATCAATATCTTCAATTTCTTTCAATTTAGCTTCATCAATATTTCCGCTTTCAATCATATCTGCAATTAAGCTAAATCTGTCAACGTGTTCATTGAATCTATCTGTTGCATAATCTTTAGCCTGCCATGTTGTAATTAAGAACGGCCAATCTGAACTTTGAAGCAATAAATTTTCTCTAGCTAATTGATTCAACGCTCTTAACATCAACTTGTCTTCAGGAATTTCAGAATGAGCGTCAACTATTGCATTAATTCTCTTTTCACAAGAGTGAATAATTGGCCACATCCATTCAGTTAAGTGATTCATCCATACATAGAAGTGACCACCTTGTCCCCAAGAACTTTCAGGAATTTGGATAGCTTCTTTTGGCGGATACTTAGTTACATATTCACCTGCTGTAAGTCTTTCTACTTCTGGAAGAAAATCATTGAATTTCTTAATAACCTGTTTAATGAACTCAACACCTTCAAACCACCAGTGACCGAACAATTCTGTATCGAATGATACCATTACCAAACCTTCTTTACCGTCGTGAGCGAGTTTGTAATCATTCAATAAGTGATAAATCAATGTTGTATAGTGGTCTGAGTTTTCATTAATCTTGTTCATAGCAAGAACAGGATCATACAACATTTTGTCACCTAAATCAGTAGTAGGTGAAGTAATTCTCCAGTAGTGCATGCCTGATTTATCATCCTTTTTGTGGAATTCTCTAAAGCAACCATCACCAGGATAACCATCTGCAGCTGACCATACTTGATAGCCTGCTCTGTCGTTACGTCCCATTACTGCAACTTGTGCATCAGGTAACCAATAAGCAGAATAAGTGTCATAACCTGTTGCAGGTCTTTCTGGAAGCGGAATGTATTCAATATTTCCGTACATACCGATTACACGTCTATTACCGATTGAATTACCACCTTCAATTACGTGAGATTCTGTAAAGAAGTAGTGAATATCATTATTTTGAAGTGTAACTTCAATAGCAGGACGCCAATGTTTTTTGCCGTCTTTTCCAACGTATTCATAACCTTGACGGTAAGCACATTCAGGCAACCAAGCGCCCATTGCCTTTTTACCAAACAATCTTTTTGTTGTATCTTGACCAACCTTGAATTGTGCATTCAAGTTGCTATCAGTTGCAAGAAGTGGTGAGAAACCATGAGTTGCACCTGATGTAGTAATTTCAATACAACCTAAATCTTGATATTTCTTGAAATATTTAATCAAGTTCTTTTCATATTTATTAACAAAATCATCTCTTAATTTGTTCCACAAATCAAAATAGTATTTTGCCAAGTATTTCAAATGCTGAGAATGAGCAACCTTAGGATCAGGATATCTTTCCAAATCCTTAGATACCGCTTTTATTCTTGAATCAATGTATTCAACAAAACCATTTTGCAAGTGTTCGTCATTTAACTGTTCTGCAAGAATTGGTGTAATGCCAACTGTTAATTTTGCCTTAATACCTTCATCATATAATTCTGAAATAGCGTTTAATAGAGGTACATAAGTTTCTGCCATACATTCGTAAAGATTTTCTTCACCGAATGGCCACATTCCTGCTTTTCTATAATAAGGCAGGTGGCTGTGCAACATAAATACGAATTGTCCTACTGACATTTTTGCCTCCGTTCATTTCTCGTGTTTGAATATATATTTTTACATTATTATTTATAACATAATCTTAACAGAAAAGTAACTCTTTAGTATTAATTCAGCGGAATAATGTTACAAATGTTAACCAACTTTTGACCTCTTTTAATTGTAAAGTTTTGAAAGGGTGATTATATAAGGATTATATAAAGACTTTCTTACTTTTTTCTTCTTTGTAAATGCAAGAAGAAAAAAGTAACAAAAAAGAAGAAACATTTGATGTTTTCTACAACCTTACGGTTGTTAATCAAATGGATGTAGCAAGCAAAGCTTGCACTTTTGCGCTCGCTATCGTGTGCTATACGCACACACGCTCGCGGCGCAAATGTCGATTATCCTATCGAAAACATGCATCCGTCATTCTTCGAGCATGTCGCACAAAAATCTGTTTCAGCAGTGAATGTTTTTGAGTAATCTGCAAAAGAGCTGCCAACTCGCCCTCTGTAATCATTCGCTAAAAACGGGCATGCGTAAACCCCTTTTTGTGTAAGAATTCTTCCAAACATGCAATCTGTTTTATGAGAAGGTTTTGCAAAATTTTCATCATCAAAATTCGGATAAGATAAGTTAATCTGTATATCCGTATTTTGAATTTCTTGTTCCGCAAAAATTCTGCTAAACTCATTCTTGATTTCGTTTTTGTCTAAATTATAAAAATTTTGGATTGATAAAACAGAATTAAAATTATATCGACTTAAAGTTTTAAGAGCAAAAATTGTTTGTCTAAAATTCCCTCTATAACGCACTTTGTCGCTTTCGAGTTCATTAAAATGCGCTAACGAAAGTTTAAAAAAGATTTGATTTTCTGTTTTATTCACCAAACCCTCCTCCTCAACTTTTTTCAAAAATCTTATTTTCTTTTCGTTAAGAAAACTTCCGTTTGTACAAATACAAACATTACACCTTTTTAAACACAACCTTAAAATAGAATTGAAATCAGGATGAGTCATAGGTTCTGCACCCGTAAGATAAATGCAATAAACATTTTCGTGTTTTGTATCATTTAAAGCTTCTTTTATTTTTTCTAAAGAAATAAAATCTTTTGTATTTCTGCTAATCGGAAAATCAATATAACATTTTGCACATCTTTGGTTGCAATTTTTTTCGGTCAATTCAATAAAAAGATTATTTAATTCTTTTAACTTATAAATCGGCGCAGCGTAAATACTATTACTCATGAATCCTCCTTTAAACTCGACTAAAACATGTTAAGACGGGCATGCTGAAAAAAGAATTATCAAGTTGGGGAATTTTTGGCTCTACATAGGTTCATAATATATAGTTGACTCCTGTCTTTAAATTGGAGTATAAATGTATTATGAAAAAGTTTTTGGGAGTGAGTTTAATACTGGCTTTGTTAGCACCAACTGTTAGTTTTGGTGCTGATGATGGTGTTGTAACTTTAGATAAAAACAGTATTGAAAAACCTTCTATTGCTATAGAAAAAGGAGCAAAGCAATTGCAAGGTTCTCTTCTGGTAAGCGATTCGGAAGATTTGGCACAGCTCATAGATACTCAAAAAGACCATGATATCAAAGACTTAGAACAACTTTGGAAAGGTACTGTCGAAAACAACCAAGTTATTGAATTTGCACTAAAAAAACTTGCAACGCCGGAATCTCAACGTAGAATTCATTCCTCTTTGATGGCAAAAACTCTTTCAGCTGTTGTAACAGGAGCTTCTTTTGTACCTTCACTTATGGGTGCAAATTACGGCATACAAACATCAGCTTTTTCTGCAGGAAGACTGGCACAAGGTTTGATTAACAGAAAAAATGTACCACAAGAAACACCATTAACTGATACTGAATTAATAGAACTCGCAAGCATGATTGAGGATTTGCAGGATTCTTTAATTAGCTCATACTACAACTACAAAAGCACTTTGACACAATTAAAAGATACGCGCTCAAAAATGATTTTATACAGTAGAAATTATTCAAAAGCACTTGAAGGCGGAGATGTTTTAGAGATTGCAATTTCTTCATCATTATACGATTCAATGCGAATTCAAGAATTTAACTTAGAACAATCTGCGAAAAAATATCATATCCAGCTTCAAAGACTTGCAGGAAAAAAGATTGTTGACAGTTTGGAATTGTATCAATATGATTTTAATTCTGTTTTATACAAAAATGGTGAGACAAAAGATGGAGGTAAAAAGAATGGCAAAAAATAAAATTCTTTCCACTCTGCTTTTGATTTCAATGGCGACTTCTACAATTCTTCCAACATTTGCGGAAGTAAAAATGGAGGATTTAAATTCTCCAAAAGATGCTTTTTTCAGACTTGGAACGACTGATATTCCTGAAAACAAAATAGATGTTAATGGAAAAATCGACATTAAAGCAAATATTTCGAAAGAAGAAAAATTTTATAGCGAAGGCTTGACTTATGCGGATTTAAGCATAAAAAAAATGGCATTAGAAGTATCTAAATCAGTAGAAATCGACTACAACGAAATGTTAGAAGATTTATCTTTATTGTGGCAAGGTGCTGCAACAAAAAGCGACACCATTAAGTTTGCGATTTACAAACTTTCTAATCCTGATAAAGATAAACCTGATCAAAGTGCAGTAAAAAAAGTTCTAACAACCATAGCCGGCATGTCAACATTCTTAGGTGCAGGCATGGGGAATCCTGTATTAGCCAGTGCAGCACTTATTGGTGGCAATACATTAGGTATAATGTCACAAGATACAAAAGCTTTGAATTATAAATATTCGCAAGTAAATGATGCGGATATGATTTTATTAGTAAGAAAAGTTGATGAGCTTCAACAAAAAGTTGTTGACATGTATTATGACTATATGACAGCAAGGCAACTTTACGACATGACAACGGAAATGGTTGAACAAAGACGTCAAAATTATCAGAATTCACAAAAATCAAAAAAAGAAGTTATTTTAATTACGGATACATTTTATAGAGAAGCAATGGATGAACAAATCAAAGCTCGCGGAAACTTTTTCGAAAAACGTTCTCGCCTAGAACAATTAGTAGGAAACGATGTTTTCAGACAATTTGAAACTATTGTTGACGAAAGGTATGCAAAAAAATAAACTTGGTGGTAATATATGCACAGAGGGGTGTATATCATGAAAATTTTACCAAGCAGTTTTAATCAGAATTTGACTTACGGCAGACAAAATCAACTGACAAATAATAACGTTGTTATGCCTTCTTTTAATGGCAGCATAAGTTCAAGAGATGCTGCTAATTTTATAAAAAAAGATTTAAATTCATTTATAGAGAAACATCAACCGTTATGTGATGATTTAAACTCATTGATAAACTCTTGCAAAGACGAAGTTGTCAAAATAAACAAACATAGTGCAAAACATAAATTTAATCCGTCTGATTTTGATAAAATTACAAGATTAAAGCTTGATAGAATTGATGAAAATCAAACTTTGTTTAACAGTTTGAAAACAAAAAGTGAAAAAGCGTTTAATAATCCAGATGCTAAAGAGTATGCCGACAGTTTGGTTGAAGATGACAGCTTTTTTATCCCGTCTTATCTAAAATCAGCTTATCTTGTTTATTCAGCAATGAAAAAGAATATAAAAAACGGGCTTGCAAACATAACTTTAGAAAAGCTCGCACCAGCTATTGCTGAAAAAAGAAATAATTTATTAACCTTCGCTAGTGATGCAAAACGAAGTATGCGCAGATTTAGCAATGTTTTAGTGTCAAAACAGAGTCTTGATAAATCATTAGAAAAAAATTTTTATGACAAAAAAACTATTGATAAAATTGAAGACGCAAAACGTAATATGGAAATGCATGAAGGAAGAATTCCATCAATTACGAATCGAATTAAAGACGGGAAAGAAATCCTTGAAGCAAACAAATTGTCAGAAGAAGACAACAAACTGTTAGATAGCATGCATAAACGAGCTAAGAAAATAATTAAACATAATGTAAAAGAGTTCAACGAAAACCCGATTATTGCAAATACTTATCTTGGAGATAAAGAGATTATTCTTGAAAATCAACTGAACGAACAAGCAACAAAACTTGTAAGACTTGCAAATAAACTTGAGAATAATTAAAAAAGGTGTAAAGCACTAACGTTTTCCCCACCCTTGCTAACCATCCCCCTATAAAGGAAGGGGATATGCTTATGTTTGTCGAACGACTTTAGTCCCGTCTCCACAGGGGAGGGTAGAATTTCAAGTTGAGCTTCGCGAAACTTAGAAATTCTGGTGGGGGCTTATTATAAAATAAAAATTTTTATATATTTTTATCACCCTCATCAGGCTTCCAGCCAGCTTCTCCCCTCAAGGGAGAAGCTGTAGAAAACGTTAAATTAACACAAGCAACAACGATAATTTTGGGTAACAAAGCAAAGCATTTTATTACAAAATAAAAAACCCTCGCAATAAAACGAGAGTTTTTTGTTCACAAAATATATTTCGAGTTCATTAAATAAATCTCAAATTTAAATAAACCGTGCTTATGATAAGTGACATAATAACTACTGCAACACCATATTTCATAAATCTCAAAAATGCAATCGGATGTCCTTCCTTTGCTGCATTTTCAGAAACAATTACGTTAGCTGCTGCACCAATTATGGTTAAGTTACCGCCTAAACAAGCACCTAGTGACAAGCTCCACCACAATGGAGTTGTGTAAACTTCACCCATTGTTCTTTGGATTTCTACCAACATTGGCGACATTGTTGCTGTATATGGAATATTATCAATAATACCTGAGATTAGACCTGAACCCCACAAGATAAGCATTGACGTTGCTTCTTGAGAACCTTGTGTAACTTTCAAAATCCATTCTGCCATTAATTTAATACCACCTGATGCTTCAACACCACCGATAATAATAAATAAACCGATAAAGAAAAATATTGTATTCCACTCTACATCTTTTAAAATATCTGTAGGTTTTTCAAACAGTAACAATACGCTCGCACCAAGCATAGCAGCAACACAAGTTTCAATATGTGTAATATCGTGCGTTACAAAACCTAAAATTACCAAACCTAAAACTAGCATTGAACGAATCATCAAGTTTTTATCTGTAATTGTTTTTGAGTTATCAATTTCTGAAATTTCTTTCATCTTAGCATCATCTGCATGAAGTTTTGATTTAAACATAATTGATAGAAATGCGATTACAGTAAACAAAATTATAGCAATTACACATGTTAAATTATTTATGAAATCCATAAAACTAAATCCGGCAGCACTACCGATAATAATGTTTGGCGGATCACCGATTAATGTTGCAGTACCACCGATATTAGATGCAAAAACTTCTGTTAGCAAGAATGGAATCGGGTCTATATCCAATTTTCTTGCGATAGCAAAAGTAATCGGCAAAATCAAAATAACGGTTGTTACGTTATCCAAAAACGCACTTACAACAGCTGTAAACACACCAAGAGCAGCCAATATTAAAACCGGATGACCTTTTGTAGCCTTCATCAATTCGTTTGCCAAATATGTAAACACACCACTTCTTGTCGTAATATTAACAATAATCATCATTGAAACAAGCAAGAAAATTACGTTAAAATCAATGAAGTTTACAAAATAATGTGGGTTTAAAATTCCGTCAACAGTTTTAATTTGGCTAACCAAACCCAATACAATGGTAATACCTGCACCTAATAGCGCGATTGTTACCTTTGGTATTTTTTCCATTGCAATGAATATATATGCAAGAATTAATATTCCTGCCGAAATCAGCACATTATGCGCCGAAACAAAATTCTGAATAAATTCCATGTTTCTTTCCTTTCTACAATATTATTAAATCTTTTTGATAAAAATTTAATTAAGGCGCGTTGGGAAAGATTTCTGTTTTATATAAATGAGTAATTGTATATTGATTTTTTGATATATAGCGATTTTTTACGTAAAAAGCATTTCTTATCGTTGAATGAGAATAAGAACCGCCGACACTTGAAACAGTGTTATTGCTATCAGAATTTGAAGGTAGAATAATAAAACCTTCACCTTCTATAGGTTCAATACAACAACGATGTTCTTGTTTTTTCGTACTGAAAAAACCGTCTTGAACATAACCGTCAAAAGTTGTACGGTTATTGATGAATGAAAAAATAAAAAAGAATATTATTAATAATATTTTTGATACTGTTTTCATACTGAAATATTAGCACAAAAAACAAAATATGAATTCATATTTTAAACTTATTATATTAAAATCTATTACAGTATCTATTACAGTTCAATATTTATGAGGGATAAAACGTGTTAGATTTAGAAAAAATGTATAAACCTAAAGTTTGAAAACTTTGTAAATACTTTTTACTTATTACTAAAAAATCCCTCTGGCTAAGAGGGATTAAAATTTGGGCAGGGGTGGATTCGAACCACCGTACACTCTCGTGAACAGATTTACAGTCTGTCGCCTTTAGCCACTCGGCCACCTACCCATATTAAATTATCATTAA
>OIYY01001103.1_pt1 | contig 15637 bp, 15 predicted proteins | sample 1588341 | NCBI WGS metagenome assembly OIYY01 (sample SAMN03283287) | human gut metagenome | biome: human-associated habitat; material: feces | host: Homo sapiens | place: Peru | collected 2012 | reverse complement strand
AATAGATGTATGGTTTGATTCAGGTTCAATGCCATTTGCTCAATTACATTATCCATTTGAAAACAAAGAAGAGTTTGAAAAACATTTCCCAGCACAATTTATTTCAGAAGCAGTTGATCAAACAAGAGGATGGTTCTATACTTTACTTGCAATATCAACATGTATTTTTGATAAAACTCCATATGAAAATTGTATTGTTTTAGGACATATACTTGATGAAAAAGGACAAAAAATGTCAAAATCTAGAGGCAATGGAGTAGACCCTATGATTTTATTAGAACAGGTAGGAGCAGATGCAACTAGATGGCACTTTTATACTGTATCAGCACCATGGCTTCCAACAAGATTGGGATTAAGCAATGTACAAGAAACACAAAGAGGATTTTTAAGTACACTTTGGAATGTATATTCATTCTATGTTTTATATGCAGAAATAGATCAATTTAATCCTAATAAATATGCTGATTTCAAATCAGAAAATATAATGGATAAATGGATAATTTCTAAATTAAACACATTAACAAAAGAAGTGGATGAAAAATTAGCAAGTTATGACATTACATCAGCAGCATTACAAATAGAAAGCTTTACAGATGAACTTTCTAACTGGTACGTACGTAGAAATAGAGAAAGATTTTGGTCACAAGAATTAACAGATGAAAAAATAGGTGCATACTGCACATTATATAAAGTATTAACTACATTAATAAAAATATCAGCACCATTTGTACCATTTATGACAGATGAAATTTATCAAAACTTAGTTGTAGGATTAGACGAAAAAGCACCAGAAAGCATCCACTTATGCTTATGGCCAGAATATGACGAAACAGCAGTTGATTCTAACCTAGAAAGAGAAATGGACTTAGCATACACAATAGTAAAACTAGGAAGAAGTGCAAGAAACTCTGTAAATATCAAAAACAGACAACCATTATCAGAAATGCTAATATCTGTAAACACACTACCTGAATACTATTCAGATATAGTAAAAGAAGAATTAAATGTTAAAAAAGTAGAACTAGGAGCAGAGATGTCAGACTACGTAAACTTTGAAATTAAGCCAAATCTACCAGTTTTAGGAAAAGAATATGGAAGATTAATCCCTAGAATAAAACAAGAAATTGCTAAGAAAAATCAAATGGACTTAGCAAACACAGTAAAAAACGGTGGAGTAGAATACATCGAAATAGATGATACACAAATTGCATTAAATTCAGAAAACCTACTAATCACAATGAATGGTAAAGACGGATTTGCATTTGCAGGTGAAGGTGAAATCGGTGTTGTATTAGACACACATATCACACAAGAATTAAAAGAAGAAGGATATGTAAGAGAGGTATTATCAAAAGTTCAAAATATGAGAAAAGACAAAGGTTTTGAAGTTTTAGATAAGATAAATCTTTATGTAGCTGGAAATGAAATGCTTGAAAATGTTATCAAACAAAATGCTGAATTGATTAAACATGATACTTTGGCATTGGATATTGTTTATGATGCTGAAAGAGCTGATTATACAGAAACTAATATCAATGGAGAAAACTTAAAATTAGATGTTGAAGTTGTAAAATAAATATGAGAAAAAAAGTCAGATATAAAATTTTTAAATTTATATCTGACTTTTCCATTTTTAATCGTCTGAATCAGAGATATCCTCTTCTTTTTCATCAAGTGAATCAAGATAAATTAAAACATTGTAATTCACAATGAAATCAAACAAGTCCTGAATATCAATGATCTGGAGTGATTCGTTAATTAAATAGTCGCTTAACGGCTTAACTTCTTCAATATATATAGTATTTAAATTTTTAAAAGTAAATCTATCTTTGTGACAGTCTTTTTCCATTTCTAAATTTTTGCCAGAAAACAATTCAGAATATTTCTCATTTTCTAACTTTGCCAATAGATAGAAATCAACACATTGTGGCCCCAAGCCAGAGCCGTCATCATAGTTTGACGTTAAGGATAATTTACAAACATACACCTCACTGACCAAAACTTTTGATAGCTTTAAGGTTACATCATCTTTTTTTCGATTAAAAAATCCCATAAATTTTCCTCCTTAAATATTTATTGCTGTTTATTTGTTATATATGTCAACTCCCATAAGGAGATAATTAAATTAAACCAGAAATTATCTGGGAATATTGGGAATTATATCAAATTTTTAATAAAAAGTCAATTTATGTAAATTTATTTTATTAAAATTATTCTTCTGAAACTTTGAATTGTAACAAGAAATTTAAAAAGAGGCATAAATTTTAAATTAAATCATTGCAATATTTATCTTTTTATTGTATTATAAACAAAAATAGCAAAGAAATATAGGGGGATATATGGAAAAAGAAAAATTAATTGAAACAAAACAATTAACAGAAAAACAAAAACTATTATCATATTTTTTTACATACTCATTTTTAGGCTGGATATTAGAAACAGCCTTCTGTGTATTAACATTGGGAGAATTTAACAAAAGAGGATTTTTATATGGACCAGTTTGTCCAATATACGGATTTGGAGCAATAATTTTAATAGAAAGTTTGAAAAAAATAAAAACAAATACAGTAGGAAAATTTTTTATTTCTATGATAGCATTTACCATATTTGAATATGTAGTATCTGTGGTATTGGAAAGTTTATTTGGTTTAAGATGGTGGGACTACACAGGTGAACCATTTAATTTTCAAGGGAGAATAAGCCTTGCATATTCAATTGCTTGGGGAATAATAGGAACTATTTTTGTTGAAAAAATTCATCCTTTTGTAAAGAAACAACTTGAAAAGATTACAAAAAAAATTCCTCATAAAGTTCAAATTTGTTTATTAATTTTATTTTTAGCAATTATTATAATTGACTTTATGATGTCTATAACTAGGTATTCAATAGCTTTGTATTAATAATTCTTTTTAGATATAAAATTTATTTTTCCTAGTATAATATTTTTCTTACTTAACTGTAATTTTTTATGAAAAAAGAAAAAATAATTGGAATAAAAATAATTGATAATGAGTAAAAAAAGTGATATAATCAGCAAAGTAAATGGAGTAAAATAAAAAGGAGGAATAATTTCCAAAAAATTTCCAAAAGATATAATAATATATGCACAAATAAAATGGAGGAAGAAAAAATGAAAGAAATGATAGAACGGATAAAAAAAACATTACCATATCTTCAAAATATGAAAGTACGAGAAGTAGAAAAAAACTCTATCACTTTTATAAGTGAAAATGGTAGAGAAATAATTGAGTTAAAGAAGCCATGTTGTCATCATGAGGAAGAGATTACTTATGATTATATAGTATATGAAGAGGTTGATGTTGAAATACCTAAATTTATACTTAAGATATCAGACAGTAGTATAAATCTACTATGTAAGACAGCTTCGTATGAAAAAACAGTTTATATTAAGGCTAAAATTGATTTGTTCCAGTATGTTCTTGAATTTGGATTGAGGAACTTAGCAAATGCATTCAATTTCTGTAAAAATTTAACAGAAGAAGAAAAGAATAACGGGTATTTAATAGTTAAAAAAGCTATTAAATATAGTGAGATTCCGTTAGATACTGTTATAGATGCAAGGGTTGATGAGTCCTTTGAAGTTGAAAATAAAAAGATTGTAAATTATAAGGAACAGGGGGCAAATTATTTTCTCCAATTTTATCATGGAGTATTTTATTATGCTGAAAGTAATTTCAGGGTACGGCTAGACAGAGATGAAAATCTAGAATTTTCAATTTGTGGAAAGAAAAATACTCTTCTAAAAAATGAAGATGTTTCAGTTTGTTTGAAGAATGCTTTTGAAAAAATTAATGTCATGAGTAATAAAATGTGCAATATTGAGAACAGCTTATGGAAAAGAATTTGAAGTATTTTTTGATTAAAAATATGAAAAAATAAAAAGATATGATTTTTGTGTCATATCTTTTTTATATTATAGGAAAGTTCTCCGAACTTCCTATAATATAAATACTTTGCACAGAAATTTGCATAAAGCAAATTTCGCGCGCGAACAAAGACGCAGACTTAAAAATGTATTAATAAGTGATAATGTTAGTAATGTCTGCTTTTGTTCTTTGGTGTGGAGCCAATAAGCAGAATCGAACTGCTGACCTACGGGTTACGAATCCGTTGCTCTACCAACTGAGCTATATTGGCAAATACTCACTTTTATTGATATGTGTATCGTTTTGACAACTTTTTCAATTTCATTTTTGTTGTCTATTTTGTCTATTTTGTCCAACTTTTCCATAAAAATGGTTGTCAAAAAGTTGTCAAATATTATAGAGAAATTATAATATATAATTTCAAAAAAAGCAATATATAATAAAATAAAAAAATTGATAAAATTTTGAAATTATTATTATAAGAAATGAGAATATTAATAGTAGAAGTGATACAAGTGGGACAGTGCAAAAATGTCTCATTTTTTGTGTCATTTTTTGTCAAATTGAAATATTTGTGTTTTATATTGCACAAAAAAAGTGGTTGCCATAATTGGTAAAATATGCTATACTAATAATGTTAGCAAAACGTTAACAGAATATTAACAAAATAAAAAAACAAGAAGAAACACATAAAATCATAAGAAAAAAGAAAGGCGGATAAATCTATGGGATTTTTCGATAAATTAAAAAACGGATTAAACAAAACAAAAACATCATTTGACAACAAAATAAACAATGTATTCAAGAACTTCAGAAAAGTAGATGAAGACTTCTTAGACGAACTAGAAGAAGTACTAATAATGTCAGACATAGGAATGGACACATCAATAAAAATAATATCAAGTTTAAGAGAAAGAATCAAAAAAGAAAAAATACAAGATGAAGAAGATGTAAAACAAGCATTAAGAGAAGAAATGCAAAAAATATTAGATGTAACAGACATCGAATTACATCTAAACACAAAACCATCAGTAATTTTGGTAGTTGGAGTAAATGGGGTAGGAAAAACAACATCAATTGGAAAAATGGCAAATAGATTAGCCAAAGATGGAAAAAAAGTTGTAGTCGCTGCAGCAGACACATTTAGAGCAGCTGCTGTTGAACAATTAGAAATATGGGCAAAAAGAGCAGGAGCAGATATCGTTAAAAGAGACGAAGGAGTAGATCCAGCATCAGTTGTATATGATGCAATTAAGAAAACAAAAGAAAATGGAGCGGATGTGTTAATAGTTGACACAGCAGGAAGACTTCACAATAAAAAATACTTAATGGACGAGTTGAATAAAATTCAAAAAGTAATCAACAAAGAAATGCCAGATGCAGACAAAGAAGTTTTACTTGTAATTGATGGAACAACTGGACAAAATGCTATTTCACAGGTAAAAGCATTCAAACAAGAAACAGATATAACAGGAATAGTTTTAACAAAACTTGACGGAACAGCAAAAGGTGGAGTTGTTATCGGAATTGTTGAAGAAAATAAAATTCCGGTAAAATTTATTGGAGTTGGAGAACAAATCGATGACATGGAAATCTTTAATTCAGAGGATTTTGTTAAAGCAATAATTTAAATTTTCAACCATTGGGGACGTTCTTAAATTGGTTGAAATGTAGAAAAGGTGGTTTAAATTGGAAAAGAAAAAAAGTAAAACAAGGATGATTATTGTACTATTATTTATAGCAATATTCGCAATTGGAAGTTATGTAAGTTTAAGAGGAGCATACTTACAATACAAAGAACTAGGAGAAAATTACATACAAGCATTTGAAACAAATCTACAATGCAAATATATAATTTTCGGAATTAATTTTGTGCTATTATACATAATAATGTACTTTACAAATAGGGGAATAAAAAAAGGATTAAAGCCATTTTTTGAAAAAGAAAAGAAAGAAATGCCAAAATTATTGAACAAATCAATATCATTTGTAACATCAGTAATTGTAAGTACATTGGTTTCAAACACATTAATGAAACAATTTTTATTATGTGCAAGCAACACTTCATTTGGAATAAATGACCCAGCATTTGGTTTTGACATAGCATTTTATATGTTCCAAAAGCCATTTATACAAACACTATTATTATATTTTATGGGAATAATTGTAGGACTAACAGTATATATGGCAATTTATTATGTTATTGTATTTAACAGATATTTTGACGGCGTAGATGGAAAAATGGTAAGAGAGAGCTTACTAATCAAAAAAATCTTAAGAAATGTAGTTTTAGTAGTAATTGCAATAGCTTTAATGAATGCATTGAATATAACAAATATTTCATTAAATAAAATGTTGACAATTAAAAATGATTCTGATTCAACACAAAATATTGAAATTATAGGTGCAAGCTATACAGATGCAATGATTCAAAGATGGGGATATTTAGTATTTTCATTTGTAATTATTATTGCATCAATTAGAGCAATAAAAGCATTCAATAAAAGCAATACAGTAAAAGTACTTAAAAACTTGGCAATTATACCAGGATATTTAGTTGCAATGTTTTTGGTTATAATCGTATTTAATTTAATATTTGTAAACTCAAATACATTAGACAAAGAAAAAGATTATATTGCTGACAATATCAAATATACAAAAGCAGCTTATAACATAGACATTGAAGAATCAAACTTAGAAAATTCAGGAACAATAACACAAAATGAAGTTAATGAAAATGCAGAAGTAATAAATAATACAAGATTAGTAAATCAAGATGTTGTATTAAAAACATTAGATGATAATCAAACTGGAACAGGATATTACACATATAGAAATGCAAATATTGCAAAATATAAAATCTCAGGAGAGGACAAACTTTTATATTTAGCGCCAAGAGAAGTTACAAACTCTGGAAGAACATATAACAGCAAAACATATGAATATACACATGGAAAAGGTCAAATTGCAATAGATGCAACATCTGTAACTGCAACAGGAGGTTTGAACTATGTTCAAAAAGATGTATCTGGAAAAGATGATAAATTAGGAACAAAAACTCAAGATATTTATTTTGGATTAGAAACAAATAATGCAATAGCAACAAATGTAAAGAATAAACAAGAATATGATTACACAGACGAATACGGATTAGAACATACATCAACTTATAATGGTAATGCAGGTTTACAACTTGGATTTCTTGATAGATTAATTTTAGGAATTAGAACAGGGGACTTAAACTTAGCATTTTCAACAGAAATAAACAAAGACAGCAAAATATTAATAAATAGAAATATAATCAAAAGAGCAAAAGAAACAATGCCATATTTAATATATGACGAAAATCCATATACAGTTGTAACAGAAGATGGTAAAACAGTATGGGTATTAGATGCGTACACAGTTTCAAGCAATTACCCATATTCACAATATACTGCAATAGAACATGATGGGATAAAAGAAAAAATAAATTACATCAGAAACTCTGTAAAAGTAATAATAGATGCATATGATGGTACAATGAAATTTTATGTAACAGAAAAAACAGACCCAATTGCTATGGCATACAGAAACATTTATCCAACAGTATTTGAAGACATAAATACAGAAATACCAACAGATATATCAGAACATTTTATTTATCCGGAATTTTTATATAATGTTCAAGCTGAATTATTAAAAATATATCATAATGTAAAACCAGATGTATTATACAGAACAGATGATGTATGGAGTTTAGCAAAATACAACACAACAAATGTAACAAAATCAACAGGAACAGAGTTAAAACCATATTACACAATGGTTAATAACGACGGAAAAAATGAAATTGGTTTAATACAAATTTATACACCAGAATCAAAACAAAACTTAATTTCATATTTAGTAGGAACAACAGATGGAAATTCAAATAAATTGAAATTATATAAATTTTCACAAGACAGTAACATTTTAGGACCAATGCAATTAGATAATCAAATTGAACAAGATGAAACAATATATTCTGAAATTCAAAGCTTGAATACAAGTGGAACAAAGGTTACAAAAGATATGGTAGTTGTTCCAGTAAACAACACATTATTGTATGTAGAATCAATTTATCAAACAATGTTAAATGAAGAATCAAAAATACCAATGCTTAAAAAAGTCGTTGTGGCATCAGGTAACAAAGTTGCAATTGGGGATAATTTAGATGTAGCATTAAAGAACTTACTTTCAAAAGAAGCATCTAGTATTGAAGTTGAAAATACTGATGATATAGATGGTTTGATTGATGCAATAGTTAAAGCTAATAAGAACTTGACTGAGTCTACTAATAATAAAGATTGGGAACTTATGGGTTCTGATATTAAAAAATTACAAAGTTTAATTGATTCTTTGGAAACTGAAAAGGCTAAGGAAGATAAGAAAAAAGCTGAAACTAAAAATGAAGTTAATGAAGTAAATAATGTAATTGAAAATATAGTAGAATAAAAATTAGGGATAAGGGGACGGGTCTCCAATCCCTAATTTTTATTTTATAAATTTTCGCGCACGAACAAATTTACTGAAAAAATCTTTGATTTTTTCAGATTTGTTCTAAGCCATATTTTAAAGAAACGAAAAAAATAGGGATTGGAGACCCGTCCCCATATCCCGATTTTTTTAAACTAATTTATAAAATACTTTTTTACCTTTTTTCAAAATAGCATAACCATCATTAAAATCAAAATCTGAAAGAACATAATTTACATCAGAAATTTTATTATCATTTAAAGAAATACCACCTTGGTTAACCAAAGTTCTAGCTTGACCTTTAGAAGGAGCAATACCAGTTAAAATAATAGCATCCAAAATTGAAATATTTCTATTTTCCAATTCAACTGTAGGCATATTATCTAAATTACCTTTGCCAGTAAATAGGGCATTAGCAGCTTCTTCAGCCTTTTTAGCTTCTTCTTCACCATGAACCAATTTTGTGATTTCAAATGCAGCAATTTTTTTAGCTTCATTAATTTGTTCATCTTTTAAAGAAGCGAGTTCTTTTATTTTATCCATAGGTAAGAATGTTAATAATTTTAAAACATTTTCAACACTTTCATCTTCAATGTTTCTCCAATATTGATAAAATTCATATGGTGAAGTTTTTTCTGGGTCTAGCCATAAAGCGCCTTTTTCAGTTTTACCCATTTTTTTACCTTCTTTTGTTGTAAGAAGTTTGAATGTTAATCCATAAGAATCATCTTTTCCAATTCTTCTAATTAAATCAACACCACCAAGGATGTTAGACCATTGATCGTTTCCACCCATTTCTAGTTTGCATCCATATGTTTCATATAAATGTAAAAAGTCATAAGATTGCATAAGCATATAACTCATTTCAAAAAATGTTAAACCTGTTTCCATTCTTTGTTTGTAACATTCTGCTGAAAGCATTTTGTTAACAGAGAATAGGCTACCAATATCTCTCATAAACTGAACAAAGTTCAAATCTAAAAGCCAGTCTGCATTGTTTACTATAATTGCAGCATTTTCACCTTCAAAGCTAATAAATTTTTCAATTTGATTTTTGATACATTCAACATTATGGTCAATTGTTTCTCTTGTCATCATTTTTCTCATATCAGTTTTTCCAGATGGGTCACCAATTGTAGCAGTTCCACCACCAACTAATATGATAGGTTTGTGTCCACATTTTTGCATATGACTTGCAACCATTAAAGAAACAAAATGTCCAACATGTAGGCTATCTGCTGTTGGGTCGATTCCAATATAAAATGGAACACTTTCTTTTCCGAAAAGTTCCTTTATTTCTGCAGGATGAGTCATTTGCTCAATATATCCTCTTTCTTCTAAAATATTAAATACATTTGTCATTATTAAATCGTCCTTTCTAAATAAAATATGTGATTAAAGCTATAAAATAAATGATTGAGATAAAAAATGTATTATGGCTTCTACATATAACATATTATAATTTTATATTTTTATTGTTTTTAAATTCTTCATTAAATTCAGAGTAATTTAAAAATCTGTTAAGATTTTTTACTGTTATTCCAGTTTCTCCTGAAATTGTATCTAGATTTTGTGTTAGTCCATTATCTTCAACATATGTTTTGAAAGTTTCAAATTCTAAAGTGTCTTTTGCGCGACATTTTGGGCAAACATTGTCATTTGATACATAAAAATTTCCACATCTACTACATTTATTAAATTCCATAATAAATTCCTCCTAATTTTTCTTTTGATATATAAACTGGCACTATTTTATCATATTTTGTTGGAAATAGGAAGAGAAAAAGAGAAAAAACTAGAGAAAAATTCTTAGAATAAACAGTCAAAATAAAAAACAAGTGGATTTTTAAAAATCATAGTGATATAATAACAAAAAATCAAAAGAAAAAGAAGGTAATCAAATGAAAAAAATAAATGGAATAATAATGCAATACTTTGAATGGTACATGGACTGCAAACAAGGACTATGGAATCAAATAAAAGAAAATGCAGAGAAATTATCAGACTTAGGAGTAACAGCAATGTGGTTACCACCAGCATACAAAGGAATTGGTGGAAAAGACGAAGTAGGATACGGAGTATATGATGTATATGATTTAGGAGAATTTGACCAAAAAGGAACAATAAAAACAAAATATGGTTCAAAAGACGAATATTTAGATGCAATAATTGCACTAAAACAAGCAGGAATAGAAAGCTATGCAGATATAGTTTTAAATCATAAAATGGGAGCAGATGCACTTCAAATAATACCAGCAACAAAAGTAGACTGGTCAAATCATAATATAGAAACATCACAAAGAGAAAATGTAAAAGTTGCAACTAAATTCACGTTCCCAGGAAGAAAACATAAATATTCTGACTTTGAATGGAACTGGACAGATTTTGACGGAATAGACTATAATAACCAAACTGGAGAAAATGCAATATTCAAATTTGTAGATAAAAAATGGGGAGCAGAAGTTGACGAAGAATTTGGAAACTTTGACTATTTAATGGGCGCAGATTTGGATTTTTCAAACCAAAGAGTTGTAGAAGAATGCATTGACTGGGGTAAGTGGTATCTGGATTTAACGAAAGTTGATGGATTCAGATTAGATGCTGTAAAACACATAGATGCGGATTTTTACGAGAAATGGATACAGACATTAAGAGACGAAAGTAAAAAAGAATTATTTGCAGTTGGTGAATATTGGGCTACAGATGTAAATAGGTTACATAGATACATTACAGAAACAGAAGGAAAAATATCTTTGTTTGATGTACCATTACATTATAACTTTTTTAATGCATCAAATGACCCAAATTACAATATGGCACAAATATTGGAACACACATTAGTAAAAGAAAATCCATGTAAAGCTGTAACATTTGTAGATAATCATGATACACAACCAGGTCAAGCTCTGCAAAGTTTTGTGCAAGGTTGGTTCAAATTAATTGCATATTCAATTATATTATTAAGAAATGATGGATACCCTTGCGTATTTTATGGTGATTATTATGGAATTGAACATGACCACATTGAACCAGTAAATGACCTAAAAACATTGATGTTAATAAGAAAAGAAAAATCATATGGTTTACAACATGACTATTTTGACCATAATAATTTTATAGGATGGACACAAGAAGGAGACGATGAACATATCAATTCAGGATTAGCTGTTGTAATTTCTAATGCAGGTGATGGCTATAAAAGAATGTATGTAGGAAATCAAAATATTGGAGAAACATATATAGATAGCCTTGGAAATTGTGAAGAAGAAGTTACAATAGATGAAGATGGATGCGGAAATTTTGGAGTTAAGTCAAGAAGTGTGTCAGTATGGATAAAAAAATAAGACATCAGTTCCAAATAGGAAATTTTCGTAAAAACAAAAATTAAGAATGGAGAAAAAAATGACAAGAACAAAATTAAAAGATAGAGTTTTGCCTTATTATACAAAAGGCGAAGAAATTTTTAATATGACATCACACATAGTTGGTGGAGCATTTGGAATAGTTGCATTAGTGTTATGTGTTGTATTTGCAGCAATACATCATAATGGATATGGAGTTGTAAGTAGTTCAATATATGGCGTAACAATGATACTTTTATACACAATGTCAAGTATATATCACGGATTAAAGCCACAAAGAAAAGCAAAAAAAGTTTTTCAGATATTAGACCATTGTTCAATATTTTTATTGATAGCAGGTTCATATACCCCTTTTTGTTTAGTGACTTTTAGAGAATATAATACAGCTCTTGGGTGGAGCATATTTGGGATTATATGGACAATTGCAATTTTAGGAATAACACTAAATTCAATAGACATCAAAAAATTCAAAGTTTTTTCAATGATATGCTATTTAGGTATGGGATGGTGTATTATTTTTACGGCAAATTTATTGCCTAAGTTATTAGGGATACCAGGTTTAGTTTTATTAGTTGCAGGTGGAGTTGCTTATACAGTTGGTGCTATTTTGTATGGATTAGGAAAGAAGAAAAAATATATGCATTCTATATTTCATTTGTTTATATTATTAGGTAGCATATTGCAGTTTTTTTGTGTATTATTGTATGTGGTGTAAGATATTGCAATTTTATGTAAAATGTATTATAATTAATATAGTTACTTATATAATTAAACCAAGATGTATTGGTTATTAAAAATAGCAGGAGGACAAAATATGAAAGAGAAAACATTATATTATCGGATTCTTGTAAAAGTAGAGGAAATTATGGCAAATTATGGATTTATTACAGTAAGAATTTCCAATGGCCAATTAGTTTCATTAGATGGAGTTCTTACATTTGATTATTTGCATGGAAACATTATGGATAATGGAATTTGCCTTGAATACTATTCTGGCGATCAGAATTATCAATTATCGGAAGAATGGAGTTTCTTTATAAAGGAATCTGACTTTGAACTACCTATAAATTTAATAGCGAATTTTTCAGATGGTGTAAGTGTTTGCATAGAAACATTAAAAGAAATAAAAGATTTATCTGAAAAAAAGAAATGTGACGAGACTTTACAAAGATATGAAAATGTTTTCAATTAGAGCGGAATATTCCGCTCTTTTCTAGTCTATTTGCAACAAAAATATTAAAAATAAAACCAAATAACTATTGATAAATAAATGTAATTTTAGTAAAATATAACAAAAGAAAATAGACATTGTGGAAGGAATAAAGAAAAAATGAAAAAATTAATAAAAAGCTTCAAATATGCTTTTGAAGGAATATTTACAGGAATAAAAAAAGAACAAAACATGAAAATACACATGGTAATAATGATATTGGTAATAATATTTGGAATATTGTTTAAAATAAGTAAAATAGAATGGATTATTAGCATTGTATTGTTTGGATTAGTAATATCAATGGAATTAATTAATACAGCGATAGAAAATACAGTAGATTTAATAACAAAAGAGAAAAATGAACAAGCAAAAATAGCAAAAGATGTTGCTGCGGGAGCAGTTTTGGTTTCAGCAATAGCAGCAGCTATTATTGGATTAATGATATTTGTGCCAAAAATATTGGCAATCTTTTAAATTACAATAAAAATGTTAAATAAGGTGACAAGATTTGACTAAATTTGACAAAATTATGAGACAAATTGGGTTTGTCCCATTTGTCTCAAAAGAGGAAGAAGATAATGGAATATAAAGAAACAGAACAGATAGAAAATATAATAATAAAAGAAATTGAACAAGAAAATGATGTACGAGGATATAAATTTAAAAATTGTATAGAAACAATAATTACAGAAAAAATTGAAGTTACAAATTGCATATTTGAAAACTGCAAATGTATAGAGTCCAAATTTATAAATACATATTTTACAAATGTAATTTTCAAGGACTGCGACTTCTCAAATGCCGATTTTAGTGAATCAAACTTCGTAGAATGTGAATTTCTAAATTGCAAATTAGTAGGAGCAAAATTTGTAGATACAAGTATTTATAAAACAAAAGTAAATGAATCAAACTTGGAATATTCAAATCTGTCAAATTCAAATATCAAAGATACAGTTTTTAAAGAAAACAATTTGGGTTTAACATCTTTTGGTGAATGCAAATTAAAAAATGTTAAATTTAATGAATGCGAATTGTATAGGGCTCAACTGTTTAGAACAAACTTAAAAGGTATTGATTTTTCTACTTGCAATATTGATGGCATAGTAGTTGACAAAGAAGATTTAAAAGGATTAATTGTTAACCAATTTCAGGCAGTAGAACTATCAAAAATATTAGGAATAATTGTGAAATGATGTCCAGATGGGGGATGGACTTTAAAATAGCATTATGTTCCCTCAAAATGGCATTGCTAAAAAACATCATAAAAAAGAGGTGAAGCAAATGTATGATGTAATAATTGTAGGAGCTGGACCAGCAGGAATATCAGCAAGTTTATATACAGTAAGAAGAAACCTAAAAACCTTAATAATATACAAAGAAAAATCAGCGTTGGAAAAATCCACAAGAATAGAAAACTATTATGGATTTGAAAAAGGTATAAATGGTGAAGATTTGTATAAAATAGGGATTAGACAAGCTCAGAATATTGGTGCAAAAGTTATAAAAGACGAAGTAACTAATATAAAAATTGAATATCAAAATAAAGCTATTGCAAACGGATTTAAAGAAGAACAAAACTCTACAAAAGTAGAAAAACAACAAATATTTAAAGTTCAAACATTAAATAATGAATTTGAATCAAAATCGGTTATACTTGCAACAGGAAACAAAAAGAGTAAACCAAATATAAAAAATATAGAAGAATACGAAGGCAAAGGTATTAGCTATTGTGCGATTTGCGACGGATTTTTTTATAGAAACAAAAATGTTGCTGTAATTGGAAATGGAGATTATGCAATATCAGAAACAATGGATTTACAAAACATTGCAAAATCAATAACTATTTTAACAAATGGTGGACAAGCACCAGAATATAGAGCGGAAAACATTAGCATCAATACAAAGCCTATAAAAGAAATCAGACGGAGAAAATAAAGTAGAAGAAATTGATTTTAAAGACAATACAAAAATGAAAATTGATGGAATATTTATTGCACAAGGTGTTGCAGGAAGTACAGATTTTGCAAAAAAACTTGGTGCAAAAATTGATAATGATAAAATTGTTATTGATGAAAATATGGAAACATCAATTAAAGGGCTATTTGCTTGCGGTGACTGTACAGGTGGCTTATATCAAGTTTCAAAAGCCGTGTATGAAGGCACAAAAGCAGGATTAGCAGTGTTAAAATAAGTAAAAAATTTATAGTTAAGAAAGGAAGAAAAAAATGGAAATAAAATTAAGTTTAGAAAATTTTGAGAAGGAAGTTTTAAAATCAGAAAAACCAGTATTAGTAGACTTCTATGCAGACTGGTGTGGACCATGTAATGCGATGGCACCAGTAATAGAAGAATTGGCTACAGAGTTAGATGGAAAAGCTAAAGTAGGAAAAATCAATGTTGACGAAAATTCAGATATTGCAGTTGAGTATAATGTTATGAGCATACCTACTCTAATAATTTTCAAAAATGGTAAAGAAGAAAAAAGACTTGTAGGTCTTAGAGATAAAGAAGAACTTTTAAATTTATTCTAGTTACAGTTCAGTAAGGAAAATCCCTGAAATACCTGTGAATGATATTTTGAATATATTTCGAATGTGACCAAAATAGTATTACAAATTCTTAAGTAAATGCTCTAAAGGGTCCTGTCTTCGGGTATTGTTAGAGTATTTACATTAGAA
>OIYY01001102.1_pt1 | contig 15643 bp, 15 predicted proteins | sample 1588341 | NCBI WGS metagenome assembly OIYY01 (sample SAMN03283287) | human gut metagenome | biome: human-associated habitat; material: feces | host: Homo sapiens | place: Peru | collected 2012 | reverse complement strand
ATCTAGTACATGTGAAACATGGCGAATAATAGGAGTATTTGATGGTAAATTAAAACTAATAAGAGGTAGTCAAATAGGAACATATTCTTGGGATAACAAGAACACTAGTACAGGAGCAGAAAGCAATTTTGGTAAAAATGACTGGACTAAAGCAAGATTAATGAAACTACTTAATCCAAGCAATTATTATACAGTAGACTCTAAAGATAACAATCTAGGGCAGAGTTTATATTACAATAGTGCTTCAGGCAAATGTTATAGTGGTTCAGGCAATGCAACAGTAGATTGTGATTTTACAAATACAGGAATAAAAAATGATACCACAAGAGAACTTATATCTGAAGAGACATGGAATGTTGGTGGATGGAATACAAATCAAATATATTCTAATCAAATTTATGGATATGAAAGAGGAACAACAGTACTTTCTGGAAGACCAACAACATGGACTGGCAAAATAGCATTAGCATACCCAAGTGATTATGGCTATGCAGCGGATTTTAGTAAGTGTACACAAACCTTGAACAGTTATAATGATTCAACTTGTACCTCAAATAACTGGATGAAAGCAATTATTGCACCAAATTATGGATGGTTATTAACCCCTCGTTCTGGCTCTTCGTGCGATGCGTGGTATGTGTATTCGGCGGGCTATGTGAACCGCAGCAACGGTGTGAATAATGCTAGCGGGGTCGCTCCAGTCCTTTCTCTAGCCTCTAATCTAGCAATGGAGTCAGGAGATGGAACTTCGAGCAAACCGTACAAATTAAGTGCGTAAGCAATTAATTTGAAATAACTTTGATAGGAAAAACTTGATAATAGGCACCTTAAACGGGCGAAGTCCGTTAGGTGCAAGGGCGGTAACGAAAGTTAGTCGCCCTAGGATTTATTCCTGATAGGGTAATTTCCATAATAAGATCGACACCCCTAATTCTGGCTCTTCGAACAATGCGTGGAATGTGAATTCGACGGGCAATGTGAACAACAACAACAATGTGTATAATGCTAACGGGGTCGCTCCAGCCCTTTATGTAGTGGGTTTCTACTAGGCTAAGGCTTAGTATGACAGGGCTTTAAAGGACAGAAATTATCCTTGAGATATTTATCTCTAAATGTTAAACTATAGATGGATTATATCTACGGGTATACCTAGAACTATAGATATTATTAATAAAAGTGCTAGTATAGGCTTTTATAGAAAATAATTCAAGAAATTGAATCATTTTCTTTGTGCCTATATTAGCACTATTTTTTATGGAATAAAATGGGGTAGAAATTATGAGTATGATAAATAGATATGAATTTACTAAGAATATATATAAAGATTATATAGTATTAATAATGAAAAATAAAAATTATTATTGTTTTGATAAGGATAAGAGAATATTAGATTATATTAATTTTGATAATAAGTTATATTTATTAAAAAAATATAGTATTAATTTTATAGTATTAGATAATTTAGAAATACTTAGTATAAATAACTATGAAGTAAATAATTATTATAAATATTTATATATGTCTTATATAAAAGATATATTATTAGAAGTAAAAAGGAGTATAAGAAGTGAATAGTGTAATTTTAAGAAAATCAGGTGGGTTTTATATATGTTTTGATGATGATGCTATTGTATTATCATATTTATGTAATTATAAAATAAATAATGGAAAAGTAGTTTTTCCACTTAATACTATTAATAAAGTTATTAATATATTAGAAAATAATAGTGTTAGTTATATTGTTAAAGAAAATATGGAAGATATAAATAAAAAGATTTATGGTAATAAGAATAAATATAAATGTTATCTAGAAAAAGGTAAAAAGAAAATTGATTTAGATTATAGAGTAAGTAAGATTATAAATAAAGTTAATAATTTGACTGAAGAAGAAGTTAGTAAATTATTAGATTTGATTGAGGAAAATGTATGAATGATTTTAAGATAGTAAAAAATATTAAGTTATTTATATATAGTATAGATAATATAGTTATTAATATTCCAAATAGAGATAAAGTAATAAAAGAAAGATTATATAATACTAGTTATGATATATTATATTTAGTATATAGATGTAATTATAATAGTGATAATAAAAATGAATACTATAAAGATATATTGAGTAAGATTAGTATGTTGGATTTTTATTTAGAAAGATGTTTAAAGAATAAATATATTAATAATAAAGTTTGTGAAAAATTAAGTAATAATTTACTTTCTATTACTAAAATGATATATGGATGGATTAAGAGTGAAAGTAAGTGTTAGTGATATAATAGATATTTATGAAAAAGAAGTAAGTGTTAATACTAAAAATAAGAATAAAGTTTATAATTTTGAGATGAATAAGATAGAAAATATTTATGATATTAAGAATATAATTGAGAATAATAATTATAAAATTAAAAGATATAATATATTTACTATTAATAGTCCTAAATATAGAATAGTTATGAGTTTAAATATGAAAGATAAGATTATTAATCATTATGTAGCTAGATTTATATTGTTACATAGATTAAATAAATATTTAGATATGAGAAATTGTGCTACTAGAAAGAATATGGGATATGATTTTGCTATTAAATTACTAAAAAGATATATTGAATTAAATAAAAAATATGATAGATTTTATATACTAAAAATAGATATTAGTAAATATTTTTATAGTATAGATCATGATGTGTTAAAAGAATTATTAAAAGATAAACTGAATGAAGAAGAAGATAAAATAGTAAGTAGTATAATAGATGGTACTAATGAAAAATATATTAATGAAGTAATTAATAGTGTTAAAAATAATTTATTAATTAAAGATAAAAATAGAAGTGAAGAAATAAATAAGTTACCATTATATGAATATAATAAAGGATTACCTATAGGTAATATGACTAGTCAAATATTATCTATATTTTATTTGTATAAATTAGATCATTATATTATACATAATTTAAATTTAAAGTATATGGTAAGATATATGGACGATTATATTATTATATCTAATGATAAGAATAAATTAAAGAAAGCACTAAAAGAAATAGAATTTATTTTAAATAAAGAGTATAAATTAAATATTAATAAAAATAAAACTAATATATATGATAGTTATCATGGATTTGAGTATATTGGCTATATGTTTTATATTAGAAATAATAAAACAATTATTAGAATAAAAAGTAGTAATAAAAGAAGAAGAAATAATAATATTAAAAAGACAAACTATTTATATAAGAATAATTATATTTCTTATCAAAAATACTTTAATAGTATGAGTAATTATAATAATAGTTATAAATATACTAATTAGTATTATTATTTTGTTGTTTTTTAAATTTCTATTTGATATACTAATTATACAGGAAGGTGATTTTTATGTTTGAATCTGAAAAAAACTGTGGTTATAGTTTAAACGTTCATGGAGTGGAATATTGGAATAGAACTATGCTAAATGGAATAGAAGTTTTTATTAAAAATAAAATAGATATTCCATATGAATTATATTTAGATAAAATAGGTGGTAATGAAAATCTTAGTCATTATATTGATATTGTTACTGGTAGACCATTTTGTATAGTTAGTTTAGAAGAAAATTTAATTATTATTCCAAGTGGTATTTGTGTATCAAAAAAAGATTTATATATTAATAATAATGTCTTAGATGTAGCTACTGAAATACTTGGATCAAATGTAGAAGAAAGTTATACTAATATATCTGAAAATATTATTTATTATAGTTATTTTTGTGATATTATTTCAAAAAAATATAATTTAGATGTTATTACTGCGGATATTGTATATGAAGAAGTAAGAGAATTTAAGAAAAAAGAGAATATTAAAAATTTTATTAAACAAAAGATAGAGAACTAATTTTATATTTTAGTTCTTAATTTTTTCTTAAATTTTAATAATTTTATATGAAATAATATTATTATATAGTATAATAAATAATAGAGGGTATCTATATAGGAGTATTTATATGAAAAAGAATAAAGATAAAAAATATTATTTAATATTACTTATATGTGTGATTTTAATACTTAGTATATTAATATATTTTATAATTAATTTAATAGGAAGTAATAAATTAAGTAATAAAAATAATATTAGTAATAATATTTCTTTAAAAGAAGAAGATATTTATTATGATGGAAATGTTAAGATATTTAAGGGAGAAAATCCAAATAATTATTTATATTTTTCTAATATTTTATGGAGAATTATAAGTATTAATAAAGATGGTTCATTAGATGTTACTACTGATAATAGTATTAATATTTTAAAGAATGTTAATTATGATGTTAATAAGTATGTTAATGATATATTCTTAAGTAGTATTGATAAAAAATATCTAGATAGAGTATCATATTGTAATGATATTATATCTAAAATAGAAAAGGTAGAATGTAAAAATATTTATACTAAAGATTATGTTAGATTACTTAGTATAGAGGATATTATTAATTCTAATGATAATGGTAATAGTTATTTGTTAAATAATTTAGATTACTGGCTTAATAATAGATATGATAATAAACCTTTTGTAATTAATAGTAATAAAATTACTAATGATAGTAATGATAAAGCTTATGGAGTTAGACCTGTTATTAGATTAAATAGTAGTACTATAATTAAATCAGGTAATGGTACTATTGATAATCCATATATTGTATCTGAGGATACTACTGGTCTTAGCGTTGGTAGTTATATTAAACTAGATAATGATTTATGGATAGTTTATGAAGTTAATAAGAATAGAGTTAATTTAGCTTTAGTTAATGGTTTATCTGGTGTTAAAGTATTTGGTGATAATAGTGAATTTAATGTAGATAAAGAAGGCAGTATAGCTTATTATTTAAATAATGATTATTTAGATAGTTTATCTTATAAAGATATGCTTATTAGTAATGAATGGAAAATTGGTAAGTACATTGATAGTTATGATAATGTTGATAAAAATATAGTCTCTACGAAAGTGGGAATGCTTAGTGTAAAAGATTTAAAATTAGTTAATAATAAATGGGGATATTATTTAATAACTCCAAGTGATGAAAAAGATGTTTATATTTATAATACTGATAATTTTATTTCTAAAACTAATTATTTACATAACATTGTTCCTACGATTAGTATTAAAAATAATTATAAATTAAACGGATTAGGTACAAAGGATAATCCTTTTGAAGTAGAGGTATAATATATGAAGAAGTTAGCAATATTTAGTATTTCATTTACATCATGTATGATTATATTTTTGATGTCAATATTTATATTTAAAGGAACTATAGTTAATTATTTATCTTTAAATAATAACTTTAAATTAATTGGTGTTTTATATGGAAAGAGTGCATTATATGAAGAGGCTTCTAGAAAAAATTATATTTCTTATATGAATGATATTGATAGTAATATTATTTCTGATAAAGTACCATCAAATAGTTTAGATAATGATATTTATGAAAAAGAAATATTAGAAAAAGATAATGAGACAGATGGTTATAAACTTATTAATATTAAAATAAATAAGTATGATGCTTATTTAGTTGCTATCTATGATCCTGCAAAAGTTAAACTTGTTAGTTCTAAATGGTTTAATAGAAATAATACAGGACAACAAACGGTTATTGATATTTGTAAGAGATATAATGGTAAAGTATGTATTAATGGTGGAGGCTTTCAAGACTTTGGTACTGGTTCGGATATTCCAATGGGATATGTTATTGAAGATGGTAAAATTACCTGGAATAGTAAAGGTAATTCTAAATTAGTAGGATTTAATTATGATAATGAACTTGTACTTATGGAAGGTACAGGAGAAGAAGCTATAGCTATAGGAATTCGTGATGCTCTAGAATTTGGACCATTCTTAATAGAAGATGGAGAAATAATTGTACCTAAGGAAGAATCTGCGGGTGGTTATGGTGGAGCTGCGAGAGTAGCTATTGCTCAAAGAAAAGATGGTATAGTATTATTTCTTGTAACTGAAGGCGTACATAGTAAAGGACCTACTATATACGAAGTAGCTGAAACATTAAAGAAGTACGGAGCATATACTGCTGGTAACTTGGATGGTGGTGCTTCAAGTAGTTTAGTAGTTAATGGAAAAATGATTAATCACCCATTAAATATATACGGACAACTTATTAATGGTGGCAAAGGCCGTAGTGTAGTTACTGGCTTTGGATATATTGAATAAAATAATATATTATTTTTGAAGACAATAAGGCTTCAAAAATCTAGTTAAAGACTTATGACTTTAACTAGCAGTGAGCAACGAAGTGTGAACTGTTAAAACAAGAACTAATAAAAGTATTTAGTTCTTTTTATTTATATGATAAAATATTAGTAGTGCAGGTGATGTTATGTATTATAAAATTAGTCATGGTAGTGTTACTCTTGGTAATAATACAGTACTTGAAGATATTAATTTTTGTGTTAAAGATAATGAAAAAATTGGTATTGTAGGTAGAAATGGCTGTGGTAAAACAACTTTACTTAAGGCTATTGTAGGTGAGTATGAAATTACCAGTGGTTATGAAGAAGTAGATATTATTTCTTCAGAAGATTTTAATATTGGTTATGTTAAACAGAATGATGGTTATAACCTTGATATGAAAATGATAGATTATATTAAGAGTGCTTTTAAAGATATTCTTGATATTGAAAAGAAACTTAATGTTTTAGAGAATGAGATGACTACTAATTATGATGAAAAGATTTTAAATAAATATAATGAACTTTTATCTAGATATGAATATATGGGTGGTTATAAGTATAAGAAAGAAATAGAGGTTATTTTAAATAAGTTTGATTTTAGTGATAAAGATAAAGAGAAGTATTTGAATGAGTTTTCTGGTGGTCAACTTACAAAGTTATCTTTGATTAGACTTCTTCTATCAAAACCTGATTTACTTATCTTAGATGAACCTACGAATCATTTGGATATTAAGGCTATAGAGTGGCTTGAGGAATACTTAAATGGCTACAAGGGTTCTATTATTTTGGTTAGTCATGATAGAATGTTTTTGGATAATGTCTGCAATGTAATATATGATATTGAGTATGGTACTTTAACTAGGTATAGTGGTAATTATTCTTATTTTGTTAAGAAGAAGGAAGAGGATTATATAAGAAATCTTAAAGATTATGAAAGACAACAACAAGAGATTAAGAGACTACAGGATATTGCGGATAGATTTAGGTATAAACCTACTAAAGCTGGCATGGCAATGTCGAAGTTAAAACAGATTGAAAGAATGGTATTAATTGATAAACCTGATAAGGCTAATACGAAGTCTTTTAAGATTAATTTTAGTCCTGAAATGAATAGTTACAGAGATGTTCTTAAGGTTAAAAATCTTTCTATTGGTTATGATAGAGAGTTATGTAAGTTATCTTTTGATGTGGAAAGAGGAGACAAGCTTGGTATTATTGGAGAAAATGGCATTGGTAAGAGTACACTTCTTAAGACTATTATGGGTGAGGTTCCAGCACTTGGTGGTAAGTTTACTTTTGGTGATAGAGTTAATATTGGTTATTTTTCACAAGCTTTAGATAATCTTAATTATGATAATTCTATTTATGAAGAGATTGATAAGGAGTTTCCTAGGCTTACTCCGAATGAGATTAGAACACTACTTGGAGCTTTTGAGTTTAGTGGAGAAGATGTCTTTAAGAAGATTAGAGATTTATCTGGTGGTGAAAAGGTTAGAGTTAGTTTATGTAAGATTTTGAATAAAAAACCTAATGTTCTTATTTTGGATGAACCTACTAATCACTTGGATATTATTGGTAAAGATACTATTGAAAAGATGCTTATTAGTTATAAGGGTACTATTATTATGGTTAGTCATGATAGATATCTTATTAAGAATGTCTGTAATAGACTTCTTGTTATGGAGGGTGGCAGAAGTACTTTATATAATTATGGTTATAGTGAGTATTTAGAGAAGACTAGAATTAATAATGCAAGTAATGATAATAAAGTTAAGGTAGAAAAGAAGAAGAATACTGATAAAAGAGTAGATACTTTTGATAAGAATAAAGAGATTAAAAAGATAGAAAAAGATATTTTTGAATTAGAAGAGAGACTTAGTAATCTTAATAATGAACTTTTAAAAGAAGATGTTTATATGGATATTAATAAGGCTAATTTGATTAAGTTAGAGATTGATATTGTAAGTAAGGATATTGAGAAGAAAACATTAGAGTGGGATGAGATTACAAAGGATATGTAATCTTGGTATTATTTATTATTTGTTTATGTTAGTTTTAAAAATAATAGTAAATAGTTTGAGTTCTATATTTTGTAAATGGTTTTGACTGACGGGTGGTGACTCCCCTCATCTTACTCCATAAAAAAAACACCAAATGGTGTTTGATTTTTCAATGGAGCAGTTGTTAAACGGGTTTAGCACACTTCTTGAACAAATTCATTTGCATTTGATGTACTAATTATACCGTAATTATAAGTTTTAGTCAAATGCTTGTCGAGATTTTCAAAAATTAAAAAATTTCCAACAATTGGCAAATTTGATTGTATTTTTGATACTTATATGATAAACTAAATATAATTCTTGGGGGGAGATGAGTATGAATATAGTTTTGAGTGGACCGAGTGGTTCAGGAAAAGGTACAATTACAGAAGTGTTAATGAAAAATAGGGGTTATCAAAAGTTTACCACTTGTACAACGAGGAAACCTCGTGAGCATGAAAAGAATGGATTTGACTATTATTTTCTCACTTTAGATAAATTTTTAGAATATTTAAATAATGGATTAATGCATAATGTTAGAGAATACGGTGGAAATTATTATGGTAGTTTTGAAAAAGACATTGATAATATTAATGCCAGTGTCCCAACGATATTTCAATTAACTCCTGATAGAGCAATTGAAATGAAAAAACACAATCCAGATACGTTACTTGTATTGGTGTTACCACCTAATGTGGATGAATTAAAAAACAGGAGAAATGATAGATCTGTTAAACGCATTGAGGATGATATAAAGAATTTGAAAGATGCAAAATCATATGATTATGTTTTGATAAATGATGATTTAAATACGGCTGTCAATCAATTGATGTATATTATAGATGAATATTGTTTACAAAGATTTTGTCCAAATCGTGCTGATGTTGAAAAAACAATTGATTTATTTATAGAGCAGTTTGAAAATTCAAAAGAACGTTCTGGCGTCGAGAATGTTTTTAATAAAAAAATCGCTGATTCTTGGGATGACAAATCAAGGTTTGTAACTTATCATGGAATAAAAAATCCAATTACTAACGAGGTGTTTACAAATATCCATAACGGAATGTCGATTGCTGATATAGGATGTGGAACTGGTAAATTGATTTCTAAAATTGATAGTAGAATTGATAATTCTAGTTTATTGGGATTAGATATTAGTGATGATATGGTGTGTCATGCACAGGCGAGAATTTTCACTGGAAAAAATGATACTTTATTTATTAATGCAGATTTTATGAATTATGATTTTACAAGACAATTTGATTTGATTATATTTAGTTATGTATTACATCATGTTAAAGATCCAGTTCTTGCCTTGAAAAGAGCAAGAAGCTTATTGACAAGTGACGGAAAAAATTTTATTTTCTGTTCCCGGAAAAAATTATCTTTCCGAAACCTTTTTACCGAACGATTTAAATGGTAGATTTAGTTTGGAAGAAATGGATAAAATTGTAGAGTTTGCTGGTTTATATCCGTTATCTGCATGTAGAAATAACTTTTTGATGACATTTAACTCTTACGAAATGTACATTGAATATTTAAAGAGTATAGGTACTTATCAAAAAATTAATAATTATACTAATGAAAAATGGGGTTATGACTTTAATCAACAAGTTTTAATGAGGTTTAATGATTCGAAATTTATAACTGGTGAATATTTGACCTATAATTGTGTAGATAAGAGTAAAATTCTAAAAAGGAGGTAAAAATGATTGTTTATAGTAACAGTGTAAAAAAATTTTGTGACGACATTGATAATATATCTTTAATGCTTAATGAAAAGCTAAAAGAAAAAATGCACAAATATAGTGCTGATTCCGAAAGAGAATCATGGGATAATTCTTTGAAATTTTTTTTCAATATATTACTTGATACAAATATTGCTACAAATTGTACTGTTACACTAGAGTATAATTTACCACTAACCTCTAATAGAATCGATTTGATTTTGTCAGGTTACAATTCATTTCATCAGCAGATACTTTTGGTCTTTGAGTTTAAACAATGGAGTAATGTAGAAGATGTTGAGGATAGCGATTATATTGTTAAAACTTTTTTAAATGGTGGAATGCAGAATGTTGTCCATCCTGGATATCAGGTTTGGTCATATACACAAATTTTGAAGGATTATAATTTATATATACAAAGTTCTGATGTTGTTGTTAAATCATGCTTGTTAATGCATAACTATCATTTTCAAGATAAGGATGTTTTATTGCAAAAAAAATTTAAACCATTTATGAAAGATGTGACTTTCTTTGGTAGTGACGATAATCACAAATTGATAAAGTTTATAGAGTCTAATTTAAGTGATGGTGATAATGGGCAAATAATGATTAATGTTGATTCCTCAAAAATAAAGCCATCATTAAAATTGCAAGACAGTATTAATAGTCTTATTAATAAAAATGACTTTTTTAATTTGATAGATCAACAAGTTTTGGTTTATGATAAAATCTTTTCAATAATAAAAAATGATAACAATAATGTAATTATTGTTAAAGGTGGGCCGGGTACTGGCAAATCAATAATTGCAATTAACTTGCTAAATAAGTTAATTAACTGCGGTAAAACATGCCAGTATGTAACGAGAAACACCGCTCCTAGAGTAATATATTCTTATAAACTTAAAGGAGAATTAAAAAAGACAAATATAGATTTTCTTTTTAAATCTTCAGGAAGTTATACTGATGTTAAAGAAAATAGCATTGATGTTTTGATAGTAGATGAAGCACACTGTTTGACAGAAAAATCTGGTCTTTTCAATAATTATGGTGTTAATCAAATAGAGGAAATTATTAAAGCATCTAGCAATTCAATCTTCTTTGTAGATGAATTGCAAAAAGTACATTTAAATGATATAGGAAGTATTGAGAATATATCAAATATTGCTAAAAACTTGAATTGTAAAATAACTGAAATGTCATTGGATTATCAATTTAGATGCAATGGCTCAAATGATTATCTTAATTTTGTTGATTACATTTTAGGTATTAACAATTTTTTTGATAAAACAGGGATAAATTATGATTTTAGAGTTATTGATACTCCAAAAGAACTTTTTGAACTTGTGAAAAACAAGAACACGGATGGTATGGCCAGATTGGTTGCAGGATATTGTTGGAACTGGAACAAAAAAGAGTTAAACAATACAAATTACCACGACATAAAGATTGATGATTTTGAAATTAGTTGGAATCTTGGTCAGGGGCAAACATTTGTGATTGATGATTCTATAAATGAAGCAGGATGCATACATTCTGTACAAGGGTTAGAATTTGATTATGTAGGTGTTTTAATTGGTAAAGATTTAAGATTTGATAATAAAGTTATAGCTGATTATAACTTTCATGGTACGGCTGATCCTTCGTTTAAAGGGATAAAGAAAATGTTTAAAGAAAATAATGTTGAGGCACAAAAACAGGTTGATACTTTGATAAAAAATGCTTATCGCGTTTTATTGACTAGAGGGTCAAAGGGCTGTTTTGTTTTTTGCGAAGATAAGTCATATCAAGAATATTTAAAAAAAGTTGTAATAAACATCAAATTTAATCGTTGATATGTTATAATAATATAGAGGTGTTAGATTGAAAAAATATAATGTAATAGTGGTTTTTGAAAAAGACTTAAATAGAACTTTAATGTGTAAAAGGACGAAAGAACCTTACAAAGGAATGTTTAATTTAGTTGGTGGAAAAATTGATAAAGAAAATGATGGATTAAATGAAGCGTATAGAGAGTTGCGGGAAGAAACAAATATTAACTGTGATGATATTTCTTTGATTCATTTTATGAATATTGAATATGTTACTATGGGCAAATCAATTGAAGTATATTATGGTATATTGAATAAAGATGTATTCTTAGTTGAAGAAGTTAATAAACTTGAATGGGTTGATATAAACGATAACTTTTTTGATATGAATAAATATGCTGGAGAAGGTAATATAGGACACATAATTGAGGAGATAAAAATCGAGTTGAATAATAAAAACATTAATTTATAACTTTTGATTTTGTTTCATATTTAATTTCAACGGGATATGGGATAAGCACTTATATGAAAATAGGTGCTTTTTTCATATTGGGATGCTTTAGAACTTATTATCTTATTCTTTGTTTTCATTTTTATTATTAGTGTAAATGGTAAAATAAAATGCAGGAAATTGGTAAATTTAAATGTCAGTTTTCCTACATCTTTTTTAATGATATAATTACCATTGATGTGATTGTAAAATGAACGTGATTTTGTAGAATTATTTAATAATAAGTATTTACATGAAATTGATGATAGGTCTATAACCTTTTTGAGGGAACTATTTGGCGGAGTAATTGATGATGAAGAAATTATTATTTCTTGGAAGAATAAGATGGTTCAAAAAACTGATATATTTATTAAGTATAAAAATTATGTTAAAAGTGTTAGTTTAAAGTGTGGTAATAATAATTCTATTCATCAAGAACAAGTACAAGAATTTAAAAAGTATTTAAGTGATATTGGTGTTCCATATAAGATAGCAGATAAATATTTTAGTTATCATTATGGTTATATGTTAAAGGAAGATGGAAAAAGAGATTTCTCTAAATTACTTAGTAGTGCAGAATATAAAGAATTATATCAAAATGATATTGATATATTTAATGAGTATTTTAATAAGACTAAAATAATTGTTGATATGGTAGATAGATTTATTGTTAGGGGAAGAAACTCTAATTTTGATATCGATGCGTTAATAAGTGGAACTCCTGATGACTATGTGTGGATTATGAAATATGATATATATGATCTTGTTTTATCGAAAAGATGTTTAGATTTTACTTCTCCACATATTGCATGTATGACACTAGGGCCTAAAAAAAGAAATATAGATGGTACCTCTAATAATAGAGGTGATAGATATGTTGTATGTGCTAGATGGAATAATTTAAGAGAGGATATTATTAATTTTAAAAAATGTAATAATTAATCTTTTTTTATTTGGAGAATGGTTTTGACTGACGGGTGGTGACTCCCTCACTATGCTCCATAAAAAAAAACACCAAATGGTGTTTGAATTTTTAATGGAGCAGATGAGGGGAGTCAAACCCCCGTCTCAGCCTTGGCAAGGCCGAATTCTAATCGTTGAACCACATCTGCAATGAATATATATACATTATATTAAAAAAATATTAAAAAATCAACCTTTTTTATTAAAAAAGTTTAAAAAATAATGTATAATATGTATTAGGTGATAATTTTATGTTTGAGAATTTAAGCGATAGATTGCAAGATGTGGTTCATAAGATTAAGGGCTACGGCAAAATAACAGAAGAAAATATTAGCGAAATGATGAGAGAAATTAGACTTTCTTTATTGGAAGCTGATGTTAACTATAAAGTTGCCCTAGTTTGACAGTTTTATAGTTAAAATTCTTGTAATCCTAGATAAAATCTAGTTTTTTTATCATTTTACTATTGCGTATTATCTCGTATTATTGTATAATGATATTAGATAGTAAAGGTGATATTATGAGATTAAGTTATTCTAAATCTAAAAATACTACTCTGTTTTATATAATAAAAGATTATACAAAAAACGGAAAGCGTTCTACCAAAATAGTTAAACGAATTGGTAATCTTGAAGATGTTAAAATTATGGCTGGTAATCAAGATTATAATGAATGGTTAAAAGATTATGTAAAAAAATACAATGAAGAACATTTCCATAGTGAGACGATTTTAATTAAGAAGAATAATAAAAAAATAATTGATAAAGATACAAGAACTTCTTTTAATGTTGGATATTTATTTTTAGAAAAATTATATAATCAACTAAATATTAAAAATATCTGTGATACCATTCAAGATAAATATCAATTTCATTTTGATTTAAATGAAATACTATCCTACTTAGTTTATGCAAGGATTATTTATCCATCATCTAAATTAGAAACATTTAAACAATGTCAAAATTTTATTGAACAGCCAAAATTTAAGCTACATGATGAATATAGAGCATTAAGTTATATTGCTGAAAATATGGACTATATACAAGAACAATTATTTAATAATAGTAAAAATATATTAAAAAGAAATTCTAAAGTTATTTACTATGATTGCACCAATTATTTCTTTGAAATTGATGAAGAAGATGATTTAAGAAAATATGGTATTTCTAAAGAACATAAACCTAATCCAATTATTGGTATGGGGCTATTTATGGATGGAGACGGACTACCCCTTTCTTGTAATATTTATCCTGGTAATATGAATGAACAAAAGACTTTAATTCCTGAAGAAACTAAAATTGTTGATAATTTTAAACTTGATGATTCTAAGATAATATTATGCACTGATGCTGGGCTTGCATCTGATGACATTAAAAATTTCAATATTAAAGATAATCGTGGATTTGTAATTACACAATCTTTAAAGAAATTAAAAGAAGAAGATAAAAATAAAATATTTGATAAATCAGAATGGCGAATACCTAATGACTTAAAAAACACTTATAATTTAGAAGATATAGAAAATAATGATAGTTTAAAAGAAAAATACTATGATACATTATTTTATAAAATTATTCAGACAGAAACCAAATCAGTAAAGCAAGATCTTATAGTTACATTTTGTTTTAAATATTTTGATTATAATAGAAATATTAGAAACAATCAAATTGAAAGAGCCAAGAAAAGTATTGAATCAAATCAAGTTACAAGAAAAGGCAAAAATCAAAATGATTATAGAAGATTTGTTGAAACTACTATCTCAACAAATAACGGAGAAATTGCTGAAAATACAACTTACTCTATCAATCAATCATTGATAGACGAAGAAGAAAAATATGATGGATATTATGCACTTACAACTAATTTAGTTGGTGATATAAATGAGATATTCAAAATAGTTAAAGGTAGATGGGAAATTGAAGAATCATTTAGAATTATGAAAAGCGACTTCCTTGCTAGGCCTATTAATCTATCTAGAGAAGATAGGATTAAAGCTCATTTTATGACTTGCTTTATCTCATTATTTATCTATAGATTATTAGAAAAGAAATTAAACTATAAATATACTACATCACAAATATTAGATACTTTAAGAAATATGAATGTATTAGAAACAAAAGGAGATGGATATATTCCTGAATATATAAGAACAGACTTGACCGATGATTTACATGAATTATTTGGTTTTAGAACCGATTATGAAATAAATACATATAAAGATTTAAAAAAAATTTTCGAACAGATAAAATAATAAAAATAATACGCATTTTTTTAGGCAAAGTAAAACTCTCTAAGCCCTTATAAAGTAAGGCACAGAGAGTTTTTACTCTTTCAAAACTGTCAAAGTCAGGAGTATAACACATTCAAAGTAACTTGTCATTACTTTTTATTAATTTTTTTTATGTT
>OIYY01001101.1_pt1 | contig 15648 bp, 15 predicted proteins | sample 1588341 | NCBI WGS metagenome assembly OIYY01 (sample SAMN03283287) | human gut metagenome | biome: human-associated habitat; material: feces | host: Homo sapiens | place: Peru | collected 2012 | reverse complement strand
TCAGGGACTGGGTGCTAATATAAGAAAGGCTGAATATGAGAAGCTTCAGTCTTATTCATTTTCTAATATAGACCATTTCAGTGTTTCTTCATTGGTTACACGACTCACAAGTGATGTGACTAATATCCAGAATGCTGTATCAACAGGAATGCGTCCATTTGGACGAAGTCCGGTAATGCTGATATTTGCAACGACTCTGGCATTCCAGATTAATTCAACACTGGCACTGGTCTTTCTTGTAGCACTGCCAGTTCTGGCAGTGCTGCTCATCATAATAATCATTAATGTTGGTCCACGATATGGAAGAATGCAGGGAGCAGTCGACCTTGTAAACAGGTGTATAGAGGAGAATCTTACAGCAGTAAGAGTTGTTAAATCATATGTGCGTGGTGACTATGAGATTGAAAAATTTAGGAATGTTAATGATAATCTGAAAAACGAATCAGAGAAAGCATTTGGAATAGCTGTACTTAACATGCCTGCTATGCAGTTCGTTATGTATTCTACAATTCTTGGTATTCTTCTTATAGGCGGAAGACTGATTAATTCAGGACAGATGATGATTGGACAGCTTACTTCTTTCTTGAGCTATGTTCTTCTGATACTTAATTCTCTTATGATGATGTCAAATGTGTTCCTTCTTATGACAAGGTCACTTGCTTCTGCAGAAAGAATTATGAAGGTAATTGATGAGCCGATTGATATAACTGATGAGAATGCAAAGGACATTGAAGTTAAGAAGGGTGAGATTGAATTTAATCATGTCTGGTTTAAATATAATGAAACCGCTAAAGAATATGTGCTGTCAGATGTTTCATTTCACATTAATGCAGGACAGACAGTCGGAATAATCGGCCAGACAGGTTCATCAAAGACGACGCTTATCCAGCTTATTCCAAGACTTTATGATGCAGGTAAGGGTGAGATTAAGATAGATGGAATAAATGTTAAGGAATATCCGGTAAGACATTTAAGAGATGCAATCTCAGTTGTATTGCAGAAGAATACGTTGTTTTCAGGCTCACTAATTGATAACTTAAGATGGGGAAATGAAAATGCGACTCTGGATGAGATTAAAGAGGCATGCAGCATAGCGTGTGTTGATGAATTCATAGACAGACTTCCGGGTGGACTTGATGCAGAGATGGGACAGGAAGGTGTCAATGTATCAGGAGGACAGAAGCAGAGAATATGTATTGCAAGAGCAATATTAAAGAAGCCTAAAGTGCTTATTCTTGATGATTCAACTAGTGCGGTTGATACTGCAACAGAAGGAAAGATAAGAAATGCACTTGCAAAGAAGCTGCCAGATATGACTAAGATTATAATTGCACAGAGAATATCGTCAGTGTGTCATGCAGACCAGATAATTATTATGGACGGTGGTCGTGTGGACGCAATCGGAACACATGAAAGTCTGTTAAAGACTAATAAGATATATCAGGAAATATATGAATCACAGAAGGAAGGAGCTGATCTTTAATGGCTAAGTATGTTGGATATAAAAGACCTAAAGATACGAAAAAGACTGTTAAGCATCTCCTTACATATCTGGGTCATTACAAATGGGCATTCCTGCTTATAGCAATTCTTGTATTTATAAGTGCAGGTGCAGGAATTATGGGAACATTTTTAATAAAACATGTAGTTAATAATTTTATCGTGCCGGGCAATATGAAAGGCCTTATTATGGCTGTGTGTGGAATGGGTGTAATGTATGCGTGTGGCGCACTGTCAACGCTTGGCTATAACAGGCTTATGGTTCACACTTCACAGAAGGTAGTAAGTGAGATTCGAATGGATTTGTTTAAGCATACACAGAAGCTTCCGTTGAAATATTTTGACAATAATACACATGGCGAGATTATGAGCCATTTCACTAATGATGTTGATACGGTGCAGGAAGCGATGAACAACAGCTTTGCAATGGTAATCCAGAGCTTTCTTACACTTTTTGGAACCATAACAATGATGCTGGTATTAAGTGTAAGGCTGACTATTATTGTTGTTGTTTTTCTTATTCTTATGTTCATCTTTATCAAATACAATGGCAAACGCAGCAAGAAATATTATCACAGACAGCAGAAGGAGCTTGGTAATATCAACGGCTTCGTTCAGGAAATGATGGCAGGACAGAAGGTAGAGAAGGTCTTTAACCACGAGCAGAAGAATTTTGAAAAATTCTGTGAGATGAATGAGAGCTTCAGGAAGGAATCAACTAATGCACTTGCATATTCGGGAATGCTTATTCCTGTAATTGTAAGCCTGTCGTATTTTAATTATGCACTATCTGCCTGTGTTGGAGGCATATTTGTAATCAAGGGAATTATGGACCTTGGAAGTATATCGGCATATCTTGTGTATGTAAGACAGAGTGCCATGCCGTTAAATCAGTTCACACAGCAGATTAATTTCATACTTTCTGCACTTTCGGGAGCTGAGAGAATATTTGACATGATGGACGAGGCGGAGGAGCTTGATGAAGGAAAGGTAACTCTGTGCAATGTCATTAAAAATGCGGATAATACCCTTACAGAAACTTCTGATAAGACAGGATTTTTTGCATGGAAGCTGCCGGCAGGGGAGCTTATTGAGCTTAAGGGTGATGTAAGATTTAATGATGTTGTGTTCGGATATGTGCCTGAAAAGAAGGTGCTTAACAAGATTTCGCTGTTTGCAAAGCCGGGGCAGAAGATAGCATTTGTTGGTTCGACAGGAGCGGGAAAAACTACTATTGTTAATCTTATAAACAGATTCTATGATATTCAGTCAGGTACAATTACATATGATGGAATTGATGTAAAGGATATTAAGAAAGATGACTTAAGGCGTTCTCTTGCAATGGTAATTCAGGATACACATTTGTTCACAGGAACTATTGCTGATAATATAAGATATGGAAAGCTTGATGCAACTGACGAGGAAATCAGGGAAGCAGCTAAGATTGCCAATGCTGATTCATTTATAACAAGACTTCCACAGGGGTATGATACAATGCTTACTGCTGATGGCAGCAATCTTTCGCAGGGACAGAGACAGCTTCTTGCTATCGCGAGAGCAGCGATTGCCAAGCCACCGGTGCTTATTCTTGATGAGGCGACAAGCTCGATTGATACAAGAACAGAGCGGCTTATAGAGAAGGGAATGGATGCAATAATGGAGGGAAGGACTGTATTTGTTATTGCACACAGACTTTCGACAGTACGAAATTCTAATGCCATAATGGTTCTTGAAAAGGGTGAAGTCATTGAACGAGGCAGCCACGATGAACTGTTAGAGCAGAAGGGAAGATATTACCAGTTGTATACAGGACAGTTTGAGCTTGAGTAGGAGAAAGAGATAATTATGGACAAGAAAACAAAGAATGTATTTTTCGATATAGAAATGTTAAGAAGAAGACTGATAAGACCATATTTTATAGAGCTTGGGCTTACAGTTGGCCAGGGGCAGCCAAGGATTCTTAAGGAATTAAGAGAACATGGGATTATGAACCAGAAAGAGCTTGCAGATGCTTGCCTTATGGATGTAACTACAATGTCAAGAACATTAGACAGAATGGAAAAGGATGGTCTGTTAAAGAGAGAAAATAATCCGGCAAGCAGAAGGTCGTGGAATGTGTCGCTTACTGATTATGGCAGCCAGAAGGCTGATGAAGTCATCAGGATATTTAACATAATTGATAATGTTATATATAATGGATTCAGTGAAGAAGAGGTGCAGACACTATCTGTTATGGCAGGCAAAGTTGAGAAAAACCTCTGGGAGGCAATTAGGAATGAAGAGCAGAAATAAACTTATTATCAGATGGGTGTTTTATCTTCTGGGATTACTGATACTTGCACTTGGAATTATGCTTAATACGAAAGCTAATCTTGGTGTTTCACCAATAATTTCAGTGCCATATTCGATATCTCATATCATAGGATTTAACTTTGCCAATATGACGATGATTGTATATTTTATCTTTGTTTTAATTGAGATGATAATGCACACTGTGTGGTATCTTACAGACAGGTCACTGAATATGAGAATTATACCTAATCCGGGAGATGGAATTGTACAGGCAATAAGTGATACTACAAGGCTTAAAGGCAGAACCGTCAAGGGTGTGGGCTTCTGCAAGAACTGTTTTGATATATTCAATGTCTGCACAACATTTTTAATAGGACTCTTTACCGGACATATACTTCTTGGTCTTGGACTTGGAACAATTCTTTCGATGATTGGCGTTGGTCGTGTAATTGCAGTGTTTAACAAGCTGTTCAAGGAGCGCATGGAAGCGGTTGCTTTTGATTATGTGGAAGAATAAAAGCTGCGGGGTATCACTATTTACAGTAGTTGATACCCCGCTATTTATATAAATTATTATATATGAATTAGAGACTTACCTTCTTATCAAGAAGCACAGCACTTCCGAATGTGCATGCAACTACCATGAATAACTGGAAGATGGTAGCTGGAAGGATAGATATTAATGCCTGTATTAAGCTGTCTGGGTTCTTGTAAAGTTCAGGTAACTCAGAAGAAATCTTAATTGTTACATATGCAAGAACACAGAATAATACAACTGATATAAATCCTTTAATCTTCTTATTCTGCAAAGCAGTTGAAGATAGTGTTATAGCAAAGTAAGCAAGTGCTATAAGGAAGAAGAAAGATATAAGGAATGAGATTATTCCAGCTACAATATTAATAATTATATGTACAACATCTATACCCATAACCTTAAATATTTCTGACAATTCTTTAAGTGTGGTAGTCAGATCGCCAAATATACCAGCCATCAAGAATACATCAATTGCACCAAAGCCACAGAATAACGCAGCAATTCCGGCTCCGATAATCAGAGTGTAGAACAGCTTTGATGTAATTATGCTAAGTGAAGAGTTAGGTGTCATGAATATCAGGTAACTGCTTTTACTTGAAAGTTCTCTGCTGTAGGTAACAACTCCGAATATAAACACAATAAAAAAGCTTACAAATGCAGCTATCATTAAAAGTCCAGAAAAAAGGACAGTGTAGTTAAGATTTTTAGTCAGGCAGAAAAACATAAAAAATGCTTCAAGTACGAAGATAATACCTGCTACAATTCCTATACCGAGAAGATTCTTTCTCAATTCGTATTTTGTTAATTTTAACATTGAAGATTCCCCCTTTTAATATGCATAAATGCGTTTGTACTGGTCAACGATTGACATGCCCGAAGCTGTTCGTAAATTTTCAGCATCTCCCTGTGAAACAATCACACCGTCTTTGATAAATACTGCGTAGTCAATAACAGCTTCAAGCTCATCAACAAGGTGGCTTGACATTATGATAGTTTTATCAGGTGAAGCCTTGCTGATTACCGCATTGATAACCTGCTCTCTTGCAACGATATCAACACCATTAAGTGGTTCATCAAGCATAATTACTGATGCATTTCTTGAAAGATTAACAGCAAGTTTAAGTTTAGCCATCATTCCTGATGACATCTTGCTGGCTTTCATGTCAGGTGTAAGCTTCATCTCATTAAGATAGTTGTAGTACTGGTCAAGTGAGAAATCATCGAAGAAATCAGCATAATATTTTCCAATATCAGCACAGCTCATATAGTTATAAAAATAACTTTCAGTAGGCATATAAGCTATGTGTTTCTTAGTTTCTACTCCTATTGGAACACCTGAAAGAGTGATGTCCCCGGAAGTAGGTTTTACCAGACCTGCTATCATCTTCATTAAAGTTGTTTTGCCGCTTCCATTAGAGCCGAGCAGAGCGTATATTCTGCCAGGCATGAAGTCAATGGAAACACCATTAACGGCAGTCATCTTCATATACTTTTTAGTAACATTTTTACATTGCAGCATAATTAAATCCCTCCATATTTTATTCGTGATAATTCTTAATGAGATTAATAATCTCATCTTTAGAAAAACCAAGGCTTGTCATTCCGGAAACGAAAGTCTCAATCATTTCATTGGAAATCTCTGCCTTTAATGTATCAATCAGATTCACATCCTCTGATACAAATGTGCCAAGACCTCTTTTGGTGTAGCACAGACCGCACTGTTCAAGTTCATTGTATATTCTTGCAGCAGTGTTAGGATTGACCGTGTACTGTACGGCAAGTTCCCTTGTTGATGGAAGCTTGTCGCCAAGCTTAATCTCACCGGTAAGAATTCTCTTTTTGATATCATCGATTACCTGAAGATAAATTGGTATATTAGCCTTATAGTCCATAATCCCTCCTCCTGTAATAGGTAATGTACACATGACGCGTACTTGTGCACTAGCACAATAGTACACTATAACAATATGGCTGTCAACAGAAATAATAAAAATAGTAAAATTTTTAAAAATGGTGTATGATAACTTAGAAAAAATGTAGAAGGAATACAGTATTTATGACGGTTCAGCAGGCATATAAAATATTTGATGTCAGATCAGATATTACTAAGATGGAATTGAAGAAGCGGTACAGACAGCTTATGCACATGGTGCATCCGGACGCTGCATTAAACAGAGAAAATGTATACAAATACAGCGCATATGAAATTAACGAAGCATATACAGTTCTTTCAAATCAGACTGGACAGGAATCATTAAGAAAAAATAATTATGAATATGATGAGAGATATTATGGTGCTGATAAAGCAAATGAAGAATATGCTTTTACAGCGCCAGAGAATGAACATGCCTTTTGCCAACGCAATGTGTATCATTATGCAGAAGATTACAATGGCAACAACATTGGAAGATTTAAGGTTGCACGAGGCAGATATATGTGGACGCCAGATGAGGATTTTAAGTTGTTTCTGCGCAGTATATATGAATGTAGTGAGGAACTGTTTAACAGCATTGATGAGAAATCAGGGAAGAGACCTGATGCAGAACACAAGATTAGATACCAGGCTGAATTTGCATATCTGTTAGCACAGCAGTTTACTGCGACCTCAGAAACATTGGAGAGTATTCTTACTTCAATTGATGATTCTGCAAATATATTTTATGTCGGAGCTATGCTTGAGATTTCGACAGAATCAGGATTTATAAAGGCAGGAATGAAGCTGTATCCTGTGGGAATAAAAAAGCACAGACTGTATTTAATGACTCGTTCAGGAAAAGAAGCGGGATACATATCATTTAAAGATGACAGGTTATATTATGTGCTTATTCCGATACTTGAGCAGAAGCGTGCAATGGTAAAGATAGAAGTATCTTCAAAGCAGGACAGACATAATACAATGGGAGAGAAGAAATATAAGAACATTGATTTGTGGGTGAAAATCGGAAATAATGCAACATTTCCTGAAAATATTAATATGAGAATTGAAGATTTGCTTAACAGCTACCATGAAAGCAAGTAAAAGTGGTAAGAAAAGCGGTCATATCAGAATAGAATCTGATGTGACCGCCTTTATCATTTAATTCTTAGACTGTGCGTCAGTGCTGCTGTCCTGACTGTCTGACTTGGCTCTGTCAAGCCACACACCAAGTCCACAGGCAGCAACAGCGAGAACAATGACGATACCGACTGTTATATTACCTAACATATTATTATTCATCCTTTCAAACTTAGTCAAACATAGATATTCCGAAACGAAGCTTTCTGTAAAATTTATATACAATGGTCCCGAAAATACCTACAGTTATTCCAACGGTGGATGCAACAGATACACCTCCACCCAGAATAATACCGATTATCATTAAAATATTCATATTTATTGCCTCTTCACATAGTTGTTTAATATTACTGATAATATATAAAAATAATGTATTACCAGAAAATGTTCTGATTTAATGATAATCTGTTATTTTTTGCCGTCAGTCTGGTGGATATAATTAAGAGTGACAGTGGTGCTGCATGTGATAGAATCATGCATTATGCCTGTCGATTTGAAATAGATACTGATACCGATAGCTGCACACAGACCGCAAAGTAAGAATTGGAATATGCGTAATACATTGCGGGAACTGCTTCTGTCTGCTGTAAGATTGGTGATTGATGTTCTCACAAGTCCAAGCATTTCAGTTGTACATGGCATGGTATCACTGACAGAAGGCTCAGGCGTAGCGAATACCTTAGCTTCTGATGTAGAAAAAGAGTCCACTTCAGGAACAGATACATTGGCTCTGTCGAGGCACATGCCTACAAGGAAGAAAGTTATTATAAATATACAGCTTAACAGTCTTTTAAAGCTTTTCTTCATAAGAACATCTCCTTTCTAAAGTGAATCTTATCTTTTTTAATATATCATATTCAGCAGAGGGAATAAAGAGAAAATATATGCGAAAATGTATATTTTACAATGTTTGACAATCTAATGTGAAATAGGTAAAATACATATAAATATATGCATTTTTGGACATGAAAATGCATCGTGAATCAGGAGGAATTTAATATGGCATGTTTTATAGTACCAGGTACTGAAGCTATCGTTACAACTGCGATAACTAAGATTGTTGAAAAGAAAGAGAAGAAGGAAATATGTTCGTGCGAGACAGAAGGTGCTGTAGAAGCAGTTAAGGAAGAAAAGGCACTTCCATTTTCTAGAAAGCTAAGATGGCTTAATAATATGTTATGGGGAGGTACAGCTCTACTTGCATTCGAGCATGTATGGCATGGAGAAGTTACTCCTTTCTTTCCATTCTTAACAGCAGCAGGCAATGCTCAGGATGCTGTGCAGATGCTTAAAGAGATGGCAACTGCCGGTGTTGGCATGGCAGTGGTTGTTACAGCTGTGTGGGTCGGCATGGTAGCAATAGCTTCCGGAGTAGAAAAGAAAGCAGCTAAGGAAGCAGAAGTTAAAGGATTGGAGAGATAATTATGACATTACTTATAGCTGTATTTGCAGCGGTTATAACTACTATCATATGGTATACTAATGATAAGCGTTCGCAGTTAAAGCTTGGAACACTTGCACTTATGTACTGGGGCGCATCACTTATGTGGATGGTAGATGCAGTTGTGGAATATATTGAACTGGGGGCAGAGTTTTTTACTCCGGCATCATCAGATATGCTTAATGACGCATTTTTGGGCTTATCAGTGGTAGCTTTCGGACTTATCATATGGATTGTCATACTTATGGTTAAAGATCCACTTGGAGTAGTACGCAAGACTGTACTTAATAAGTAAAGAAGATTGTTGGGATATGGATTTTAAGAGAAAAGAACTTGCTAAAAATGCTAAGAAGAACTTGAAAAAACATTACTGGCTGTTAGTAGCAGTCTGCCTTTTTGCGGCTTTCATTGGCTCTGAATTTACAGAGACAATGGAGGCCTTTAAAAGTTTAAGCAATGTTGGAAATACCGGGGTGCAGGGCGCTACTTCAATTGAAACAAATGTTGACAATATTGCCAATACATCAATTACGAATTCTGTAGTTCAGGCTATTGGTGCGGTTATAACCGGGGATGAGGATTTTGGAAGAAGGCAGTCAGATGAATTGGTTTCAGAGGCAAAGCTTAATGCAACTAATGTAATGGGAAGAACAAGAGGAGTATTTGCATCTTTAGTTAATGCTATAACATCAGGTGGAATTATATTTACATTTGTGGATTCACTATCATCAGTCATAAGTTCAAGAAGAGTTGTTGTGCTTATACTTCTGATAGTGGCTCTTTTGATTTATGTCTTCATAACATTTTTTATAAAGAAAACTTATCTTGTTATATCAAGAAGAATAGTGCTTGAAACACGCACATATGATGTTGTTCCACCAGGAAAGTTCATGTTTCTTCTCCGCGTAAAAAGGTGGATGAAGGCATCGTGGGTGCTTATTGTCAATAATGTATATGAAATATTATGGTCACTTACAATTGTGGGTATATTTGTGAAGCATTTTTCATACATGCTGGTGCCATACATTATCGCGGAGAATCCTGATATGAAGGCAAATGAGGCTATAACCTTATCAAGAAAGATGATGAAAGGGTACAAATGGCGGGCATTTCTGTATGGATTATCATTCATTGGCTGGACAGTGATTGGAATGGCAACGTTAGGAGTTGTAGGAGTGCTGTTTGTGAATCCTTATAAAGCTGCATTTTATGCAGAATTCTATGCAAATGTAAGAGCAGCATATCTTGAAAAAGAACCAGAGGCGGTTAAGCGGCTTAATGATTCATATCTGTATGAAAGACCATCAGAAGAGCAGCTTAAAAATGCATACGCAGATGTATATGAACTTATAGATAGTCCGCAGCCACAGATTGATTTTGATGATTACCACAATTCGAGAATAGGAAGATTGAAGAAATTAAGAGTATTTTTAGCCAACACATTTGGCATAATACTTATTAACAGCAAGGCAGAGCTGGAATTTGAAGAAAAAAAGAAGGAAATGCTTCGTATGAGTAAGAATAAAGCTGAAGCAGTTGGGAAAGCCTATCCTGCCCGCCTTTTCAATCTTAAGGAACACAGAGTTGACCTTGAAAATACAGTGTATATGCGTAATTATTCAATACCATCGCTTATACTGATATTCTTTTCATTATGTTTTGTGGGATGGATATGGGAGGTTACGCTTCATCTGATATCGTCACATACATTTGTAAACAGAGGTGTTCTTCATGGGCCATGGCTTCCTATATATGGTTCAGGTGGGATACTCATACTGATATGTCTTAAAAAATTAAGAAATAAGCCGGTTGTGGAATTCTTTGCGTCAGTAGTTTTATGCGGATTTGTTGAATATTTTACATCGCTGTATCTGGAAATCAGCTGCGGAAGAAGATGGTGGAATTATAATGGATATTTCCTTAACCTTAATGGAAGAATATGTGCTGAAGGTCTTTTGGTATTTGGACTTGGAGGAGTTGCAATAGTATATATTATTGCACCGCTTCTTGATAATTTCTTCAGAAAGATTAAGTTAAGAGTTGTTGGTGCAGTGTGTGCGGCACTGATAGTTGCATTCGTTGTTGACATGGTATATTCCAAAAAGAATCCTAATACGGGTAAAGGAATATCGACATTTAATGATAATACACCAGAATATATGCTGGCAGAAATGTATCAGGGGGCAGAGGACAGGTATGAGGATAGAATATCTTTTAATCAGGAATTTTAAATCAATCAGAGAACTTGAGATTAATGATATTGAAGATGTACTGATTCTTGTTGGAAGAAATAATGCAGGAAAGAGTGTGGTTCTTGACGCAATAAGAGCGGTTACCGGGGATTACGAAGTTTCATTAAGAGATTTCAATGATAACGAAGGTAATATAAGCATTACAGTTCGCATCAGTATTGAAGATGAGGATCTGGCTGTATTGTATCAGAAGGGACAGGTCAGTTCTTTTAAGCATTATGATTTGTGGTATAAGGATTTTTGCAATAAACTGCCATCTTTAAAGGATGGTATTCTTGAATTTGAGTATGTATATAGCCGGGATGGCAAGATTAAGTACAGGGATGGAGTTAAGAAAAACAATATTTATATAAAGACAGTTCTTCCCAGAATATTCTATGTTGACCATGAGAGACGCAAGTCATCAATTCAGGAAGATCTTATCATGCTGCAGGGGGGAACCGAATATGCAGATCTTAAAGATAACGTGTGTATATTTGATAAGCATAGGATGTGTAATCAGTGCTTTAATTGCATAGGAATCATTAACCGCAAGAAACCGGAACAGCTATCTTTATTAGAAACAGCGAGACTTATGCAGTATAAGCTGTTTAATTTTAATTTGGCTAATTTTGAGAACAAACTTAATGAGAAGTTCAGAAACAATGGTGGTATTGGAGAAAAAATTCATTATCAGATTACATTTGATGCAGAAAAACTCATGCATGTTGATACAATTGTTCACAATGAAATGCGTGACACTGATGGGGATGTCAATGACCTTTCTGATGGTCTGAACAGTATCTATATTCTGTCGCTGCTTGAAACATATGCAGAATATGGAAGTACTGTGCCATACATTATTCTGATTGAAGATCCTGAAATATATCTGCATCCCCAGTTGCAGAAGATTGCAAGTGAGATCCTGTACAAGCTTTCAAGGAAAAATCAGGTTATATTCTGCACGCATTCACCGCAGATGTTATTTAACTTTACTACAAGACAGATTCGTCAGGTGGTTAACGACAGAGATAATAATACAGTTGTTACTCCGGAGGCAGATATTGATGATATATTAGATGATCTTGGATATGCTGCTAATGATCTTATGAATGTGAGTTTTGTATTCATAGTGGAGGGAAAACAGGACAGAAGCCGTCTGCCGCTCCTTCTGGAGAAGTATTATTCAGAAGTTATAGATGAGAATGGCAATCTCAATCGTATAGCAATAATTGCAACTAACAGTTGTACGAACATCAAGACTTATGCCAATCTGAAATATATCAATACATTATATCTTAAGGATGAGTTTCTTATGATAAGGGATGGAGACGGTAAGGATGCGGACCGCTTAAGAGACCAGCTTACCAATTATTACAGGCAGCGTGCAAAGCAGGATTATGGCAATCTGCCAAGAGTAACAGACCGTAATGTGCTTATATTAAAATATTATTCATTTGAGAATTATTTTCTTGACCCTGAGATAATGACTAAGATAGGTGTTGTAAAAAGTATAGACCAGTTCTATGACATATTATATGCCAAATATAAAGAATACCTATACCGCCTTGTTAGCACTAAGAAAATGTTAGAAAAACTGAACATAACAATTGAGACAAGACAGGACATCATAGACAACATGGAGAATATCAGAAAATATGTCAGAGGACACAACCTATATGATATATTTTACGGAAGATATAAGGGCGAGAAAGAAAATGCGATTCTGAAAGCATACATAGACGCATCACCAAGAGAGAATTTCGATGATATATTTACGGCTATTGATAATTTTGTATATTTCAATAACCGCAAGAATTAATCTGAATATTGTGTCAGCGTGAGGGTGTCCGTCGGCCTCGGTGTCTCTCTATGGTGCATGTTCGATTTATTCCGAATCGTGTGTGAGTTAATGCCGCTATCTATAAAAGTTCGGATAGGTAAATCTCGTTCAAGCGAAGCGCGTTTGATTTACCTATTCGTAATAAACTATATAGATGGCGGCATTTACTCACACTAGATGCAGGAATCCATGAGAACATGTCATATATGCAGATGCCACGGCGTCATGCACATTTATGAATACCAATAATTAGTTGCATGACTTCTTAATTAAATCAGAATACCAATAAGCGGAATCTTTAGGGATTCTCTGTTGTGTTTCATAGTCTACGAACACTAACCCAAATCTTGGGTCGTAGCCGCTGTGCCATTCGAAATTATCTGTGAATGACCAGTGGAAGTAGCCGAGTATCGGAACACCTGCATTGTAGGCTTTCTCAAGGTCGGTGAGATATCTTGTCAGGAAGTCGATACGGTTGCTGTCGTGGACTTTGCCATCAAGACTTATGATATCGTTGCATGCAAGTCCATCCTCAAATATATATATTGGAAGATTATATCTTTCATACAGATATCTTATACCATAATTCATAACACCGGGAGTTACAGGCCAGCCAAGAGCTGTTCGTGGACTGCCGGGCTTTTTATTAATATAACCGGCTGCATTTATTTCATGTCCGTTATATACATTTATGCCAAGATAGTCTATTGGCTGGTGTATCAGTTTAATATCGCCCTCTTTTACGAATGGCAGTTCTTCATAATGTCCGATTTTTTCAAGACCAGGTTCAAGATGTAATTCTGTATTAATGATGTCAGGATATCTGCCAAGACATGTCATGTCGCAGAATATAGTATGGTTAAATGTCATATTGCCTTTAACAATATTGAAACATTCAGCTCTTGCAGCATCAATGTCTTCGTCACATTCTGCTGCAGGATAGCACAAGTTGCCAGTACTTGAAAAACCGGTTTTTACAGGCTGTTTTGCAACGGCACGCATCTTAGTAACAGCAAGACCATGAGCGAGTGCAAGATGGTGGATTACAGACAGGACAGATACTGCGTCAAGCTTCTTGCCTGGAGCATGAAGTCCGAGCATATATCCGAGTCCGGATATAATCTGTGGCTCATTGATGGTAGCAATATTAGTTACACGGTCTGAAAAATGTTCGCATATGAATTCAGCGTAATCAGCAAATATGAAAGCTGTCTCGCGGTTAAGCCATCCGCCTTTATCTTCGAGTGCCTGAGGTAAATCCCAGTGATAAATCGTTATGAATGGTTTGATATCATTTTCAAGGCAGAAGTTTACAATATTATCATAGAAATCAAGTCCGGCTTTGTTGTAGCGGATATTGCCGTCAGAATCCTTAACAATTCCATCAGGGAATATTCGTGGCCATGATATTGAGAAGCGGTAAGCCTGAATACCAAGACTTTTCATAAGCACAATATCCTCGCGATAGCGGTGATAGTGGTCGCAGGCTTCATTACCATTTTCGTTGTGTGCGATATTGCCTGGCTTATTAGAAAATGTATCCCAGATAGAAACGCCTTTGCCGTCTTCGGCAAAGGCTCCCTCTATCTGATAGGAACTTGAGGCAGTTCCCCATAAAAAGTTCTTATCAAACATAATTATTCTCCTTAAATATCAGATATTAACAATTACATTGAATTCCTTAGTGTCAGCGTCGAAAGGCACTGTGTTTCCTGCAATTTCACTGCCATTGACAATAAGAGAAGAAACTCTTTTGTGCTTCTCATTGCTGATAGTAATGTTATATACAGCATCTCTGAATTTTCTTGTAATTGTCAGATTCTTAATAGAATCAGGCAGACAAGGGTCAATGGTGAGTCCTTCAAATGAAGCTCTTACACCAAGTATATATTGAGATATACTTGTAAATGTCCATGCAGCGGTGCCTGTAAGCCAGCTGTTTTTGGCTTCACCAAATCTTGCAGCATCTTTGCCGGCAATCATCTGTGAATATACATAAGGTTCGGTTCTGTGTATCTCACTTATTTCTTCAAGATATGCCGGACATATTTTTTTGTATGTTTCGAATGCTCTGTTCTTATCATCAACAACGGTTTCTGCAATAGATACCCACGGATTATTATGACAGAATATTCCAGCATTTTCTTTGTATCCAGGCGGATAAGAAGACACCTCACCGAGTTCAAGATGATATGACTTGTAAGCTGGTTGTAAAATCATAATTCCGTACTTTGTATCAAGAATTTTTTCTACTGAATCCATAGCTTTCTGTGCGAGTCCTTCTTTGACACCTATACCTGCCATAACACAGAAGCCCTGTGGTTCAATGTATATCTGTCCTTCTTCGCATTCATGTGAACCAACCTTATGACTTTCGGCATCATATGCACGAAGGAACCATTCACCATCCCAGCCTGCATCAAGAACAGCTTTATACATGTCATCAACATGGGAACGTACAGCATTTTCTTCCTCTGTTAGACCTGCTATGTGGCATATGTCTGCATATTCATTGCCGTATTTTACATACATTCCAGCGATAAATACCGATTCAGCAACAGGTCCTTCTGATGGTCCGGTAGTCTGGAAAGATTCACCCGGAGCAGAAGAGAAGCAGTTTAAGTTAAGACAGTCATTCCAGTCAGCTCTTCCGATAAGTGGCAGCTTATGCTGTCCAAGATGAGTAGTTGTATAATTGAAGGATCTTCTTAAATGTTCCATAAGCGGCTGTGCCTTACTTGTATCGCAGTC
>OIYY01001099.1_pt1 | contig 15665 bp, 17 predicted proteins | sample 1588341 | NCBI WGS metagenome assembly OIYY01 (sample SAMN03283287) | human gut metagenome | biome: human-associated habitat; material: feces | host: Homo sapiens | place: Peru | collected 2012 | reverse complement strand
AACTCGGCTCCCTCTGACGAGGGAGCTGTCAACTTTGTTGACTGAGGGAGAGAAACCAATGATATAATTTATAGTAACAATAAAAGCCTACTGTTTTGATTACAGTAGGCTTAATTCGTTTATTGAGCTGTTATTCTTCCCATTTCATAATGGTTTTGCCAAATGATTTTTGCGTATCTTTTTCAAATGCGTTTTTGATATCTGTTGTTGTACGAACTGTGTTAACCGAGCTGATAAGGTTACCGAGGTAGTCGATAATTTCAGGGTGCTTTTCGTACATATCAACCGTTTTTGCAAAGTCTTTGACGCCGCTTCTGGAAGAACCGAACATACGAAGACCTTTTTCAAGAATCATTCGGGTGTTGATAGGAACGGGGTATTCGCTTACGCCCAAGATGGAAATTGTACCCTCCGGCTTAATAAGACCGATAATCTGCTCAATGGCAATCGGACTTCCGTTGCCGCCGACACATTCAAATGCGTGGTCCATAGTGAAACCGTCAGGAACTTCGTTAACAAGGTGGGTTTCGTCGGCAAAAGTGAAGTCTGCAAGCTTGTCCGCAACCGTGCCGAAAACGACGATTTTAGACTGCGGAAAATGATATTTAAGGAAAAGGGAGGTGATATAGCCGAGGTTGCCGTCGCCCCAAACAGCTATGGTTTCTCTCCTGTTGTGCGCAATCTTGTCAAAGCGGGAAATTGCGTGAACCGAAACGGAAACAATCTCGGTAAATGCCGCAACTCTCATATCAATATCGTCAGGAAGCTTAACAAGCCTTTTAGGCGAAATTTCAACAAACTCCTGCAAAAAGCCGTCCATAGAAGAACCGCAGAATTTTGAAGAACGAAGATAGTTTTCAGCAATGTAGTCGTCCTTTTCGCAAGGTGCGTTAGGAACCATAACAACCTTGTCGCCCTGCTTAAATGTGCCCGACGGGTCGTGTACAACTTCGCCTACGCCCTCGTGAATAAGCGCCATAGGAAGCTTTTCGGCAAGCACTTTGGCGTCACGGGTACCGAGATAATATCTCATATCGGCATTGCAAATTGAAAGATATTTAGGTCTTACTATTGCATTTTCACCAAAAAGATTAATGTCCTCAAATGCAATTTCAAATCTTCTCGGTGCAACGAGCCTGTAAACTGTATTAATCATTATTCTCGTCCTCCAACAAAGACTTTGCCACTCTGAGGTCATAAGGATAAGTTATTTTCATATTATATGTTTCACCCTGAACGAGCGCAACTTTTTCACCCTTGATAACAAAAATCTTTGCAGCGTCGGTAAGTATGTCTTTTTCCTCGTCGGTCAATGCGGCGTAAATGTTTTTAAGCTTGAGCGCATTGAAAGACTGAGGAGTTTGACCCTGATACATTTTGCTTCTGTCAGGAATAGAACTTATAATTGTATTGTCGAGCGCTTCAACAATAGTGTCCGTTGCGGGAACAACAGTGTCGCAAGCACCGTACTGCTTCGCAAATTCAATGTTTTCTTCAATAATTCTGTTTGTAACAAAAGGTCTTACACTGTCGTGAGTAACGATAATCGTGTCGTCGTCAAGCTTGCCCTCCTGCTCAATATATGAAATTGCGTTCATAATAGTTTCGTTTCTTGTGTCGCCGCCTTCAATAACAGCTATTGAATCTTTTGCCGGAGCAATGTGCTTTTCAACAAGATTTTTTGTGTGCTCAACCCACTGCTTAGGGCAAAGAACTATAATCTTTTCAAACTGAGGAACGGCAATGAATTTTTCAATAGTGTAAATGATGATTGGCTTGTCCTTAACCGTAAGGTATTGCTTAGGTTTGTCGCCGCCCATTCTTGAGCCGACGCCGCCTGCTAATATTACTGCGTAAACCATAAATTTAAACTCCTTATATATTGGTTTTATATTTATATTATATATCTAAATTTTCTAAAATCAAGTGTGCAACTCGCTCGCTCGATTTACCGTCAAGGTCGTCAAAGAATTTGTTTTTAAAACCGTTAACTTTTTCCTGCTCAAAATCTTGATTTTTAACGCAAGCGATTAACTCGTTTTCGCTGAATACGATTTTACCCGGAACAAAGCTTTCAAAATCATAATAGAAATCTCTGCTTGAAATGTAATCGTACAAGTCAAAAGCGTAAAACATCATAGGAATGTCACGAAGCGACGCTTCAAAAATAACGCTTGAATAGTCGGTAACGAGCAAATCGGTAACGAAAAGAAGGTCGTTAAGCTCGTCCTCCTCACTCATATCAATTATGAAATCACTGTATTTTTCCGGTATTTCAAATCTTTCCTGACAAAACGGGTGAAGCTTAATAAGTATAGCGTATTCGCCGCCAAGACCCTCGTACGCTTTTTCAATATCAAATGCGTCAAGCGGGTAATAGGCGCTCATTTGACCGTTGCCCCTGAATGTCGGAGCAAAAAGCATAATTTTTTTGTTTTTAAGCTGAGGATACCTTTCATAAAATGAAATTTGAATGTTTTTTTCGTATTCCTTGTCCATAAAAATATCGGTTCTCGGAATTCCTGTTGCAACAACATTTTCATCGCTCAAACCGAAGCCCTCGGCGTAATGCTTTGCAATTTCTTTTGAACTTACTATTGCGTAGTCATACATTCTGTGGTTAGGGTCGGTTTGCTTAGGACCGCCTTTTTTGCCAAGCCTTGTAAAGCCGAAAGTTTTAAATGCACCGCAAGCGTGCCAAAGCTGGAAAAGCTTAACTTCATCTCGCTTTGTAACCAAATTAAGAAGCCTGAAATAGTCGTCAACAATAACAACTTTAGATGTGGCATAAAGCTTTAAAAATTTGACTATATTTTTAATTCTCCTGTGACCTGCCGGGTCGGAAAACATAAGAAATTTAAATTCAATATCGTCACGGTCCTTGATAAGGTTATAAACATATTCCGGATTGCCGCCGATTTCGTCACGCCTGCCCGACATAAATGCAATTTGATTTTTAACAATAGGCTTTTTAGAAAGGTGCTTATAATAAATCTTTGCAAGAAAATAAAGCGGCTTTCGTATGTTTTCAAAAAAATTATTCTTTTTAAAACTTGTTTTCATAAATGATGAAAAGTTAATCTTAATTTGAACAAATATATTTTTGAAAACAGAATCGATTTCTTGCGTTTTTCGCCTCGGAAGTATATCAAGTGCAGCCAAGAAGCCGTCAAAAACAAAATAAGGCAAAAGAACAACGCTCAGCGCTATTCTTAAAATGAAAAATATCAGTCTTATAACCGGCACGACAAGAACGCTCTTTTGAACGAAACTTTCGTTTTGCCTGTTTTCGGGGAATTGATGAATAACAAATTTGTTGTTATCGCAGTCAAAGTCGAATGAATATGTATTTTTTATTTTTTTTCTGTCGTCGATAAATTCACCCTCGTCAGAAAAAACGGTAACGCCGTCAAAACACTCGTATTCAATATATTTTTCGTCAAGCTCAATATTTTGATTTTCCGTCAAAACATTGGTCGAAACGGTAAACGGTACGCCGATTACTTCATTTTCGCCGTAATAAAAGTCAATTCTTACATTGATATCGTCATCGCAGGCGTAGTTATAATATAAGTTATCAAGCAAAAATGAATAAGAGCAAACAACAATACAAGAGCTGCTTTGCTTTTGCCTAAAATAATTGGTAACCAAAAACGGAAGCCGTCTTGTTTTTCCGCCGCATTCAAAAACAATCTTTGCCTTTGGTGAAGTGACATCAATATCAAAAGGGCAACTGAATGAAACAGATATATTAAGCTGATTTTTGTCTATATTCATTTTGTTGATTATCATTTTGCAATCAAACATTATTCTTTTAAAAGCTCCTTTGTAAATTCAACAACATTTTTGGTTGCGTTTCCGGTAGTTTCGCCAAAATACCTTTGCCTAAACGGTTTAACAAGTTCCTTTTTAAAATCGTTATTGTTTATCGAATCAATCATTTCATCGGTATTAAGTACAATTTTTCCGGGAACGAATGAAGCAAAGTTGCAATAAAAATCTCGGTCACGGCTGTATTCGTTAAGGTCAAATGCAAAAAACAGCATAGGAATATCAACTATAGAAGCTTCAAAAATAACACTTGAATAGTCGGTTATAAGCAAGTCGGTAACAAGAAGCAAGTCGTTAACATCGTATTTTGAAGTGAAGTCAATCATTCTGCCTCGATACTTAGGCGAGCATATCGGTCTTTCTTTAAGATACGGATGCATTTTGACAAGTATTACCCAGTCGTCGCTTATGTTTTCAAATATTTTATCGGCTTCAAACTTTTCAACCGGATAACGGCAGTTACCCATACCGCCGCCACGGAAAGTAGGAGCAAACAGCATAATCTTTTTGCCTTTGAGTTGCTCGTTTTCCTTGTAAAACTTTTTGCGAAAACGCTTTTTGTAATCTTCGTTTTCGAGTACATCGCACCTCGGCGAGCCGAGCGCAATTACTTTATTCATAGCAACGCCGAAGCCCTCCGCATAGTATGGAATAACCTCGTTTGAGCTTACAACAACATAGTCGTACTGCCTGTGGTTAGGCGAACTCTGCCTTAAATAACTGTCACGGCCGAGCCTTGAAAAACCGAAAGTTTTAAATGCGCCGCAAGCGTGCCAAAGTTGGATAAGCCTTACATCATCCTTTTTCTTCAAATAAGAAAGAAAATGATAATAATCGTCAACAAATACAACCGAGCTCGTTGCATAAAGCTTCAGAAATTTAAAAAGATTAGGTAAATTTGTTTCAAGTCCGCCTTTTTTGCAAAGAACATTTATTTCAATGCCGTCAATCTTAGTCATTTCAAAAAAGACCGATTTAATGTTGCCGGTTAATCTGTCGGCACGGTTAGACAAAAAAGTGACCTTATTAGGCTGAACTTTCATCCTTTTGTACGGCAAAAACAAAACGCTCATTACAACAGAAAATATCATTTTCGTCTTTTCTCTTTTACTGCTTGAAAAGAAATGCGCCAATTTGCTCTTTTTCTTAATCGGAATGATAATTTCCTTTTCCGGCTTAACTATTAAATTGTTGCCGGTGCCGTCGCTGAACAAAAAGTCAACTTTAACATTTTGGCTTTTGTTATTGTTATAGAAAAGAAAAGGTGCGTCAAATATACCTATTGCAACAGCTTTGTTGTCGTTACACGATTTTAAATCCATAGGCAAAATGCGGTTGTCGTTTTCACTGTAAAAGCAAGCCGAAATCCTCGGGTAGTAAAGCTTATTTCCCCCTGTAAGCTCAACTGTCATTTCTACATAATTGTTAGTTATGTTTAAATTGACTACTTCTATTTTATAGTCGTTCATATCAAACCCTCGTAACCCTAAAAATAGCCGTGTTGGTGCAAAGCGCAATACCACAGCATATATATCTTATATATAATATCATAATTTTGTGCGATTGTCTATGATATAAATATTATAATTTTATTACATTTATGTATTAAAAAACAAAACCACCTCAAAAAGGCGGTTTTTAAAATATATTAAGTTTTAAAAAAGACTGTCATATCTTATTCTTTCACTGTTTTTCTTCATAGTGCTTAAAACTTTGACAAATGTTTTTACTTCGTCATCGCTTAAATCACTTGCAAGGTCGTAGAAAAAATGATTTATTTCTTTTTTGCAGGCGTCATTAATGATTTTTGCTCCAGGGGTTACAACTACTTTTTTAAGCCTGCCGTCACTCGTGACGCTCTTTCGTTCAATAAGATTATATTTTTCAAATTCATTTAGTATAGCCGAGACGCTTGAACGCCCGATATCAAACTCTTTTTCGATATCTTTTTGAAAAATGTCTTTGCCCTCATTTTCGCAAAGAAAAGAGAGAATATATCCGTTTGAAGCCGAAAGCCTGCTTGGATAAACTTTTTTTTGAATGTCGGTAGCACTGTGCTTAAAAAAGTTTGCAACAGCGGTTAAGTCATAGCCTATTTTATTTGTGCCGAATTCATCCATAAATTACTTCCTCCAAAATATTTTACATTTATATTCTAAAATAACAAAAGCAATTTATCAAGGAAAATAATATAAATTTTTACTAAAATTTTGTTAAACTACTAATTTATTCGCATTGACAAGTTCACTTATTGTTGCTATACTTATTGAGTAGAAATATGTCGATTTAATTGAAGGTGCTAATTATGAATAAAAACAAAGTACATGTAAAAATCGGTGGCGCAAGCTATACAATAGTTACCGAAGATGAACCGGAATATGTTGAAACTCTTGCTGACGAAATCAGCGAAAATATGAGAGCGATTATTAACGCTAACCCGTCACTTTCTATGACACAGGCGGCTGTGCTCGTTGCACTTGACAATGCCGACGCAAGCAAAAAAGCTACTGCTTCTGCCGATAATCTTCGTGCTCAAATTAAAGATTATCTTGAGGACAGCGCAAGGGCAAGAATGGAAGTTGATGTTGCAAGGCGTGAGGTTGAAAGGCTTAATCGTGAGATAAGCGACCTTAGGGACAAACTTGCTGCAAGCAAGTAATTTCAGTCGAAAGAGAAACAGTATGAAATTTGAAATTTTGGCTCCTGCGGGAAGTATGGAGTCACTTGTTGCCGGTGTGCGTAGCGGTGCAAATGCGATTTACCTTGGCGGTAAGTCGTTTAATGCCCGTCGCAACGCCGGCAATTTTGATAATGAAGAAATGAAAAAGGCAGTCGAGTATTGCCACCAAAGGGGTGTTAAGGTTTACTTAACGCTCAATATTGTTGTGTCGGACGAAGAAATGAGAGAGGCATACAATGCGGTCAAAGACGCTCTTTCAAACGGAATTGACGCTTTCATCGTTCAGGATATCGGCGTGGCAAAAATGATTAGAGAACATTTTCCCACTGCAAGGCTTCACGGCTCAACCCAAATGAGCATTATGTCGCCTTCGGGTGCAAAAGCGGCGGAGCAAATGGGCTTTAAACGCATAGTTTTGCCGAGAGAGATGAGCCTTGACGAGATTAAGGAAATAAGGGAAAATACTTCGCTTGAACTTGAACTTTTTGTTCACGGTGCACTTTGTATGTCTGTTTCGGGTCAGTGCTATTTGTCGTCTATGATAGGCTCAAGAAGCGGCAACAGGGGGCTTTGCGCTCAGCCGTGCCGTTTGCCGTTTACTGCCGGCGGCAATGCTACTCACGCTCTGTCGCTTAAAGATTTGAGCCTTGTCGGCGAACTTGATAAACTTGTCGGTATAACAAGCCTTAAAATAGAGGGCAGGATGAAAAGACCAGAATATGTCAGCGCCGCTGTTTCAGCCGTAAAAAAAGCGATAGACGGCAAATATACCCCGTCCGACGAATTTATGCTTAGAAGCGTTTTTTCAAGAAGCGGTTTTACCGACGGCTACCTTAATGCGAAACTCGGCAAAAATATGTTTGGCACAAGGCAGAAAGAAGATGTTGTTTCAGCTTCAAGCAGTGTGCTTAAAGAAATTGCAAAAAATTATGAAAAGGAAGTACCGCTTTTGCCGGTGAATATTGATTTTGTCTGCAAAAACGGTGAAAACGCATTGCTCAAAATGAGTAGCGGCGATAAAAGTGTAAAAGTAGTCGGCGATATGCCCGAAAAGGCAATAAACAAGCCTATGACTGCCGAAAGTCTGACTGAAAGGCTCAGCAAACTCGGCGGCACTCAATTTTACGCGAACGAAGTTAATATTACTGTTGATGACGGCTTGATTTTGCCTGCTTCCAAAATAAATGAAATGAGAAGGGAAGCTGTTGAAAAACTTAATAAAACGGACAAAATCAGCTTTAAATACAAGGCGTTTGATGTTGTAAGAGCCAAGGCTAAAAACAGTGTCCCATATGCTACCGCTTCGTTTAAAAGTGCCGCTCAAATACCCGATAAGCATCCGTTTAAAACAGTGTTTATTCCTATTGATTCATCTGTTGAAGATTTTGTTGACAACCGTGCGGGAGTGGTTTTGCCAAGGGGTCTTTTCGGCATTGAAAACGAACTTAAATCGAAACTTGAAAAACTCAAAAAGGCAGGGGTAAACAAGGCGCTTTGCGGCAATATCGGTTCGTATCAACTTTGCAAAGATATGGGATTTGAAGTTTGGGGAGATTTCGGCTTAAATGTCTTTAACAGCGTTTCGGCAAATCTTATCGAGCGTCCGATTTTGTCTTTTGAACTTACTCAGTCGCAAATTAATAATATTAACGCACCTGACACGGGTATGTTTGTTTACGGTTATGCGCCGCTTATGCTTACTCGTAATTGCCCGATAAAGAATGATATCGGATGTTTTGAATGTAACGGGCACGGCTGTTTAACGGACAGAAAGGGTATGGAATTTCCTGTTATTTGCAGTGATTTTCCCTGCGTGGAAATGCTTAACTGCGTGCCGACATATATGCTTGACAGGCTTGATGAAATACACACCGATTTTATCCATTTTGCTTTTACTGTTGAAAATAAAAAGCAGGTGGAAAATATAATTTCACTTTATGAAAGCGGTGCGAAACCCGATTTTAAATACACAAGAGGACTTTACCAAAGAGGTGCACTTTAATGATTATTTTAGCTTCAAAATCACCGAGGAGAAAGGAACTTTTATCTTTTATAACAACTGATTTTACGGTTAAAAGCGCCGATGTTGACGAAACTTTGCCGCAGGGTATTACTCCCGATAAAGCTGTTGAATACCTTTCAAGAATCAAAGCAGAGCCGCTTAAAAATGAAAACGATATTGTTATCGGTGCCGATACGGTTGTTGCGCTTGACGGCAAAATTTTGGGCAAACCGAGGGACGAAGCCGACGCTTTTGCAACTCTTAGAATGCTCAGCGGCAAAGAGCACAGCGTTTTTACGGGTGTGAGCGTTATTAAAGGCGAAAAGATTGAAACTTTCAGCGTTCAAACCAAGGTTAAAATGTTTGAGTTGACAGATGAAGAAATTGAAGAATATATTGCAACCGCCGAGCCTTTTGACAAAGCGGGTTCATACGGTATTCAGGGCAAAGGCTCACTTCTTGTGGAAAAAATCGACGGTGATTATTTTAATGTTGTCGGTCTTCCGATAAGCAGGCTCAATCGAGTTTTAAAATTATTTAATCGTTAATAAGCCTATTTGTGTATTTTTTGGCGATTAGGTGTTAAAAAAGAGAATAATTGTCTAAAATAAACTTGAAAAATAATAATAAGTATGTTATCCTATATGTTGAGGGACAAACTGCATTTTTACTCTAAGTAAACTACGGGGCTTTAGTAAAAGTGCTAACCCTACTTTATTACTCACCAAATAGCAGTTTAACTGTCTATTTAATCGAAAGGAGATTGTTATGGCAGCAGATTTACATTGTCATACAAAACTTAGCGACGGATCTGTTGGCATTGAAGACCTTATTGTTATCGCTCAAAAAAGCGGTATTGATACTATTGCCATAACAGACCATGACTGCCTTGCAGGCACAGTAAGAGGGCAGGTTATCGGTAAGCGTTACGGAGTTAATGTTATACCGGGTGTTGAGCTTTCTGCTTTTGACAATGAAGCAGGCAAAAAGGTTCACATTCTTTGTTATCTTGCCGACACACCGGATAGGCTTGAGGGTATTTGCAAGCGCACTTCGGTTGCACGCAAAAGGGCAGGTCAAATTATGATGCTTAAAGTTGCGGCAAGATTTCCTATTTCAACGGAATTTATTATCAGCCACGCTTCAGGCTCAACAAATTTATTCAAGCAACATATTATGCACGCTCTTATGGACGCCGGATATACCGATAAAATTTTCGGCGACCTTTATGACGCACTCTTTTCGCCTGACAGCGAAACCAACCTTTTAGCTCCTACCAAGTACCCTGATGTTAAGGAAGTTATTGACGAAATTCACGGTGCAGGCGGCATTGCCGTTCTTGCTCACCCTGCTTTTCTTGATAATTTTGACGAGATTGACGATTATGTTGAGATGGGTCTTGACGGTATTGAGGTTTGGCATCCGTCAGCTTCCGATATGGAGATTGAAATGCTCGGCGGTATTTGTAAGGAAAAGAAGCTTCTTATGACCGGTGGTTCCGATTTCCACGGTATTTACGGTTCTTCAACCGTTACCCTCGGCACTTGCACTACCCCTGACGAACACCTTGACAAGCTTTTAGGCTACAAGGCAAAGAAAAAAAGAGCTATGCGCAAGGCTGAAAAAGAAGCGCTTGCAAAAGCTCAAAATGAAAATGAATAATATATAACTATCTTTTGTATGGCAAATTGACTTTGGTCAAAGGACATTCCTCCAACGCTGTTGGGGGTTTTTGTTTTTTATAGGAAATTGGTTGATAAATTATAATTTAGCATAACATAGGTTTCTCTCCTATCGACGGCGAAGCCGCCACTTCCCTCGTCAGAGGGAAGCAAGAACTTGGCTCCCTCTGACGAGGGAGCTGTCAACTTTGTTGACTGAGGGAGAGAAAAACTACAATGTGGCGTAGCCGTCAACCGATTGCAAACTATAATTTATCCTCATTTTCATTTCGATTTTTATTGTACTTGTATTTTATCACCTAAATTTAACTTTAGGTCAAGAACTTTTTGAAAATTTTTACAAAAAATAACGCAACACTTTCGCATTGCGTTAAATATAATTATTTTATTTGTCAAAAGATGGGTTGAAAGCGTAGTAATTCTTGCTCTCAAGCTTGTCGGTAACAAGTCTTAAACCCTCGCCGAAGCGTTGATAGTGGACTATTTCACGCTCACGCAAAAACTTGATAGGCTCAATAATGTCAGGGTCGTCAACAAGGCGAAGAATGTTGTCGTATGTCACCCTCGCTTTTTGCTCCGCCGCCAAGTCTTCGTTAAGGTCACCGATTGTGTCACCCGTAACGGCAATGCTGCCTGCGCTCCACGGAGCTCCGCTTGCCGCAGTCGGATAAACGCTTGATGTGTGGTCAACAAAATATGCCATAAAGTTCGGGTTGCTTTCAATTTGCTCCTCTGTCAAATTTCGTGTAAGCTGGTGCACCATTGTTCCTATCATTTCAAGATGACCAAGTTCTTCAACGCCGATGTCGGTAAGCAAACCTTTAAGCTCTGGGTACGGCATAGAATACCTTTGCGAAAGATACCTGAGCGACGCTCCTAATTCTCCGTGCGGACCACCGTATTGTTTTTAGATATAGTCTAAGCATAAAAATAAATGGCAAGATTGTTTTTCTCTTTCTCATATACAATATGGTCTACTACGGTGCGAAGCGCCTCGTTCTTAGAACTTTCGGCAACATCAGGCGATTTAATAATCTTTAATACATTCGACACTCTTTCTAAAAAATCATTAGGAATAGTGTCATTTTTCTTTTTAGGCTGTTTTGTTTTAGCTTTTTCGTACTCTTCGATTCGTGCCTGATATGTACGCTTTTTTATTCCGTATTCTTCGAGAGTATCAAAGCCTGCGTCATAAGCTTCACTTGCACGGCGAATTTTGTCTTTCTCTTGCTTAATCAGTTTGTCATAGTCAATATTTTCTTGCGGGTCGTTGGTTGTTTTGTATGTAATATCAAAATTCAGTGTTTCTAAACATTCTTCAATCTTTTCAATTACAGCGTTATTTGCTTTTGCTACCGATAAACTGTGAGATACTTTGCAAGTGCCCCTTGCGTATTGGTGGCACTGCATTGCCGGGCACTTTGTGTTGACATAAACGAGCGTAGCGCCGCAGTTGCCGCATCTTACTAAGCCTTTCAACATAAATTGAACTGGCTGTTCTTTGCGTTGATATTTACCATATCGTTTCTTTTGGTCGGCAATTTGGCTCTGTACTTGCTCAAATTTTGACTTTTCAATAATAGGCGAATGTTTACCCTCAACTATCATAACATTGCTGTTATCACCCTTGTAGCGTTGCTTAGACTGTTTTCCCTCAGGACTCCAACGAATTTTACCGACATAGACAGGGTTTTGTAAAATATATTCTACAAATCTATTGTCAGGAAGATTGCCACGCTTTGTCCTTATGCCCATTGCTCCTAATTCTTGTGCAATAGCTCTGTAGCCTTTGCCTGATAAGTAAGAATCGTAAATATACTGAACGATTTTAGCGTCTTTCTCGTTAGGAATGTAGGTGTTGTCCTTTAGGTCGTAGCCGAACGGTGCAATAGTCATTACTTCGCCACGACTTGCTTTCTCTGTCATACCTCTTGTAACTTCTTGTGATAGTCGAGTGGAATAATACTCATCCATAAATTCAATTATTCTTTCAATCAATGGAGCAAAAGGTGAATCGTCAATAGTTTCACTGACTGAAATAACCGATACATTAATCTTCCTGAGCATTGACTTATAAACAATACTTTCTTCTTGATTTCGTGCAAATCGGCTAAATTTCCAAACAAGAATAGCGTCAAAAGGGTGCTCCTTTGACTTAGCGTAACCAATCATATTGTTAAAAGCTTTTCTTTTTTTAACGCTTCTTCCGGATATGCCGTCGTCATAGAAAACATACTCGTCAGGTACTATGTAGTCATTATTCTTTGCATATTGTCGTATGAGTTTAAGCTGACTGTCAGGAGAATATTCGTCCTGCCTGTCATCAGATACTCTGATGTATGCCGCCGCATATTTCATTTAATCACTTCCAGTTAAATTTAGATTTTCACTAATAAGTGTTTAATTTGCCTTTAATAATAAGAATTAAAACGATAGTAGATATTATAGGTGCTGGTAAATATAAGAAAAATTTCAAATAAATATTTTCTATATATCCTATTGATGTAAAATAGAAAGCCGTACAAGCTAAATAAATGATAAATATTATCGCTATAAACAACAAGTAGGCAAAAGATGAAAAGAAATCTTTGAAATTTCTAAATGTCAGAATAGCAATAATAATCAAGACTTCAATAATATAAATTATAATAAATATAATACAAAAAAATGCAATGATTCGCTCTGGTATAGTTAAATTAGAATTTTCATTTATTATGGTTGTAGTTTCTTCTGTTTTATATTCGGTTGTAGTTTCAATATATTCTGAATCGTTAGGTGCGTTTTTATCTAAAAAGTTTTTATACAATTTAGTTTGCTTTTGAATTTCGTTATATTTATCTTTATCAATATATTTTTCATAATTAGGTAATGAGGCAATGACTTTGTTATTTAACGAAACCAATTCATTATAAAGTTCATCATTACATGCTCCGTTTTCACTTATTTGTTTCCTGGCAGAGGAATAGTAGTTATTAAGCTTTTCGTAGTTATTTAGATATTCTTGTACCCAGTCTTTGATTTTTGCTTTGTTGCATAAGGAATCAAAATCAATATTATCATTATTGCTGCTGATTTTTGTGCTATCTTCAACGATTATTGTTGCAAATGTTTCTGTTTCGGTATTAGAATTAATTTCATTGGTAGTTGTTTCTTCATAATTATAAAAATTTTCGGTGCTTTTTTCATTATTATCAAAATCATAAGGACAAGTACCGTTATCGTGCTGATGAGCAGGATAGCCGTGGTGGTAGTGATATTCGCCTGATGAACGGTCATAATGTCCGCCGGCTGAATCTGTTTTTCCGGGATGAGCAAAAACTACAACACATGAGCCTAAAATTATAGCAACTATTGATATTAATACTAAACCGATTTTTAGTTCTTTTTTCATTTTTAACCCTCATTATATTGTTTTATAAAATCTTCAAAATTAGAAAACACTTGTTTTTCTATTTTATTTGTTAAAAATTTATTTCTTTTATATAAAATTTCCATACGCTGTGCTCTGTAGGTTGCAGATTCGTAGGAAATGTTACAAATTTTCGATATCTCACTTGCAGTATGTAAATTAAGTCCCCAAAGAACGCAAGCCGGTGCAAGCAGTCTTGCAGCAAACATATCCGCTTCGATTTCTTCGTCTGGCTTTTCAAAAGTTTTGCCATTCCGATTAAGAGGTGAAATGTGCCCTAAAAATATATGCCCAAGTTCGTGAGCAATCGTAAACCTGATTCTTTGCGTAGACATATTATCATCAATCACAATATACCATTTATTTTTTGCAAGTATACTCATTCCTATTTGTTTATCTTTAAGAATGTTGCAATCACTGTTTTTTACAATTTTTATGCCGGACTTTTTAGCGATTTCCGTTACTCTAACTGGTAATTGCTTAACATTATAGTCTAAGAGAATTTGCCAGGTAGCGTTGCGAACATTTTTGTATTTTCCATAATTCATAATTCATCACCACAAATATTCTAAATGTTCGTAGTGCTGAATTATACAGGTAAATATTGGTAATTATTTATCTTCGCTATAGTTTTTGGCGTTTTCTAAATTTTCTATATCCTGACTTGAAAGTTTGATTTTTTTAGAATTACTTCGAGCAGCCATAGGATATTCATATACATTTGCTGAATTACTACTAATTCCGAGTAGCGTGTTTACAGCCTCTTGCATTTCAGGTTTATTACGGTATGCGGTTACTAATTCTTTTTCAATATTTGTTAATGTAAATGTTTCTTCGTCATTATCATCATAACCGGCAATAACACTTGGTGAAATTCTAAGTATTTGAGAGAGAAGTGCTATTTTATCTCTACCCATATTTGCGATATTTCCCGATTCCCAACGAGAAACAGTAGCTTCACTTACTCCTACATAATTTGCAACATCTTTTTGACTTAGATTAAGTTCTTTTCTTCTGTTTTTCAAAATATCTTTTGTTGCCATTTTATTCCTCTTTTCTTTAAGAATAATATAATTATATATAAAGAATTGCAAAAAAGCAATAAAAACTTGCAAATAAGAAAGAAAATTGCAAAAAACTATTGACTTACGGAAAAGTAAGTGTTATATTGTACTTACGGAAACGCAAGAAAAGGAGCTTTTATTATGTTTAAATCAAATCGTTTAAAGGGAATAATGGCTGAAAATGAAATGAGTCAAGCTATGCTTGCAGATAAATTAGGAATAAGCGAATCCTCTGTTACACGCAAAATGAGGGGTGAAACAGAATTTAATCGTAACGAAATAAAAATGATTAAGGCTTTGTTTAATTTATCTGCAAATGAAGTTGACTCAATTTTTTTTGCTTAAAAACTTACGAAAACGCAATATTTTTACTAACACTTAATCAAGGCAGCAGGGTGCAGGTTTTAAAAATAAAATTCATTTGATACTCCGAACATATTCATTCAAAAACCGAAAAGCTATCAGACCAATCAAGGCATGTACTTTTTGTCTTTTTCAAAGTTATCCTGTTTTTCTCCTCTTGAAATATATTAATTTGCGATAGTTAGCTCTGCTGTCTTGATTAAGTGTTAGTGATTTAGTGAAGTGATAAGGACAAAACAAATCATCATATTTTTACTGAGGTGATGAAATGGCACGAAAAGAATTAACAGCCACCGTCAGCGTTATTTTGGAAGACGGCACGATTAAGCCGTGGGAAGAAATGACACCTGACGATATCAAACGAATGAGGGCGAATATGAAAGCAAGGCTTGAAAGGAATATGAGCCGATACTTTTCAGCTCACCCGGAAGAGTTCGCAAAGTTATAAGGTTAAAAGAAAGGAAGTGAAAAAATGTACAGAATTCTTATATTACTTGCAATACTCGGCTTGCTGCTTTTGCTATTTTGCGGCGGCGCATATTGGTCCGATATACCGGAAAAAGAGCAGCAGGCAAAAGAAAAAAGCCGCTCCTAAGAGCGACTATGAGAGAAAATGCAGATATATTTTCTCGGA
>OIYY01001092.1_pt1 | contig 15759 bp, 13 predicted proteins | sample 1588341 | NCBI WGS metagenome assembly OIYY01 (sample SAMN03283287) | human gut metagenome | biome: human-associated habitat; material: feces | host: Homo sapiens | place: Peru | collected 2012 | reverse complement strand
CTGTATATGCAAGAGATGAGCGGGCAACAGTTTGAAACGTTGGTATTTCACTAGATAGATAACACTTAGCTTGAAATCCGATTACACTTTCTGTTCCATCTCCGGCTCCAAAAAAAGTCATGTCACCAAGTGCAAAAGAGACCATTATAACCGCCGCACATACGCCTAATATAGTTATCAATATCTTTGAGTGACGCAATTTATAAAATTCAGCTTTAAAATGGTTAATCATTTTGGCACCCTCCTATCAAATTAGTGTAATAAGTTTCAAGACTATCTCCAGATTGTGCTAACTGATAAATCGTAATATTATTTGCACTTAGCAACGCTGATACTTTTCCGGCATTTTCAACATAATCATATAGATGAATACTTTTGTCTGGCATAACAGAAAAATTTGAAGTATTCAGTTTGCTTTCCAATAAAACACTAGCAGCAGCTACATCATTCACTTGCAACAACAAATGCTTTTTGCAGCGTTTGTCTAACTCTGTAGCGGTAATTTCCTGTAAAAGTTTCCCCTCATGTAAGATACCATATCTATTTGCTAATTGATGAAGTTCCGTGAGAATGTGACTTGAAATCAAAATAGTGATTCCACGTTCTCTTTCTTCTGGTGCTTTATCGATATCAGCATAATCAACGAAATCACCGAAATATTTTGTAATAGCAGCAGTTAATGTTGTTTTACCATGGTCAACGTGTCCAATAGTACCAATATTAACATGTGGCTTACTACGATCGAATTTTTCTCTTGCCATATAATTTTCCTCCTATTCGTTAACAAGATTATTGTATCTAATTCTTGAATATAATTCAAGTATTATTCTTTAATTTACACTATTTTTCTTAATAATTTCCTCAGCGATAGACTTTGGAACTTCTTCATAGTGATCTTTTTCCATTTGGAAGTTTGCACGTCCTTGGGTGTTACTTCTTAAGTCAGTCATGTATCCGAACATTTCTGATAATGGTACAGATGCTTGAACTGAAACAGCATTTCCTCTTTCTTCTTGTCCTTCAATCATACCACGTCTAGAAGAAACATCTCCCATAACGCTTCCTAAGTATTCAGAAGGTGCAGTTACTTCTACCTTCATGATTGGTTCAAGGATTACTGGAGCACACTTCTTACCAGCAGCTTTTAATGCCATAGAAGCAGCTACTTTATATGCCATTTCTGATGAATCGACATCATGGTAAGAACCATCAAATAATGTAGCTTTAACATCAATCATAGGATATCCTGCTAAAATACCAGTTTGCATAGCTTCTTGTAAACCTTTATCTACTACTGGGATATATTCACGAGGAACAACTCCACCAACGATTTGGTCAACAAATTCATATCCTTTATCTGGATTAGGTTCAAACTTAACCCAAACATGTCCGTATTGTCCACGTCCACCAGATTGTTTAATATATTTACCTTCACAATCAGCAGCTTGCTTAATTGTTTCACGATAAGCAACTTGTGGAGCACCAACATTAGCCTCAACGTGGAATTCACGTTTCATACGATCAACTAATACATCTAAGTGTAATTCACCCATACCAGCGATAACAGTTTGTCCTGTTTCATGATCTGTATGAACTTTAAATGTTGGATCTTCTTCAGCTAATTTTTGTAAAGCTAAAGCCATTTTATCTTGATCAGCTTTACTCTTAGGTTCAACAGCTAATTGAATAACTGGTTCAGGAACTGATAATTTTTCAAGAATAATTGGTTTTTTATCATCACATAGAGTATCACCTGTTGTTGTATTCTTAAGTCCTACAGCAGCAGCAATATCACCAGTATATACATCTGTAATCTCTTTACGAGTATTAGCATGCATTTGTAAAATACGACCAATTCTTTCTTTACTATCTTTTGTAGAGTTTAAAACATAACTACCACTTGATAGATGTCCTGAATAAACACGGAAGAATGTCAAACGTCCAACAAATGGATCTGTCATAACCTTAAATGCTAATGCACTAAATGGTTCAGTATCACTAGGATGACGAGTTTCTTCTTCCCCTTTTAGATTGTGTCCCTTAATTGAAGCAATATCTAATGGACTTGGTAAATAATCAATAACAGCATCCATTAATGGTTTAATACCCTTATTTCCTAAAGCATCTCCACACATAACTGGGAAGAACTTAGTAGCAAGGCATCCTTTACGAATAGCTCTTTTAATCATTTCTTCAGTAACTTCTCCACCTTCAAGGTAAGTTTCCATCATTTCATCATCAAATTCAGCTACTGCATCAATAAGTTCAGCATGTTTTTCTTCTACTAAATCTTTTAAATCTGCTGGAATTTCAATTTCCTTAGCATTTTCTTCTGGTTTACCATCAAATTCAATTGCTTTTCTAGTAACTAAATCTATAACTCCTCTAAAATCATCTTCAGCTCCAATAGGCCATTCAATTGGTTTAGCATTAACTCCTAGACGATCTTTAATAGATTTAAGACTGTAACTAAAGTCTGCTCCCATCTTACCCATTTTATTAGCAAAAATAATTCTAGGTACCATAAATTCATCAGCTTGACGCCAAACTGTTTCCATTTGAGGCTCAACACCAGCTTGGGCATCTAGTAAAGCTACTGATCCATCAAGTACTCTTAAACTACGACTAACTTCAATAGTGAAGTCTACGTGTCCTGGAGTATCGATGATATTGTAACGATATCCTTTCCAATGAACTGTTGTAGCAGCAGAAGTAATGGTAATACCACGCTCTTTTTCTTGCTCCATCCAGTCCATTTGGCTAGCTCCATCGTGAGTTTCTCCAATTTTATGGATATTTCCACCATGGAATAATATACGTTCTGTAGTAGTTGTTTTTCCAGCATCAATATGTGCCATAATTCCAAAATTTCTTGTCTTTTCTAAAGACGTATCTCTTGCCATATATTATCCTTTCTACCAACGATAATGTGCATAAGCTTTGTTTGCTTCTGCCATTCTGTGAGTATCTTCTTTTTTCTTAACAGCTGCTCCTGTTCCATTTGCAGCGTCTATAATTTCACTAGCTAAGTTATCAGCCATTCCACGTCCTCCACGAAGACGAGAATATTTAACTAACCAACGAAGTGCTAAAGCTTCAGCACGGCGAGGTGTTACTTCTTGAGGTACTTGATAGTTAGCTCCTCCAACACGGCGTGACTTAACTTCTAAAGCTGGTCTGATATTATCCATTGCTTCATTGAAAACTTCAAGTGGATCACGACCAGTTTTATCTTTAACCATATCAAACGCTTCGTAAAGAATTGTTTGTGCAGTTCCTTTTTTACCATCTAACATAATAGTATTTGTTAATTTAGCTACTGTCTTAGATTTATATATAGGATCTGGTAAAACATCTCTTTTTACAGCACGTCTTTTACGCATATAGATTTCCTCCTTCCAATACTAATTTTAATTCTACTTAGGACGTTTAGCACCATACTTGCTACGACCTTGTTTTCTATCTTTTACTCCAGCAGTATCTAATGTACCACGAACGATATGATAACGAACTCCGATTAAGTCCTTAACACGTCCGCCACGTACTAATACAACACTGTGCTCTTGTAAGTTATGTCCAATTCCTGGAATATAAGTATCTACTTCTTTTCCATTTGATAAACGAACACGAGCATACTTTCTTAAAGCTGAGTTTGGCTTCTTAGGTGTCTTAGTTCCTACACGAGTACATACTCCACGTTTTTGTGGTGATGGGTTACTAGTTGATTTTCTACGAATTGTATTAACACCAACGCCTAATACTGGAGCCTTACTCTTACGAACTTTATTTCCTCTTCCTTTACGTACCAATTGTTGAACTGTAGGCATATAAAACTTATCTCCTTTCTTTACACATATCCGGGTGTATCATTTTAACTTATAAATAAAATTTTGTCTCCCAACAAAATTAAATTTAATCAGCGATTATAATATAACATCCCTTTATAAGTTTGTCAAATATATTTTTAAGAAAATAGTTTATTGTATTGTGAAAAAACAAATTTTATCTTATAATTTAATTAGAATAAGGAGGATATGTATGGTACTTACAGAAAAGGAAAAAGAAAAAATTAATAGATATTTTAATGCAGCTAATTATTTATCAGTAGGACAACTTTATTTAAAAGATAATCCCCTATTAAAAAGGCCACTCGAAAAAAAAGATTTAAAAAAGAAAGTAGTTGGTCACTGGGGTACTGTTCCTACCCAAAATTTTATTTATACCCATTTAAATAGAGTTATAAAGAAATATGATCTTAATATGATTTATATCTCAGGTCCAGGACACGGTGGTAATGCTATCGTTTCTAATGTTTACTTAGAAGGAACATATCACGAAGTATATCCAAATATATCAGAGAATGAAGAAGGATTAAAAAAATTATTTAAACAGTTTAGTTTCCCAGGAGGGATTTCATCACATGTAGCTCCAGAAACACCAGGTTCCATAAATGAAGGTGGTGAGTTAGGCTATAGTCTTGCTCATGCCTATGGTGCTGTTCTTGATAATCCTGATTTAATAGCAGCAGTAGTAGTAGGAGATGGTGAAGCTGAAACTGGTCCTCTTGCTACTTCATGGCACTGTAATAAACTAATTAATAAAGAAACTGATGGAGTTGTTTTACCTATTCTAAATCTAAATGGCTATAAAATAGCAAATCCAACTATTCTTGATAGAATACCTAAAAAAGAATTACTTAATCTTTTTGATGGATATGGTTATGATCCAATTTATCTAGAAGGAAAAGACCCTATAATTCTTCACGAAAAAATGGCAGAAGCACTAGATGAAGTAGTTAAGAAAATAAAACAAATTAAAAGTGATAAAACACTTAATACTCCTAAATGGCCAATGATTATTTTAAAAACGCCTAAAGGATGGACTGGTCCAAAGATGTTCCAAGGAACTCAAATCGAAGGAACCTTTAGGGCACACCAAGTACCAGTACCAATAGACCAAGATCATATGGAACACGTTGATATACTAGAAAACTGGTTAAAAAGTTATCACCCTGAACAAATCTTTAATGAAGATGGTTCTATAAAAGAAGAGTTAAGAGAGCTAGCACCAAAGGGTAACAGAAGAATGGGAGCTAATCCTTATGCTAACGGTGGTCTTTTATTAAAGGAACTTTGCCTACCTGATTTTCGTAATTATAAAGTTGAAGTTAAAAATCATGGTGATATTAAAGTTCAAGACACAAAGATTTTAGGTAATTATTTAGAAGAGGTTATTAAACAAAACAAAAATTTCCGAATATTTGGACCAGATGAAGCTTTGTCTAATAGATTAAATGCTGTCTTTGATGCTACTAATCGTCAGTTCAATGGAAAAATATTAGATAATGATGAATACTTAAGTAAACAAGGACAAGTTATAGATTCTTTTCTTTCTGAACATGTTTGTGAGGGTATGCTTGAAGGATATATTTTAACTGGAAGACATGGTATATTTGATACTTATGAAGCTTTTGTAAGAATTGTTGATTCTATGGCAAGTCAACATGCTAAATGGTTAAAAGTTTGTAAACAGCTTGATTGGCGAAGAAATATTTCTTCTCTTAATTACTTACTAACATCTCATATTTGGCAACAAGACCATAATGGTTATACCCATCAAGACCCAGGATTTTTAAATCATATTGTTACTAAAAAGGCTGATATAGCAAGAATATATCTTCCACCTGACGCTAACTGTCTACTTTCTACTTGTAACCATTGTATTAAGAGTAAGAATTATATAAATGTAATTGTTGCATCTAAACATCCTAGTATGCAGTGGTTAACTATGGATGAAGCTATTAACCATTGTAGTAAAGGCATTGGTATATTTAACTGGGCTAGTAATGACTTAGGATATGAACCTGATATAGTAATGGCTTGTTGTGGAGACACTCCTACTCTAGAAACTCTAGCAGCAATTTCTATTCTTCATAAATTTTTCCCAGAAATAAAAATTCGTTGTGTAAACGTTGTTGATTTAATGAAGTTACAATCAAACTTAGAACATCCTCATGGATTAACTGATCAAGATTATGATATGTTATTTACTAAAAACAAACCAATCATTTTTGCTTTCCACGGATATCCTTCTTTAATTCATCAATTAACTTATAAACGTCAAAATGATAATATACATGTCCATGGTTATATCGAAGAAGGTACTATTACTACTCCATTTGATATGAGAGTTCAAAACAAAATTGATAGATATCATCTAGTAATGGATGCTTTAAAATATTTACCTAAACTAGGAAGTAGAGCTACTCCTCTTTATGAATGGTGCAAAGATAAACTTGTTAAGCATAACAATTATATAAGAGAATATGGTGAAGACATGGAAGAGGTACAAAACTTCGTATGGCATGATATTGATAAAGATATTGAGGTATTGTGGTAATATTTATATACAAAACAAAATCAAGGTTTAGATTTAACTATTCCTTGATTTTTATTTTAGTCATGAAAACAACTACCACCAATAAATTCTCTTAAAATAGAATCATCTGGTATCGCTTCACTTGGTATTGGTAATATTAATCTAAATAGATTCAATAATCTTTTCGCTTCATCATAATAAATAGAGTCTTCATCTACTGAATAAAGTAGTGGTTCTACATAAGTCTTTAATACTCCTAGTTCATAGATTAAAGCTGTATTGATAGTCGAATCTGCTTCGTCTTGATAAGGGAAGATGTATTTTTCTTCACCACCTCTAACATTAGGCCAAATAGCTATCGTGTCAACAACATCATATCCCCTAGTTCTACTATCCCTAATAATTCTTCTTAAAAGGCGATTATCTGTTGTTGAAAAACGATTATGAGAATCTATATTAAGTTCTGTTAAAGCTGATAAATATATTTTATATTTATTTTTTGCAGGTATTTTATCTAAAACTTTAGGATTAAGTGCATGAATGCCTTCTATTAATAAAATATCATTTTTCTCTAGTTTCATTTCTCTCACAAATTCTTTACTGCCTTCAATAAAACTATAAATGGGTGTTTTTACTGTCTCTCCCTGTAGCAAGGAAGAAACCTGCTCAGTAAGCAATTTATGATCAACTGCTTCAAAGCATTCGTAATCTTTTTCTCCTTTTTCATTCAGTGGTGTTTCATCACGCTCTACAAAATAATCATCCATACTTATCATCTTAGGATTTAAACCAAAACTTCTTAGGAACATACATAACTTCCTTGTAGTTGTTGTTTTGCCACTAGAAGAAGGTCCTGCTAGAAGAACAATTTTCTTATCTTTTTTATTTGCTACTATAGTTTTTGCCACTTCCAATAGTCTATTACTTTGTAGAGTTTCATCTATTCTTATTAAATCTTCCACTTGTCCTTTTGAAACAATACTATTTAATTCAGAAAGATTAGAAACATGCATAAGCTTAGCCCAATCATGACACTCTTTAAATACTTTAAACATATTAGGATGATGTTTATATTCTGTTATAGTATTCTTAGAATAAACTGTTGGGAATTGTAAAATAAAGCCATTATCATTTAAATAAGTTAACTTGAAGTCTCTTAATAGTCCCGTTGATGTTGGCATATAATGATAAAAATAATTATAATAACTACCTAATCTATACAAGGTAATATAAGTATTAGTATTATACTTCATAATATTAGCTTTAGCATTATCTTTAATAGCTTCAAAATACTTAATTGCACTTATTCTTTCAACACTAACTTTAGTTATATCAAGATTTTGTTCTACTAAATATAACATCTTTTTAGCTATAGACTTAACTAAAGTATCACTAATTGGAAAAGTTGTTTCTATATAAATACCTTTATCTAGTGAATGTTGAACAATTATATCTGCTTTTTCCCCATAAAGTTCCTTAACTGCTACCAATAGAAGAAAAGTAAGTCCTGCAATATGTGTTCTATTTCCTACTCTTGAATTTAAATCAAAGAATTCTATCTCACAAGTATCATTAATACTATAACTAAGTTCTCTATATGTATTATTAACTCTAGCAATAATAATAGGAAAACGATATTTATTACTGTAATTTTTACTAAGTTGTAATAATGTTGTTCCAATAGGAACCTTCTCTTCTTTTCCATTAACTTTAACTTTTATTTCTTCTATCATAAGTTCACCCTCTTATTCTTTCTTAATTATAACATTTATATTCAAAGATGTAAATTATATGCAAAATATGATGAACTATTTTAAGTATATTTAACTATTTATATGGATATAGTAATTTTAGAAAGATAAAGGTGATAAAATGAGCTTAATTCCTATGATAGTTGATAAAGAAATTGGTGGAGAAAGAAGCTACGATATATTTTCAAGACTATTAAAGAATAGAATTATTCTTTTATCTGGTGAAATAGATGATATACTAGCAAATACTGTAGTAGCAGAACTTTTATATCTTGATTCACTAAGTCATGAAGATATTTCTATTTACATTAATTCTCCTGGTGGTAATGTTACATCTGGTTTTGCTATTTATGATACAATGAACTTTATTAAAAGTGACGTTTCTACTATTTGTCTTGGAATGGCAGCAAGTATGGCCGCTTTCTTATTATCTAGTGGAAAAGAAGGAAAAAGATATGCCTTACCTAATAGTGAGGTTATGATTCATCAACCCCTTGGTGGTGCTAGTGGACAAGCCACAGAAATAAAAATTGCTGCTGAACATATCTTAAAGACAAAGAAAAAGCTTAATGAAATTCTTGCTAAAAATACAGGAAAATCTATTAAGCAAATAGAAAATGATACTGATAGAGACAACTATTTAACCGCTAATGATGCTAAAGACTATGGTCTTGTTGACAAAATATTAACTACTGCGCCATAAATTTAGAAGCTAGTTCCTTAATTTTTCTAAATCGATGATTTAATCCAGATTTAGAAATAGAACGACCAGTTTCTTTTTCTATAATCTCACTCAACTCTTTTAGGGAAGCTTCTTTATATTTTTCACGGTAATAAAGAGCTTCTTTTGTCTTATCATCTAATAAATCTAAAGCATTATTTTCTTTAAGTACTTCTATTTGATTAAGTTGTTCTAAAGCACTAGCAATTATTCTATCCGTGTTTGCTTGTTCACAATTATTAAGTCTATTAGTTTGATTTTTCTTATCACGATAAATTCTAACATTCTCATAATATAAAACAGAATTTGTTGCATCAACAATTTTTAAAAAATCACTTATTTTTTCCGCTTCTTTTAGATAAAGCATATAGCTACGATCTCTATTAAGCATCTTAATATTTAAGTTATAAGAATTTAATATTTTTTGCACAAAAACTGCCTCTTCTGGATAGTCGATTAATATTTCCATATGATATCTTGAAGTTTTCGGATCATTAACACTACCACCATTTAAAAATACTCCTTTTAAATAAGCCTTAGTTTCTAACTTTCCATCGAAAAAATAATCAGGTGGTACTTCTTTTTGATAAGCTACTAAATCAAGTAGAAAAGAACTACCTTCTACTATTTCTAAAACATGTAAATCATTTTTAGTAAAATTGTTACTATCCTTAGTATATTCTTCGTACTTGATTCCTTTAAACATATCTAATATATTTTTAAAATAATTAATTATATCACCATTTTCATTAATAAGTTGTAGTTTATCTTCATACCAAGTAGCATTATTTCTAACAAAGCCTGCTAATATAGAATATTTTTCTGTTTCCGATAAGTCTTTAGAGACTATCTCTTCTTTTATCTTAGTTGTAAAAGACATACCATCACCTCATTAAGTAAGAAAATATCAGTGAGCTTAATTTTTGACTATGATGTTTCAATGTATTATCAGCTATAGTTAACAAGTCTGCTTCAATAAATTCTACATCTAACGATTTTAAAACAGCATAATCAATTTTAACTGGGTCTTTTCTTTCTTCACTTGCATATTTCTCTGCCATTTCTTGAGATATAGGAGAATTTGAAGCAATAACTACATCTAATTTATGCGTACCTAAGTATTGATTTATTAAATTAACATGATCACTAACAGTAAAATTATCAGTCTCACCTGGTTGTGTTACTATATTACAAACATACATAATAGGTGCTTTTGTCTTATCAAGAGCTTTTATTAATTTTTTAGCTAATAGGTTAGGAAATAATGAAGTATATAAACTACCCATGCTTAAAAGAATAAGATCTGCTTCATTAAGAGCTTCAATCACTTCATTTAGAATATGAGGCTCCTCTTTATAAAATAGTTTTTTTATTTTCTTAGGAGACTTAGTAATCATTTCTTCTCCTTCAATTATATCTCCATCTATCGCTTCACCCATTAAAGTTATATTTTCATCTTCTGTTAAAGGAAGAATTTTACTCTTAACATCTAATAAGATGGATAACTCTTCAATAGCAGATTTTAAGCTACCCGTAATATCTAGTAATGAAGTTAGTATTAAATTACCAAGAGCATGACCATCTAAATCACTAGTAGTATGAAAACGATATGCTAACATCTCTTTTATATTTTCATCACTTTCTGATAAACTAGTAATTACTTTTCTAATGTCACCAACAGCTGGAATATGGAACTCTTCACGAAGTTTTCCTGTACTTTGTCCATTATCTGCTACTGAAATAACAGCCGTAATATCAAGAGGGAAGTCTTTTAGTCCTGCTAAAAGATAAGATATTCCTTTTCCACCACCAAGCACTACAACTTTTTTATTCATGAATATCCTCCCTTACTCTTAAGGCACAACGAGCTGCCTCACTCATAGCAATAACAATTTGATAGTGTGGTTTAAATACACAATCTCCTACTGCATAGATACCTTTCTGTTTAGTTTCAAAATTATCATCTACTTCTATGTAAGAGTCTTTTGATAAAATATTCATATTATTTAAAAATTCAGTATTAGGAGTTTGACCAATACAGATAAAAACAGCCTCACAATTAATTACTTCTTCACTTTTTAGTTTAACCCCTTCTAAGTTATCTTCTCCAATAAAAGATAATACTTCACCAAGTCTGAAAGAAATATTTTCTAATTTCTCAGCTTTATTTACAAGACTCTTTTTAGCTCTAAGCTTATCCCGTCTATGAAGAATAGTTATACTTTTTACTATAGGACTAAGATAAATAGCAGACTCTAAGGCACTATCTCCGCCACCTACTACCACTACATCTTTATCTTTGTATAAATTTCCGTCACAAACAGCACAAAAGCTAAGTCCATGATTAAAATACTTATCTTCAAATAATACATTAAGCTTCTTTGATTTTCTTCCTGTTGCTATTATAACTCTTAAAGTAGAATATGTATTTTTATCAGTAACTATCTCTTTCTCTACTCCCTTATTATCTATTTTCTCAACTTTTTCAAAAATAACTGGTATTTCTAATTCTTTAACTTGATTTAAGATAGAGATAGCTAAATCACTACCAGATATTTTAGAAAACCCAGGATAATTTTCTATCTTATCATTTGCTACTATTTGTCCACCGGGCATTGATGATTCAAATATAGCACAAGATATACCACTTCTTTTCAAATATATAGCAGCAGTCATACCTGCTACTCCACATCCTATTATACCAACTTCATACTTCATGTCTAATTCCTCCTTCTTGATATAAGTTTTCAAATTTTTTAGATTTTATATTTCTTATAAAACAGAAATATATACCACAAATTATCATCATAATAGAGACTACTTGAGCCATTTTCAAAGGACCTAACATCAAACTATCTGATCTCATCCCTTCAACAAAAAACCTAGTTATTCCATACCAAATCAAATATAAGCCAGTTAAAAAACCAATTTTAAGATATGGATAAAGGCGGGTTAAAAATAATATTACAAATCCTAACAAGTCTAAAATGGATTCATATAGAAAGGTAGGTTGATAATAATTTCCATCTATATACATACCATTTATAATAAATTGTGGTATATGCATATTAATAAGTTCTTGTTTAGTAGTTATAGCACCATAAGCTTCTTGATTAAAGAAATTACCCCATCTACCAATCGCTTGTGCTAAAATTAATCCTACTACTACAATATCTAAAAACTTCAGATTAGAAACTTTATTTTTATGACAATAATATAGAATAAAAATTAGTCCTACTATTATACCACCATGAATAGCAAGTCCACCATGCCAAATAGCAAATATTTCTAAAGGATTTTTAACGTAATAATCCCACTCAAATATTACATAATATAGTCTTGCTCCTAATATACCAAATATTATTACATAATAAATAGTATTTATTAAGAAATCTTTATCTATATTTTGTTTTCTAGCTTCTTTAACTATTAAATATGTAGCAGAAACAATAGCTAACAAGATGAAAATTGTATAGTAATAAATCTTAATAAAACCTAAATCTAATGCTACTCTACTCATGTCTAAATCTCCTAATAAGTGGCTTTATAATTATATCTTCCATTACAAAATTCATAACAGAAATAAGAATAGAAATAACTAGAGCTACCCAAAAATCTTTCAAGTCAAAGTGACTACCAAGTATCCAATCTACTAATTTCAAAACAAATAAATTTATGAAAGGATAAAATAATCCTAAAGTAACACCCGTTATAGGAATAGTTAAACTAACCAATACCGGTTTAACAGTTTTATTTAAGATATAGAGAATAAAAGTAGCTAGTATACTATATAGTAATGGATGAGCACTATCTATATAGAATGATTTAAATAAACTACCTACTATAATGAAGACCAAAGAATAAGATATGAAGTAGAGTAACCACTCTATAGATCTATTTAGTCTTTCTTTTCCTTTTGATAAGATAACAATTTTCATCTTTATCCTCCTATAAAATCTTTTTTAGGAATTGTCCCGTATAAGAGTTTTTCTCTTTACTAATATCTTCAGGTGTACCAGTAGCAATTATCTCACCACCTAAATCTCCACCTTCTTTTCCTAAATCAATAATATAATCAGCACATTTTATAACATCTAGGTTGTGTTCTATTACTATTACTGTATCATTATTATCCACTATTTTTTGTAAAATTGCAAGCAACCTCTTTATATCATCAGTATGAAGACCAGTAGTTGGTTCATCTAAAACAAATAGGGTTTTTCCAGTCGCTTTTTTCTGTAATTCCTTAGCAAGTTTAACTCTTTCTGCTTCCCCTCCTGATAATGTAGGAGCACTTTGTCCTAGTTTTACATAACCTAATCCAACATCTTCTAAAACTTGAAGCTTATTTTTTATTTTACTATGATTTTCAAAAAACTTTAACGCTTCATGTACTCGCATATCTAAAACATCAGCAATATTCTTGTCTTTATATTTTATTTTTAAAGTTTCTTGATTATAACGAGTTCCATGACAAACTTCACAAGGTACGTAAACATCTGGTAAAAAGTGCATCTCAATTTTCTTTACACCATCACCACGACAAGCTTCACATCTGCCTCCTTTTACATTAAAGGAAAATCTATTTTTTTCATAACCAAGCATCTTTGCTTCTTTAGTAGTAGTAAACAAATCTCTAATATCATCAAATACACCTGTATAAGTAGCAGGATTACTTCTAGGAGTACGTCCAATTGGTGTTTGAGATATATCTACTATTTTATCTATATTCTCAAGTCCTAATATTTTATCATGTTGTCCTGGCTTATTCTTACTATGATAAACATAATTCATCGCACTCTTGACTAATATTTCATTAATTAAAGTACTCTTTCCACTTCCACTTACTCCTGTTATACAAGTAAATGTGCCAAGAGGTATCTTAGTAGTAATATTCTTTAAGTTATTTTCTCTTGCTCCTTTAATTGTTATATATTTACCAGTACCTTTTCTTCTATTTTTTGGTACTTCAATACACTCTTTTCCACTTAAGTATCTACCAGTTATACTTTTATCATTTTGCATAACTTCTTGTGGAGTTCCAGCTGCTACTATTCTTCCACCTTCATCTCCAGCTTTTGGTCCAACATCTACTAAATAGTCGGCAGCAAGCATCGTATCAGTATCATGTTCTACTACAATTAAGGTATTACCCAAATCACGCATATCAAGTAAAGATTTAATTAAGCGATCATTATCTCTTTGATGTAAACCAATACTTGGCTCATCTAGTACATATAATACTCCAGTTAATCTAGAACCTATCTGGGTAGCTAGTCTAATTCTTTGAGCTTCTCCACCTGACAAAGTAGCAGCACTTCGTGCTAGTGTTAAATACTCAAGACCAACATTTTTTAGGAAGGTTAATCTAGATAATATTTCTTTTAATAACAAATCAGCAATTTTTAATTGTTCTTCACTAAATTTTAGTTCTGTAAAGAAAGGTATTAAATCTTTTATACTCATACAAGTTAATTCGTAAATATTTTTTCCGCCAACTAATACAGATAAAACATTATCTTTTAGTCTAGAACCTTTACAAGTCTCACAAGTATGTTCAATCATAAATTTTTCTAGCCATTCTCTAATCCAAGTACTAGATGTTTCCATATACCTTCTCTCTAAGTTATTGATTATACCTTCATAATAATCTACTTGATGAAAATGATTACCACTTTTTGACCTATAATCAAATAAAATAGGTTCATCACTACCATATAAAATTAATTCTTTTTCTCTATCAGTTAATTTCTTAAAAGCCTTTTTAGTACTTATCTTATAATGCTTGCAAAGACACTCTAACTTCTTATAATAAATTCCATCAGTATCATCACCTAATGTTACAATAGCTCCCTCTTCTAGACTTAAGTCTTTATTTGGTATTACTAAGTCAGGATCCATTTGTAATTTTACTCCTAGTCCTTTACACTCTTCACAAGCACCATATGGAGCATTAAAACTAAAGATTCTAGGTTCTAGTTCTGGTAGTGAAAAATCACAATAAGGACAAGCAAAATCTTCAGAGAAAACTAATTCCTTTGATAAATTAAATTGTACAACTACTTTACCATGTCCTAGTTTTAAAGCATTTTCTACCCCTTCACTTAAACGACTTCGTATATCTTCTTTTAAAACTAATCTATCTACTACTACTTCTATATTATCTTTTTTATTTTTATCTAGTTCTATTTTATCAGACAAATCATACATCTCACCATTAATACGAACTCTAATATAACCTTCACTCATTAAATCTGCAAGTAATTCTTTATGAGTGCCTTTCTCACCATAAACAGCTGGTGCTAATAAAACTATTTTAGTGCCAACTGGATATTCTAATATTTTATTAGTAATTTCTTCTACACTTTGACTTTTTATTGGCATATGGTGTGTCGGACAGTATGGTGTACCTATTCTTGCAAATAATAATCTTAAATAGTCATATATTTCTGTTACTGTACCAACCGTACTTCGTGGATTTTTATTAGTTGTCTTCTGATCAATACTAATAGCCGGTGATAACCCCTCAATAGAATCAACATCAGGTTTCTCACTACCACCTAAAAACTGCCTAGCATATGCTGATAAACTCTCTACATACCTTCTTTGTCCTTCTGCATAAATTGTATCAAATGCTAATGAACTTTTTCCACTACCAGAAAGTCCAGTCATAACAATCAATTTATTTTTAGGAAGTTCAATATTTACATTTTTTAAATTATTCTCTCTTGCACCCTTTACTATTATTTTATCCATAGTAACACCTCATTTCGTTGTTAGTATAACACTTTTTTGAAAAAATAAAAGAATTTTATTAATTTGGTGACATCCTCCCCCGCCTAAAGAGGTGGGGACTTCCTTTCGTATAAAAGCGAACAGTCGGTTCTCGTTCGATAATACCAATGTACT